>Ga0115007_10003014_pt1 | contig 10295 bp, 5 predicted proteins | sample ArcOceMetagenome_2_FD_87166 | JGI IMG/M metagenome (GOLD analysis project Ga0115007, IMG submission 87166) | Marine eukaryotic phytoplankton communities from Arctic Ocean - Arctic Ocean ARC135M Metagenome | ecosystem: Environmental > Aquatic > Marine > Oceanic | place: Arctic Ocean | collected...
CTTTGAGCTAATGAACCAACATCATCAATCATTTCAACTTCACCTGCAATAACATGTGCTAGATCCATTTCATCTTCCTCAGTAATAGAATCATCACATGCCTTGTATCGGATAGATGCACGGTACTCATCTTCGTCGTCGGAATCATCATCATGTTGTGCGGGTTCACTATCATCATAATCGCCGTCACCTGTTTCAAACATATCATCCATTGCCATATCATCTAGGTTACTATCGTCGTAACCAGAGTTGTTGCTACTACTGTTGTCAACACCCGTTTGGGGATTGCAATCTTGTTGTTGTTGCTGCTGTTGATCAGAAGCTGGAGGAGATGCAACTTGTCCATCAGCCGTAAAGATCGTCCACGATACGGTTTCGTATTGAGGAGGGATCATATTCGGCGCATACGTCAAAAAGTTTCGAATCACTTGTGAATCTCTTGCTCCAGGATACATCAGAATACTTTCAAGCCAGTGTTGAAGGTGTGTCCGAGCAGTAACGATTGGAAGTAGATGATCATTATTATTATTTATATTATCGCCAAATGGTTGTTTCGCAATATCAGGGAAGGGAGGTAAGTCCGGAAACTGTGAGGAAAGATTCTCAGCTATCGCATAAAAATCATCTTGACCTCGAATAACGGTCCACGTTTGTGTTGGTTGTATCACGGTAACGGCATGAACTAATCCAACATTGTCCTCAACGGGTGCCGATGCGGCGATGACTACACTAAAGTCAATCGTCGAAGCCTCGCCGTTCCCCACTGGTTGCTATAAAGAAGTAAATAACAGAATAATAGTAAAGATTGGGAAAAAGAGGTAGTCGCATGTGAGAGGAAAGTACGGTAGTCGTAATGGGTATATCAATAGAATTGACGCGCGATTAAGGAGATAGGTGTTATGGAGGTATGTCGATCTAGATGTGGAGTATAGTAAATGGAGTCGTTTCGTTTTCCAATGCCGTGTGATGAATGTGTGTGTGTGTGTGTGTTTGTATTCTGATAATCATTTGGATACAATGAAAAGTGAAGGGACACTTTTTGTTTTGTTTCTTATAAATTATGTGCACATAAAATAAAGATATCAAACATTCGATACAGAAATTAAAAAATAATCAATTTCTCATGGGATATCATCATCCGTCAACAACGCAATTGATTAATTCGATGACAATATTCAAGGAAGAAGCTAAATCACGGTAGCGTGCACAAATCGGTATTAAAAATCAAAACACACAACACACAACACGACTCTCCTTATTGTTCTTTACGAAAGAAAATCCCATCTTTTTTTGTTATTTCTTTTCATTGTATCTATTCCAATTTCAACTTACCTGAACATTTTGGGGTGTCATATCCTTGTCCTTTGTTGTTTAGCTTAATGTTATGGGACTATTGCTGCTTCGAATCTAATCAATTCGATATAACAGTAGTGAATAGAGGGAAGCTTCAAATGAAAAAGAACAACAATAACACAGAAACGGTACCAGTGTATGTTTAAAAAAAATCTGCTATGCCGCGGGGTTCACTGCAAATATTACTTTATGTACACTCTTACGCTCACGGCACTTCTTGGGTTTTCGATAGGGATCCACTTTTATTTATTAAGCTGCGTGTAAGAATGAGACTGCGAATTTGTGCCTTGCTCTTCTTTCATGATTTTGTACCTACTGGAATTCTACTGTCATTCAGTCCTTCATGCTGCTTTTTGTACCACGTGAATTTGTTGTGACGGTAGTAGCGGATTGCCCTATGTGTTTCATTTGTCTCTCTCTTTTTGTCTTGCTTTTTGACAAAGAAAAAACAGTATGCTTTCAACAGCTGCCCCAAACAGAATCGCGCGTGCAATCTTCAAAAGCTACCAAAAAACTGACGTAATTAAATACCATCGAGATTTTCTCGTTAAACATCGATAATTTTGTAATCGCGGATGTTGCGTCAGAGAAGTTCTTCTCGCTATAAAAATCTATTAACTGTAGAAACAAGAAGAATCAACAAAATGCCATACTTTGTGTCAATCGTATCCAAAATCAATCAAATAAAATATTGCCTACTGTATCTGCTAACGTTATTACAGTACAGTACAGTAGTTAATCTGACTAATTTTTGGTGAAATCAGTTGGTCATCATCTCTGTATTGTTTGTTCCAAGGGAGAAACTTCTTTAAAAACCCAGCGTGTCACAACGTCAATATAACGCCAATCCCCACGAAAATGCAGTATAAAAAGGAGAACATATAATACTAGTAATTAAGTGTGATGTTGATGTTCAGTCGCGGATGGTATTGTATGACAGTGATTCATTCGATCATTGCAGAAAACAAAAAAGAGAACTCTTGAGCTTGTAAAAAGAATTGTGTTGAACTGCTCGTATTACAATACAGTGAAACAAAAGTAAGGAAATTATATAAAATTGCGAGATTATAACACGTCGTAGAATGCGCTGTCAGTTGTTGGGAGAGAAACAGAGGTACTAGCAATCCATCACGGCATACAGTATTCTGCTTGCATCGATACCGCCAACATCAACCAAGCCGCAAACAATAACGCACATATATATATATATATATATATGTATATGACCACCATGACCAAGACTAGACACTCACTCCGCGCTGACGATAGCACAAGTCTCTGTGTGGTTTTCTGTTTATTTGATGTAGCGAATGAATCGATCTCTAAGTTACGACTAACTAAGTTTGGACTCACTCGCTTCGCCAACCGCTCTGTGATGCATGACGCGTTGGTGCCTAATTCGCGGAACGTGTGTGGAATGAATAAATCAGCATCATAGCTACGCTTACTAGTAATGCGATCTTATTAATGAAGGCTCCACCGCGTTGCGTTGGCTTCTAATCCTAGTGTATTTTGATAATTCGGAACGAACGGAACGAGTACTATTTTTTTCTAAGGAATATGGATAGATAGATTGGTTGAAGTTTGCGACTTGTTTTCGCCTCGATAAAAAAAACTCATCATCATGGTGTGCTGGAAAGCTAGCTGAAAGAGTGACAGTCACATCGGGAAGAAGTCTAAGTAGACCTGAAGTTATGTCTTTGATGATCCGCATCCATCCATCCATCCATCCATCAACTTGAACCATTTATTTAAAGATATATCCAAACTCTTGATGAATGATGTATTCAAGAAGAACATAGCTACTCACTGAACAATATGGGTCAGGATCATTGATCCGATTGGAAAAACATAATGAAGACGCTAACAAGACACAATCGCGATTAACGATAAACATAGCGGCGGATCCTTAACATTATACATGATAATACTTGTACGTATTAGATCATGAGATTGAGCGGAAGGGGTCCAGAAGGGGTTCAGAATAGGTGCAATAGCACTACAAGAGGAGGTGGTCCAATTTTGACTATGTGCTTTGAATAATAACTGCTCAGCTAAAATATATCCGGTGACCAAACAAACGCGTCTATAATATGATTTATTGAACTGTTAGTTAACTGCTGTATTAATTATATTCATTAATTTATGATCCATTACTTCAATCTTTATTGTTAGAAAATAGCGCCATCGTCATCGTCATCGTCATCGTCATCGTAAGATTTATCAATTTTGTTTTTTTGTCGTCCTACGATTCTCAAACCAGGGGTCATTTATACAGCACCACCCCTCCCCCAAATCACTTTTAAAAATAAAATTTGCGTTTATGCTCTCATTTTTTCGTTTATGATGACGAAATACGAAATGTTGTGATGTTGATGTTGATGTTGATGTTGATTGTTGATTGTTGATTGTTGATGTCGCATATGTGAAGTAGCAGTTGCGACTTGACAGCACACGATACGATGGTCGAATAGATAGGTTTGTGATATTAGCTTCATGACAAAATCAACGGTAAAAGACGGAAAGCGGAAAGCCTCGTCGCACCAGTCGATGGTGGTGAACGGTGATCCTGCAACAGATAATGATGACGATGAAAAGCCAACAACGACAACGACAACGACAACGGTAACAGCGGATTCGTGGTCAAGAGTTGCTGTTGGACGACTTAAGACGGTAAAGAAAGGAAGCGTTAAAGTTAAACACACCGATAATAAGATCGTCAACAACAATACCAACGCTAGTACTCGTGGACGGGGATCATTGTCGGGTTGGACGTTATGTCCATTATGTGAGAAATATTCCAATAAAAAATATGCTTTAGGACGAGGAATCGCTAACCACTTACAGGATATCCACACACCATGGAATCCAGGTAAATTAGCACAAAAAATCCATCGAAGGAAATACGAAACTTCACAAAGAGAGCGAGAGATGATCATTAGGAATAGTAGAAAGAAGAAGAAACGACAGCGGCTAAATTATGACGACGACGATGCAAATAATAATAATGTGAAGGACGACGAAGATGAAGACGATCCGTCGTCTTCGTTTGAGCCATTGATCAGCTGGGAACCTACAGATGAAGAAAATAAAGTATGGGCCACGAAAATATTACAAATATTACAACAAATCGAAGAACAAAAGACGATGATTCCATCTGTTGAATCTGAACCTGAATCATTAGAAACGACGATGAAGTTAAACAAAAATGTCAGTAGCAATGAAACTGGGGGGAAACCACTACCAGCAGCAGAAAGATCGGGGAAACCTGCTGTTACTTATCGACAAAGTCTGCCACCTTTTCTAATGGCTGCATCAAAAGGAGACATAGTAAAGATACGGGAATTAGTCGAGGAAGCTAAACGAAAAGACAACAATGGGAAAAAGTCTGTACGTGCAGTTCAAAACAACGGCAATGCTAAAAAGCACAATAATGATGATTATGACTACCTACACCTACGGGCGTTATTGAACACAAGTGATCGTCATAAATCAATTGCCGATCATTGGGCTGCTGGTGGAGGTCATCTGGATTGTCTTCGTTACTTGTACGAACTTCGAGGAACTTTATCTGAAGTAGTAGTAGTAATTTCTAACGAAGTACAACAACAACTACATCAGAAACAAAAATCTCGTGCGCTTCGTCGACGTGACGGAAAAACCTGTCTACATTACGCTGCTCGGAATGGTCATATGGATTGTATTCGATACTTACTCGAGGAACAACATCAGCATATTCATCATAACGTTGACGAAGGATCCGGGGATGGTACTACGCCGTTACATCTTGCTTGCTATGGAGGGCATCCTAAAACCGTTAAGTATCTTATTGAAAAATTTGGTGCCAACGTTAACACAAATAACGATTGGGGATGTGGTTCCAGTCATTGGGTTGGTATGACAATATCTGAATCGGATGAATCTATCCGTAAACTTTGTGGATATCTTTACGAACAATGTGAAATATCTTTTGTGGATACTCAAGGTCAAGGTCATACAACTCTACACAAGGCTGCCCATCGTCTAAATCGTCATGTTATTCAATGGATGGCAGACTCTAAATCTTCTGGTGGTGCTGGTTTGCAGCAAGAAGACAAGCAAAGAGCTGGGAAACCTGATATAGGTGGTCATAAACCTAGTGATATATGGATGCACATGGGTGGAGACAACGCATTTGCAGAATGGATGAAAACTAACATGGGGTGGTGATATTTTAAGAACAGTTTTCTGCTTAAAAGATAGTATAGATCACACACAACAATAGCTTTATCCGAATTCTAAATTGTATCGTTTTATATGGTACTACTTGTATGCTCAAATTTACAAAGATCTAGTACTAAACTATGAAAAACCCATAAAGCAAAGCAACTGTCTCGTTGTTTAATCTTGAATTTAGATACTCAAAGTGCAACAAATACCAGTAATGAAGGGGTAGGGTTGCTGGTCCTGAAGAAAGAAAGAACTTAGCAAAGGATAAATATATACTGTATATTTATTTGTCTTAGAATGAAAAGGGGTAAAATAAATGCTCCCCCAAAAATGTTTGTATTCTGCACGTGCTTGGAGCGTTAAGGGTCGTTATTTGAGGGAGTCAGAGAAGCAATTCTTGAATACCGTAATTACGTACTAGGCGATAATCTCGGTACGTATCCTCAATGCTCATATGGCCAACTAACATTACATACACTTCAATCGGAACATATATGTTACAAGTACGGCAACAAGCATTTTATATCGTAATACGTACTGAACACCATTGCGATCTGCAATTTGACGTACAGAGAACGACGAGAAGAGAACGCGATTGATTGATTGATTGCGAGATCAAAAATAGTAATGATAAATATTATACGGAGAGAAAAGATAATGTTTTCACGACGACGATTTTGTCGTTATCGATGTCGGTGTCGGTGGGAGAACTTAGCAATGGTGATATTAATTTCATTGGCGTTCTCGGGCCTGCGTGGCGGTCTTTGGCAACAAGAAGAATGCTCATCGTCGATGCCATCGTCGCTCGACTCCTCATCTACTTCTGTCAATACAAATTGTGAAGGTAATACCAAATTTTTATTCGCCGAGGCCATATCCGTTGCCGTCTTGGGAACATCTTCAAACAACAACGACAAAGGTGACGATGATGAAGAAGAAGATCAGCAGCAGGATGGTACATTGAAAGACGACAACGATTCCGAGGACAAAGCGATACCCGAAAATGCAGGTCGTCGTTTAATGTCGTCATCATTGCCCGAAAAAAAAACTCCCCTATCAATCGGTCAGATATTCCGCAAGGCTGGACGTAAAGCACTTGGTGGAGGATTGCCGGGTGCAGTTGCTGGGGTCGTACAGGTATTGACATTGATGTGGTTACGGACTATAATCAATTATCAAAGCCGGTACGGTGCATCCTTTCTTCGGGCTGTTTCTATCTTATACAATGAAGGTGGTATAGGAAGATTTTATCGTGGAGTTGGTTTCGCTCTCTTTCAGGCTCCGATGAGTAAATTTGTTGCGACTGCATCCAATGATGGTGTTTTAGCATTCTTATCTAGCTTCCCCCTCTCAAAACATTGGAATCCTGCCGTCACTACCATCTTTGCCTCCTTGTTTGTTGGTGGATTCCGTATGATCCTCATGCCGATAGATACATGCAAGACAGTTTTACAAGTAGATTCTAGAGAGGGCTTTCGTGCCTTGATGAGGAGGGTAAGAGCGGGTAAGATCTCGGCACTGTATCAAGGGGCTCTTGCTACGGCCGCGAGTTCTACTATCGGACATTATCCGTGGTTCGTCACCTTTAATGCATTGTCGTCGGCCGAGTGGTTAAAGCTTACCATAAAATCTAAATTATTACGAAATGCGAGTATTGGTCTCATATCAAGCGTTATCAGTGACACGATAGTTAACGTATTCCGAGTCATCAAAACAACAAAGCAGAGTATAGGTTCAAAACATGATTTTACTTATTCCGATACGATACGAATGATCGTAGCTGCCGATGGTTGGAAGGGGTTGTTTGGTAGGGGTTTGAGAACTCGTGTGCTAGCAAATAGCATACAATCGACACTTTTTACCGTGATATGGAGGGGGTTAGCTGAACGATGGGGAAATGACGAAGACGACGACGACGAAAATGAAAATGAAAACGACACCGCAAACGATAATAGTATCGAAAGCGATACCGAAACAACGCACAAAGTTAAAAAGCATAACCTCAGAAAGCCTTCAAAAACTATGGATGAAGATTTTGTAGAAGAGAAATGATCATACAAATATTTTTTGTCGTTCGCTAAACTAGCTGTGCTAATAATCTCTTAAAACAATTTGAAATTTAAAAAAATAAAAGCTTCAGTAATAGTAACACATTTTCTAATTTTATTAATATCAGCTAACAAAATACAATCCTGCAGTACATTTCGTACAACCCCGTACGTGGCAACAACAACAAAATTACCATTTCACCAAAATAGAAAAAAACTTCAATATAAAAAGCTTTAGACGAAAAGAATTCATAAGAGATACATCCAAGATCCCAAATGAGATTGCAAGTGCGGTGAAACTCCATACAATCTCGACGGATCAATTTCATCTCTTTTTGTTCAGCGTCATGGCAACGATATTCCTTCATCGCATGATACGTCATTCCAGATTTTTTTTGTCAGAACATTATATATTAAAGTATCTTCCATGTTTTGGAGGGGGGTTGATTTGCAATCGTGAAGTGAAAAGGACTATAGTCCAATCGAACTATAGTACTAAGCTAGAGTTCATCTCCGGCTCCTCCAGCGCTAGCGCTAGCGCTAGCGATTACCAATTGCTTCAATATTTTCTTTCTCTTTTTTAACCAATTTAATAGTTCCGGTGTCATACTAGAACCTTCCATCGATTCCAATCTATCAAGTTGTGATGTCAACTCTGAGTTGGATTTCGATTTCATCTTGCCAATATATCCAATCTCCTTTTCATTACATCCCTTCTCAGTATCGACAGCACACGTCGATGTACTACCATATTCTTCTATCATATCTGTCATCCTTTCCTCATCTCCTAATTCTGTACACATTGCCTCACTTGTCTTCTTTACATACGTACCACCAGCAATACCTGTTTCTTCATTAAAATATCGTACAGTCGGCCAACCGCCAGCACCAGGATTCCATGCTTCTCCGTTAGGTCCCTCCCGGATTGGATCCGTGCTCAAATTAACATCCATAAATGCTACATCAGTTGAACCTTCAAATATTTTTGTCACCGCATCCCAGGCCGGAGCCTGTTTTCGTCATCAGCCTCATCCCTATTTATGTAATACGTAGTAATATCAGTAGAGAGTAGAGAGTAGAGATATTAATATTATGGTTATGGTTATCCAAACGACAAAGAGACGGAAATAGAAAAATACGACGTACGAAGCAATTAAAATGTTGAAAAAGAAAGACAACGATGATGATGATGATGATGATGAGCCACTAGTAGCAAGATTTTACCGGTTTTATTTTTAAACATACCTCAGAGGCAATGAACCGAACAAACACAGTTTTACCTAGGTCTATTTCCGATTGGATTGTGTCGGCATAGTTGTCAGTAGTGAGCTTCGTAGAGAATGTCCAATGGTCATCTGAATAGATACCGGCAGCGACCTGGACGGCCGTGAGGGAGATCACGGAGATTACGATTCTGAAGAGAAATCTCATCATCATCGTACTAATATGCTATGCTTTTGAATTCTTCTTCTTCTTCTTGTCGATTTCTTTGACAAGAAAAGTGTAGAAATAATTTTATGATTTGACGTTTCAACAGAGCTTCTTGTTGCTTGTTGCTTGACAGCATACAGCATACACTTCTTGCAAAGCTTCATTTTTCATTTAGCATACTCACGGCGTTTTGGCGCGCCTTTTAAATACTACGCTATTAGTGCGCATTGAGAACAGTAGATTCTGGAATAATAAAACAAAGCAAATTTTTGAGTTACAAGTCAATTCCAATTCAAAACCACTTTCATTTCATTTCATTTCAAGCAGCCAGCATGGGATAACGATGCTGTAACAACACTTACTCTATTCGCAAAACATAATAATAAAGATCAAAAGATAGTACCGATATACAACTATCGAGAACGAACAACATCTATTCAGTAATTGATATCAACTACAGTACTTGTAACGGTCGCGCAATATAATCAAAATCGACCAATAACAAGTAACGTTAACTTGTAGGTAAAGATCAGCAGAGCAGATCATCGAAACAAACAAACAACAAAATATATCTTTAAAAAATGGCTAGTAAAACAGGATCCTTCCTTAAGGTTAGCGAACGACAAAAAATTCTTATAGATTTACAAAAAAAGGGTGAATTAAAATCAGAGAATGTACCAGAATCGGTGAAAAGGGAAGCATCAGATTTGGTACAACAACAACAACAACAACAACAACAACATGGGGAATGTCAACACGAAAACGAAAAACAATACGGGACGGGATGTTTAGCATGTGGAGAAGATGATGATCATGCTAATTTACTTTTATGTGAAGCATGCAATGCAGAATATCACACCTATTGTTTAGAACCACCACTTAGGGCTGTACCCAATGGGGATTGGTATTGTTGTAAGTTAAGAAGAAGAAAAAAAAAATATAGGAATATTGATTTTGGTTGAATCAATAGAATGGAAAGAATTTGAATCGATTCGATTCCTATCGATTCCTATATTGAATTATAAATTTTGGGTTGCCTTCAATTTATATTATATACTGTAATATGTAATCTGTAATCGTCAAGCGTTTTTCATAAAACACAAATACTCAAATCACAAACACAAATTGATTCACCCCCCTTTTCTCCCTCCCGACTTCTCTCTCACTCTTTCACAACTAATATAATGCATAATAAATTTGATTTGATTTGATTTGGTTTGGTTTGTATTGTATTGTATTGTATTGTATAGCCGA
>Ga0115007_10003019_pt1 | contig 10287 bp, 12 predicted proteins | sample ArcOceMetagenome_2_FD_87166 | JGI IMG/M metagenome (GOLD analysis project Ga0115007, IMG submission 87166) | Marine eukaryotic phytoplankton communities from Arctic Ocean - Arctic Ocean ARC135M Metagenome | ecosystem: Environmental > Aquatic > Marine > Oceanic | place: Arctic Ocean | collected...
ATATATTTGATTATACTTTATTTATCTAAATATCTCTTGAAAATAAATAATATACCTATTGGAATTGTTGTTAATTAACCCCATAAATCTAATCCTCTACGCCTACGTTGAATATTTTGTATTCCGTTTTTTGCATAATTCAAACCTATAATCATCATTAAAAATATTGAGAACCCTATAATAATTATATACATATCAATATAATTATTAATATTTATTTAAATTAATTCAACAATCCCTTTATTTCTTTTGCTATTGTATTAGATAAACCACACGGAACAGCATTTCCTAACTGAATTAACATACTTGATTTTGTTCCCTTAAATATAAAATCATCTGGAAAACTTTGCAATCTTGCTAATTCTCGAGGAGTCATTACTCTATTTTTTTCATAATGTACAAATACTCCTCCGTGATTCTCTTTTACTGTATTTGATGGTCTATCTGGATAACATCTATAAAATGCTTCTGAATATTTTTTTAATACACTTGTTCCTATTTCAGTATTTTTTATTTTCTCAATAAAATCTGGTCTGTGTTGTGTATAAATTTGCTGTATATCTTTATTTTCATCTAAATTTTTTAAATCATCTATCGCTTCTCTTACTGATACCCATTTTAATTTACCATCATTTCCTTCTTTATTATGTGTCTCTTCTGGATATACTATTTCTTTATCAATATCATTTCGTAATCCAATGAATATTACTCTTTCTCTCTTTTGAGGAACTCCATAGTTTGCTGAATTTAATAATTTCATTTTTACATTATAACCCAAATCATTAAATGTATTTTTAATAATGTCTGTTACATTCATTCTAAATTCTGGAATCATATCCTTCATTTTTTTTAATTTTTTATTTACTTCTTTTAATGCTTTTTTATTTTTTACTACTGGAATACTTGTTGGTTTTTTATTTTTTGTAGATAATAACTTCTTTTTTGCTAATAGATTTAATTTTTCTTCCTCTAATGCATAATATTTATCTGCTAATTCCTTTTCACTTTCAGTTAAATTTTCTTTATCATGCTTTATTGTTAATATACCTTTCACATTTTCCATTACAAATGCTTTCGGTCTTAATTTTTTTACAAAATCTACATAATCTCTAAATAATTGACCACGAGGATCTCGAGAATTTCGATGGCCTGACATAGAATATGCTACACAAGGAGGTCCTCCTAATATCACATCACATGATATATCCTTAAAACTATCATATACTTTATCCTTTATCTCTTTCTGTGTTATATCTCCTACAATTACATTTGTATCTGGGAAATTGTGCTTATAGGTTGCTGCTATCTTTTCTTCTAATTCGTTTGCAACAACTATGTTGAAACCATTTTTATGAAAACCATAACCAAGACCACCACATCCCGCAAATAGTTCAAAACAATTCATTTATAATATAAACTATATTATATGTTTTTAATTCAATTTTTATAGCAATAATATTCATTATCCCTACAATATCTAAATGAAAAATTGATAAGAAATATATAAGAGTACCTACAAGATTTTTTATATGGTAACAAAAAAAAATACAAAGTTGTTGTATATATCGATTTTGGACAATGAATCATTGTCCAGGTCATTGTCCAAAATCGATTTTTGCAAAAAAGTTTTTTCTTCAAAAACGTACATTTTTCACTTTAAACCACCTTGTAGGGAATTTTTGAAAAAAAATGAAATAGATTTGTTACCATAAAATTTTAGGCACTAAAAAAAGAGAACTTTTTTCGTAAATTACTTAAGGATTTTATCTCTTACTTTAGTAATATGGGGAAAAGTTGCAAAAAAGATGTAAAAAAGAAGCAAAAAAATGCAAAAAAGTCTAATGGCAAAAATATGTATTTTTGCGATGATTGTGACTATACAACGTCACGAAAAAGTAGTTTGGATAAACATCTTGAGACCAAAAAACATAAATGGACAATGATACAAAAGTTGCGGGACAATGAACAATTTGAGAAATCTCAACAGATAAAAGAAGGTTGGCATTATTGTTGTTGGTGTGACTATATTACATCTAAAAAAAGTGATTTAGTAAAACATCGTAAGACCACAAAATGTCGGCGAGAAATGCGATATAAATGCGTGAGATTTATCGCGGGTGAAAAAATAACAATTGATATTCATGAGTATAATAAATTAAAAAAGAAAGCAGAAGAAAAAGTTGTAGAGGAATCAAAACCACATACAGTTATTCACAATATAACAAACAATATTAACTATAATTGTTTTAATGTATTTTTGGATGAACATTGCAAGCATGCTCAAACATTAAAAGATTTTGTAAATAGTATAAATGTATCATTAAAAGATTTGGATTATACAAAAAAGAATGGTTATGTAGAAGGTATATCAAGTATATTGAATAAGCAGTTAGAAGATTTAAATCCTACAGATAGACCTATTCATTCAACAGACCAGAAACGTTTAAAATTTATGGTAAAAAATAAAGATGGTTGGGTAAAGGATGATGGAAGTCAATTAAATAAAGTAGTGATAAGAGAAACAAAATTTAAATTAGTAAAATCATTATCAGATTGGGAAAAGGAAAATCCGGGATATGGTTCTAATCCACAGAAGTTACAAGTATGGCAAGAATCTCTTAACAAAATAGCCCCACCTGAAGATGTAAAAGAAAAATATGATAAGGCAATCATTAAGAATATAGCAAAGGAAGCATCTATAAAAGATGCGATTAAATCATTAACCGATTAATTCCATTAAGAATATAGATATCAAAGATTCTTATTAACCATAAGAACACTATTTATTTGATGGACAGAATTTTAGGATATATAGGTCAGAATAATATATACATATTATAAATGAGTAATTTATTGGTAATAGCTCTTTCATATAATATGTATAAAAAACATAAATTAAATATAAATAAAGAATATAGTGATATGGGTAATATATTTTCAAAATTAGTGAAAAAGGTAAATGATTATAAAAAAGAACGAGAAAAAAGAAAGATATTAAAAGTGTATCAAGAAGTATTTCATGATGACGAAGAAATAATGGGATTTATAAATCAGAGGGGGGGTGATATATGATTTACTTTCTTCTCTTTTTTCTCTTTTTTCTTGTACGTTTTGCTTTTCTTCTCTTTTTTCGTGTTTTCTTTCTTCTTCCGCCCTCTTTTTTATTTCTTTTAAACAATGAATTTAATTTGCGGGTAGCGGCTGCACCGGCGTTACGAACTGCAGCACGTGCCCGGTTCTCTCGAGACTTGACTATCCTTTTTTTGTTAGGTTTAAAATTAGGTTTACACCAATATGGTATTGGTTTGCCGGCTTCTCTATACATTTGACATTGTAATTTTAGAATTCCTTCTGGTAAGAGAGGTTTAACGCCAGAGCCGGGCATCCATGAATTAATATCTCTCGCGGCGTCTTCTTCCATAATTTCTTCAGGAGATCTTTCGACATAGCCGTAATCAGCCATTTCTCTTCTTATTTTTTCCATTTTTTTAATTTTTTCATCTAATTTAGTTATCTCAAGCCATTGAGATTCAATATCAGTTTCAACAGGAAAGTTATTTATAATAGAGTTTAATATCGGTTGAAGTTTTCGTGGTATTTTTTTTTGAATATTTTTTATAGTTATCATACATTCTAAAAATCGTATTGAGTTGGCCATTTTAATATTTGAATTTAGGTTTTGTAATTCAGCTTTTAAGTAGTCAAATGATAATTTTAGATTTTTAATATCTTCGGGGGCTTCAGATTCAATAACATCTGGAAGTTGATTTATTCGTATTTTAGCTTGAGATTTTAAAGAAATAGCCTGTCTGGTAAAAGGTATACAAAAAATTAAAGTTTTATATATTAAAGGAAGTATTATATCTGGATATTCATCCTCATCTCTCAATGTAGTTTTTTTTAATTTTGCTTTAAGTTTAGCCCAACAAACTTTGGATTTTCTTTGCAAGTAATTAAATTGCCCTCTCTCGACAGATTTATGTAGATTATTTATAATTGGGTGCAGATTCGTTTTGGTATAACTTTTCGGTTTACCAATATCCCATATTCTGTGTGTGGCATCAACTTGTTTATTATATTTTTCTGTAAATGTAAATTTTTTGTCCGCGTAGGTCTGAAAATTCGATAATTGTTTATCAAAATCTTCTACAGCTTTTATTGCTTCAGGTGTAATAGCATCTTCAGCTGCTTTTTGGGCAGCTTGAGAAGCTGATTGTTCTCGATATTGGGTAATATTTGTTTTTTTAATCTCAAGTTGGTCTATATAATAATCATTGTAGGATATCTCTCTCTCATTAATTAATTTTTTTTCTTCTATTTTTGCGTTAAGAAGACTGTACATTCCAGGAATTGTATCATTTCCTTCAATTTCAAATGTCTTTTCGAAATCATTCATATCCATACCAGTATATAATTCAAAAAAATATTTTTTTGAATTCTCTTTTGTTTTAGTTGATTTGTTATATTTTGTTTTTAATTTATTATTTTTTTCCAGAGTTGTAATGTTTTTTTCTCTCAGCATTTGGGCTCTCTTTATGTTTTCCTCTATTTGTTTTATTTCAAAATCCTTATCCATAAAATCTTGTACAGGTACTCTATCTCTTTTTTGTTCCCTTGACATATATATTATTAATATATAATAATATATTTAAAAAAAGCAACACTTAGATTGTTTCATATTTTCATCTAATTTCATCCATTCTGTAATGGTATATTGAGAACCCATAGAGTGATTACATCTGGAGCAAATAGGTTTTAAATTTTCTAAACATAATTTTCCTCCTTGACATTCAGGAATATTATGACCAACATGATAATCAAATACATTAATAGTATTTTTGCACCATTTAATATAACACTTATGTTTAAATGTATGACCAAAATTAGTAATCCAACATTGTTCTCTAAGAGCTTTTGGAATGTGTTGTTTTTTATATTTTTTTTTTTTATTATTCTTAGTGGGCATATTATTAAATATTATAATGATTCTTTTAAACGAATTAAAAATTGATATAAACTAAAATTAATAAATTAATGATATAAGTATGGAAAACAAAAAAATAAGCACTAAAAAAAGTGACCTTGAAGAACAAGGAATAGTTTTATGTGGATTATGCCAAGATATGATGATAAATATACCTAATGAAGGAGTAAATTTGACAGTGACATCACCGCCTTATGATAATATTAGGGATTATAAAGGTTATTGCTTTGAAGAAGAAGATTTTAAAAAGATAGTAAGCGAATTATATAGAGTAACAAAAAATGGTGGAGTAGTAGTATGGATTGTAGGAGATGCTGTAAAAAATGGTACTGAGACAGGAACATCTTTTAGACAGGCATTGGGATTTATAGAAGGTGGTTTTAAATTGCACGATACAATGATATATGAGAAAAATACATCATCATTTCCAGCTCGTAGAACGGGTAAGAGATATACTCAAATCTTTGAATATATGTTTGTATTTAGTAAAGGAAAGATAGCAACAGGTAATTTAATATGTGATAAGCCAAATAAGTGGGCAGGTCATACAAATTGGGGTAAAAATACGCATAGAGGAAAAAATGGCGAGTTAGTAAAAACGAAAGATATAAAGCCTGTACCTGATTTTTCACCACGTAATAATATTTGGAGGTATAATGTAGGTAAGGGATTCAATAGTTCAGATAAGGAAAGTCATAACCATCCAGCTATATTTCCAGAAAAGCTGGCAGAAGACCATATTTTATCTTGGTCAAATAAAGGAGATGTAGTATTAGACCCATTTATGGGTTCAGGGACAACGTGTAAAATGGCAAAAAAGAATGGTAGGAAATATATAGGTATTGATGCGAGTGATGAATATTGTGAATTAGCAAGGTCAATAATAGCTAAGTATTAGAAAATTGAATAATTATAATAATATATATATATTTTATTATAATTATGTCGTTCTCTCTACTGTCCGGTTGGTGCTCCCACTATCAGGATATTTTGGCTGAGAAAATTAAAGAAGAAAATGAAAGAACATCGAAGTTGAATAAAGAAGCTTCTATTGAGCGTCTTGAAGCTCTTATTGAACCTATTACACAACATTTGAATTTCGATATAGAACATCCGAAACCCATTGGACATAAAGATGGTAAGATAAGAAACATTTACAAAAAAAAACACGAAGAAGCATTAAAAAAATATGAAATTATAAGAAGGTGTTATGAACAACCCTCCAACATCCCGCTGGGAAATAATTTATTGACGAATGAGGAAATATTTGTTACTCTATTGGGTATTATTAAAAAGCAAGATGCTCGTATTGGAGAGTTAGAACTATTATCAAAGAAATAAAAAATTATTATATAAAATTTTTTTTCATATATAATATGAGTTTATATTTTATAACAGAAATTGTAAATAGACATTTAAAATCCGGCTAATTTTTTTCCTAATTCTGTTAAGGTTGGAGGGTCAATAGGAGTAATAACGGGTAGTTGTGCACCATAAGTTTGAGGGTTTTTTCCAAATAATTTGACCTTACATGGCCAATGACTTGTAGAGCGTAATTCATTAAAAGCTTTTTGTTTTTTTATTAAATTAGCAGGAGTGGCAAAGTCCCTTGGTCTATAGCATAAATAAACAACGGACCTAATTTTTGGATTTTTCCTTCCTTTTCTTGATTCAACACCACAGTGAATAGTTCTTGAATCCCAGAAAACTAAACTACCCTTGGGGCATTTGATAAATTTTTTAGAACAATTATTATCAATATAGAATTGTTCTTGTTCTTTTTTAAGCTTGTGCCAATCACCTGGTTTCTGTACATCTGGAAATGTTTCTGCGAATATTTTATGTAATTTGTGACTACCTTCGTAAAAGGTTAAAGTAGCATCATTTCTTTCAACATCTAATCCAGTAATCCAACTTTGAATACATTCTAATTCATTTCTTTTAAAACTTTGGTCACTATGGTACCATGTATTCCCTTTGAAGTATCCTCTTTTGGTTACTTCATGGGGAAGATGAAAGCTAAATCCATCAAAACTAACCAAGAGATCTTCAGGATTACAATTCCAATAATGAGAGAATATATTAACAATTTTAGGATTTTGTCTTAAATTCCATGTAACTTGGCTATGTCCAACACCCCAATGCTGAATGAGCATAGAATGATTAGGATATAATTTCCAAAATCCTTTCCAAGTTTTATCATTATTTCTATCAAGAGGAGTTTCCCAATTTTGGGTAATATGTTCAAAGAAGTTCCATTGCCCATTGACCATATCTTGACATTCTTTTTCATTCAATACATTTGGTATAATAGCAACACCGTATTTATCTAAAGTTTGTTTTAAAGTTTCTTTAGAGCAACGATATCGTTTATATAGATAATCCATGTTTATATATTAAGAACATGGTTTGAAATTATAAAATCAATTTTATAAAAAATATGCAATTATATATATATGCCAGCAATACGAAAAACAAGAAAGAAAAGATTAATAAATAAGACTCAAAAAAAGGGAGAAATAAATTATAATTCATCAATGAAAAGAACAAAAGGGGGTCCGGCAAAAATTAAAGTAAATAAACACATACAATATCCTTTTAGTTATAAAGGAAAGGACGGAACAAAAAAAATAAAGGGACATTTTGTATTAATGAAAAATCAAGTAAAAGAAAGTCCAAATAATTGGTGTTGGAGTGATAAAAATATAGAGAATATGAATGAGATAGTAAATGATTATAAGTTGGTAGAAACAACAACTGGAGATGGTAAAAATAATTTTTGTTGTCCAATAAATGATGAAGGATTATCCAAAATTCCATATCGCGGTGTATGTGAAGAACCGATAATATATGAGGAACCTGAACCTGGAAGTAAATCAAGTTTATGTTCGGGGGGGTCAGGAAATAATGCGATAGGGGATTCTTATTGTTGTGATAAAAACCAGATTTATGATTTAACAGAAATGAAGTGTAGGACAAATAATTTAGGAGATAAAGGTAAAGAGAGAGTAACAAAAGGAATAATAAAAGTTGCTAAATTAGCAAGAAAATCAGGAGCGATAGCAGGGGCAGGAGGAGCTTGTTTGGCAAGTTTAATATGTGCAATAGCAGTACCAGTAATAATGCTTTTAGCAGGAGGTATGAAATTTTATATGATAAAAAAAACATTTGAAAAAAATAATAGATTATTAGAGGATTTACAACAGAGTAGTAATAAAACAATGAGTGATTTACAGAGAATAGAAATGAATAAAAATAATAAATATACAGAAACTCAAGTAAGTCAGGCAAAAAGATTATTGATTGCATTAGGTGATATTAAAAAAAAATTTCAACCTGTAATAAAGGAGAAACAATCAGTGGGTGTAATGTTATCGGGTGAAGAAGGACAAGTATATATACCGACTGGTAGAGTATTACAAATGATAACAGAAAATATAGATGGTAAGGAGATAAAGACAGCAAGAATAAGTTATAAATTATCCCCACCAAGTTTAAAAGCAGTAAAAGGAAAAACAAAAAAGAAATTAGGGAATCGTATAGCAAATTATACAATAACATTAAATTTAATTTTAGATTTAGATTTAAATCCCTCAGATGAAATAAAAAGTATAAGAGAAGCTGCGAAAACTGAAAATAGATCTTTAACAGATGAAGAATATCAAGAAATGTTTTCAAAATTAGATAATTTAGTAAGAAATAAAAAAATAAGAACAACAAAAAATAAAAAATTAGAAATGACGATTCCTTACATATATTTGAGAAGAAGAAGTAAGCCGAGTGCATGGTCAATATTGAATATGATATGGAAGGGATATAAAAAGGCAGGAGGAGAAACAAAAATGTTAATAGAAAAAGCAAAAAAATTAATTAATGCAATAGATGATGATGAAAATAATGATAATTTAAAAATACATCATCCAATATTGGGAACAAATGGCAGGATAATAAAAACAGATGAAGAATACAAAAAGTTAGAAGATGATATGTTAAAATATATAGAAAATAAGAAAAAACCGAAAAAGGTAACAGATGCGATAAAAGAAGTTCAGGAAAAAGCGGAAGAGATAGAAACAGTATCAGAAGTGGAAAGTAAGCCAGGTTTTGAAAATTTGAATGAGACAGAAAAAAAGGAACTAATAAAAGAGGCAGTATCATCAACAAAGGGAAGTGCCGGTTCAGAAGTAAATAAAGTAGTAAAAATGTCAGATAAAATAAAAAGTACAAAATCAAAAAAAGAATTGCTAAATTGGTATTCAAATAGATTAGATGAAGTAATAAATTCTCGTGTGAAAAAGGGAGGAAGAAGACGGAAACGTTTTACTCGACGCAAAAAAAAGAGAACTAAAAAAAGGGTACGAAAAACTCGCCGTTAATTTAAAACTAATTTATTATATTTTTAATAAAGTAAAAATAATTTTCTCTCCAAATAAGAAAATTGAAATAAATATTCAACACCGAATTCTTATTATATTTGACGCTTATAAATAAGATGATGAAAACCTCTGAAAATGTACAACAGGTGATTGACACGGTGCCACCTGTCAGAACAACTACCTTTCCCCGCGAAGGAGAAAATAAGTCGGGAGATGATGATGACTTAAAGGCCCAGTATTTTGATATGTTAGAAAAATTTAACCAAGATACAAAATTAAAATTCCCTGAAAGGATGCACAGATGGATTGATATTGCGGAAAGAAAAAGCAAATTCTCATTCACTTCTCCACGTGTTTCTAAAAAACTTTAAAAAGAGAACTAAAAAAAAGTGACTATAAAATATATTTTTTTTAACTTTACTAAAATAAAATTAAAAAAAATGTCTCTCCAGAAGAAGAAAATTGATAATAGATTTATAGTCTTATTGGTTTGTATAATCTATAATGTCATCTTATAATATAATCAAACAAACCTTTCAAGCAAGATGTCACGGTAGATTTGGATATAGAGCTGTATATCAAAATGAAAATCTTAGAGGTTGGGAAAATGTAAATAATAGGATAAACTGGCTACCTGAAGCCATTGAGCGTTATAGCAAAATGGAAAGATGCGCTGGGATATCATATAATGAGAAATGTAATTCGGTATATTTGCATACAAAAATAGACCAAACAACATGGCGTAATAATACAAATACTACCGACGAGAATGGGAAACGTTCAAATAAACATAAATGGCACACTCTTATTGTTTTCAATAATTAAACAAAAAGAGAACTATAAATTTTTTTTAATTTTATTTTAGTAAAGTAAAGTTAAATTTCTCTCCAAATAAAAAAAAGAGGAGTTGAAAAATATAGTAAGAAA
>Ga0115007_10003020_pt1 | contig 10283 bp, 7 predicted proteins | sample ArcOceMetagenome_2_FD_87166 | JGI IMG/M metagenome (GOLD analysis project Ga0115007, IMG submission 87166) | Marine eukaryotic phytoplankton communities from Arctic Ocean - Arctic Ocean ARC135M Metagenome | ecosystem: Environmental > Aquatic > Marine > Oceanic | place: Arctic Ocean | collected...
CCCATCTGCACAATCAAACCCTCTAATTTAACCAATATTACCGTATCATATATGTTGTTTGGGATCAATATACGTATTGTTGATCTTATGTAATAAGCACGGTAAGATGTTCCTTATAGAGGCGATTTGTTTGTCATGTTCGAATGTCATGTAGGATGTTCGAATGTTGATTGTTAATTTTGTTGATTTTTTACGGGATTGATTTGATCACGGACAGCATACCGATGATCCTATTTCCAATGCTTTCGACACACATATTATCATTTGATCTTGATCGGCAATGGCAACAGAAGAAATTGTCTTGGTTACTGATTGTGTCTAGCTAATTTTGATTGAGTAGATTGTACCGGAGTACAACAGCTGCTGCTATTATCATGCCACCCAAAAAGAAGAAGGTCGGAGACGTCGAGAGGCGGGGTGAAATCCAGCGTCAAAAGAGTCCTGCTGAATTTTTTGCAGACAACCAGGCTATCGCAGGGTTCGATAACTATGGTAAATCCCTATATACGAGTATTCGAGAATTGGTGGAGAATTCTTTAGTAAGTTTTTTGAGTTCTCTGCTTTAGATTTTATCTTTTTTAAATCTGAGCTGAGTTGACTTGATTTGAAACTTCACATACTGTAACTTTGATGTGCATTATGTGATATATTAGCATCGTCGTCATCATTAAAAATACAATCCCGTTCCATTGGTAATGCAGAAAAGAACTGATCCGTGTTCGTTTCCTCACTATTTCTTCTGTAATCTTTCTTACAGGATGCTTGTGAATCCATCGGGGTATTACCTACCATACAAGTCTACATCGAAGAACTCAATCAAGATGAATTCAATAAAATACGGGGAATTTCTGTTGCTACAAAGGACGTTGAGCTCTTTCAGCAGAAAGGGGGTAAAGGGAATAGTGCTGCGGGAGCTAGTAGTAGCGCTAATAAGAAAAAGGCTGCTGGTGGTGGCAGTGGAGGAAATGATAAAGATAGCAAACCTACCAAAACCCCCCGCAAAAAAGCTTCACAAGAGGGATACTTCCAACTTAAAGTGAAAGACAACGGTTGTGGGATGAATCATGACAAAATTCCTGATTTGCTAGGTCGCGTTTTAAGTGGAAGCAAGTACGGAGTACGTCAGACTAGGGGTAAATTTGGACTAGGTAAGTAGAAACCAATAAACATAATTACATATATATATGTATATATATGTTGATACATTGAAGTTTTCCCTTTGAGCTCTGAGCTCTAACATAGTGCAATTTTTATTCCTCCTCTACTTTCCTTATTTTTCAGGGGCAAAAATGGCATTAATATGGAGCAAAAAATCCACGGGGGTTCCCATTAAAATCACGACGGCGCATAGGTTACCACCAAAATCGAAATCCAAGTCCAGTAATGGCGGTGGGACGTCCTCCTTAGATACACCCAAAAATGTCTCTGTCTGCGTATTAGACATTAACATCACAAATAATTGTCCAAATATTATCCAGCACACCAAAAGTAAAAACACTACCGAGTGGGTAGGAACTGAACTCGAACTATTAATCGCTGGGAATTGGACGACGTACAGAGCACGGATAGTTTCTTACTTTCAACAATTAGCCATCATAACACCCTATTGTCAACTAGAGCTAGTGTACGAGAATAGATCTGAGCCTCAGCGTAATATGACATTACGTCACGATCGACGATCGGAACAAATGCCTCCGCTACCACGAGAAATCAAACATCACCCCAGTTCCGTTAACAATATCATCGTCAGTCAACTCATCGAACGGAGTAATTGCAAAACTATTATAGATTTTTTGACGAAGGAATTATCGTGTGTTACGCGCCCATTAGCACAACGAATCGTCACGGAATGTGGCTGGGACGAAGATGACATTGTTAATCCTTCTGATATGACAAGTCGGCAGCTAACTAAACTTGTACAGGTTCTCCGCACAGTCAAAATGTTCAAGGCACCGGATGGTTCATGTTTAAGTCCACTTGGTGAATACAATTTAAATCTTGGAATTAGGAAAGTACTTGAACCGGAATTTGTTGCAACGGCACGGGACAAACCGTCCGCATATGAAGGTCATCCTTTCCTGGTCGAAGCGGCTGTTAGTTTAGGTGGAAAGGAGGCTAAAGATGGACTAAATGTGGTTCGATTTGCAAATCGGATTCCTCTCTTGTTTGAAGGAGGGGCTGATGTTTGTACACGAGTTGCCAATAACAAGATTAAATGGTCACTATACAAAATTGATCAAAAACGAGACAGGATTGGGGTATTTGTCAGTATCGTCTCAACCAAAATTCCTTACAAGGGAACCGGCAAAGAATACATTGGGGATGACATAACAGAAATTTCAGTGAGTGTCAAAAAGGCAATTCAATCATGCTGTCAACAATTACGTGTCCATCTTCTAAAGAGAAATGCCTTGCGGAATCAAAAGGACCGAAGATCTAAACTCGTTAAATACATTCCAGATGTGTCTCGATCGCTGTATACATTGTTAGATGATATGCGTAAGCGTCGTGAGGAGCATCCTTCTGGCGATGACCCTATGTCATCGCCACGTAAACGCCCTCGACAAGAGCAACAGTGGCAAGGGCAGAGAAAACATGTTGATAGTGTGTTGGGACTACTAGAAAAGGGTGAAATCACGGCATCAGTTATCAAGAAGAGGCTGGAAGAGGCTGTTGATGTCCAAAACTTGGTCGAGGAGGAGGAAGAAGCCAAAAAATCTCACAGCAAAGAGGCGATCCCACTGTACATTAAACCTATCTTCGACTGTGACAATGCCGACCATGATATTGAACATCCTCTATTTACTTTTCGTCCCATAATTTACCCAAGGATCTCGCCACTGAGTAAGCGTAGTGACACCACAATAAAAAAGACGGACGCTGACGATCCGTGGATCATGGAGGGTTTATATTAAATTACAGTATTCAATAAACTAGCTAGTAGAAATACATTCTTGTCAATAATAATAATATGAAATTGATAATTTTTATGTTTTGTGTGTTTCTTAGATAATAGACTAATATTGATTTATGAAATGTGTACAGTAATTAACTAGCCAGACAACACCACAATCCCGTCGACAGACAATGTCGGGCAAATAGTTGTCTTGGCTCGAGACCGAAATCTCTGATTTAAAGTGCAAGTGCAGTTACAAGTTCGATTTACGGTCCGAAGAAAGGACTCGTGGGGTTCACTTCCATAACGAAATTGCCAGTATCATTAGCATAATTTCCTCCGATTCGGGCATAGTATACCTCGTCACTAATGGATTGGAACGAAATGCCGCTTCGCTGTCCACAATCAGTATTGGCCTTAATATTCTCGACATTAGAGACGCAATCAAGCTCAGAGCAACTTCCACTGAAAATGCGGACATCTGTACTGAAATTGGTCAAGTATGAGCATGTTGAAAAGGTGACAACCTTACCAGTACCCGAGAATGTATACCAAAGGGCCGGTGATACAGAAATTAGCTCTTCAGATCCGGAACATCCAATTGCTGTGCTATTGCTAGCACTCAGGGTACTACCGAAATATTGCTGCGCCGATGACGTCAAATCTAATATAGAAGCTGTTTCGCAAGAATCATTGATCTCTGCTTCATCGATGGTCAGAACATAATTACCGATAGTAAAGCTATCGGGTCCGTGAACAAATAAATTATACGTCACTCCTGCATGTGTTGTAACCAAGATTTCATCGTTCTTACCACATCGACTGCCTGTGTGTGCAACGCAAGAAAGACCATCACAGGATCCAGTGAACATAGAGACCCGTGCATCAAAATCAGTTTTTTCGTTGCAGACAGATATTCTCATTGCCTTTCCTGTACCAACAAATGAGTGCCAAAATCCTCGTACGGAACTATTACCGTAACAAAGATCAACAGGTTCTGATGGCGCTTTGATTGTACTAGATTCAATTGAGGTGCTCCCTAGATCGAGTGGTAATGAGCCATCACAAGTGTAGCCATCCTGCACAGGGACATCATTAACATTCAAAACGAAGTCACCTACCCGCGAGCTTCTCCCCGAGACGTAGATTTGATAGATCTCTTCGATTTCAGTTTTCCAGGAGACGGATCCATTGTCACCACACGGGTAGTCCTGACCAGTTCCACCGATACATTCCAAGGAATCACAGCCATTTCCAAAGACTGAAATTTGTGTATCTAGATCGATCAAAGATCCACATGTAGATACTTCTAGGATATCACCTGTTCCTTCAACACTAAACCAAAGACCGGGTGCAGTATGATAACCGGTGTAGCCACAAGATTCAACATTTTGTGGATTGGAGGCCTTAGTTGATGCAAGGTATCCAACAGAATTCGGATCAATCCTTGTTCCAAAATTGCAAGAAGAAGCTTTGTTTTGCCCAAGGAATAGATCAAAATCGCCAGTAGTTCCATCCTTCCCATTAACGTATACATAATATGTATCTTTGGCCTCGGCCAACCACATAACACTACCGGTAGAGCTTCCTTTCTCACAAATGAGTGCTTCGCAGCCCAAATCAACATCATCCATGCTTCGATAAACGGATACTTGACCGGAGAAATCGGTATAACCTTGCAATATCTCCGCTCTATAAAATCCAGTAACATTTCCAACCACGTACCAGACACCATTTCCTGAAAGGTCGACGTCACCGCATTGAGGGAGTTGTTCCAACGAATTTGCCACACCGGCAGTAGTACCCGCAGCGGTAGATTCTGGATCTAAGCCCACGGCGTCAACACATTGATCATTGTGGGTAACTTCCGTCATGGTCAATCCAAACGTCCCTGAAGCTTCACGGTAACCATGCACCATGACGTAATAGGTCGTGAAAGCTTCTGCATACCAAGTGACCAAACTCTGATCACCACATGCTTGATCATTGTATGATACACAAGTTGGTTCACTACAAAGGCCTGACATAACAGTAATTTGTGTATCGAAATCGGCATTGTTGCATGTGGAAACTTCGACAAGTTTGCTTGAGTTTGTGGTAAAAGAGTACCAAACAGCATAGCCAGTACTCATTTGGTCGCCACACGTATCAATGGTTTCGTCCCAAAAGGCTTTCCAGTTCGAACCATAGTATGCTCGATCCATTTCAGTGATAGGAATTGCATTTCCACAAGCAACGATCTCGGAACCTTCAAATATGTTAGATTCCATCTTTGTAGGAGAAACTGTTGCATTACCTATGACTGCAGGACTACTAGATCCTTCTGCTGAATTATTCGACCAGAAAGATGCCTTTCCACTGGCAAATAGACCGGCAAAAACTCCACAAACAACCAGTACAATCAAGGTACAAATATGAAGGCCAGTCCAAATGCAACTTCTTCTTCCTTTTTTATCTTCCGAAGATGATTCGTTTTTCTTCTTTCCGGGACTTCCGTCACTGATTGGAAACCGAGGAGATTCTATGAGTGACCGATTTAGACCAAAGCTTTTATCACCCCCGGAAGCTAATGTAAGAGATGCAAGTGGCTCGTCAAGGAAACTCTCTTGCATTGACTTGTTGTCCTCAAATTCATCCATTATTTCAGAAGGATTGAGAGAAGATTGATCCCGTAAGCTCCACATCACCTTCCCTGGAGACATTACTGATGCACCCATGTGCCCTTTCTCTACCGTGATACCAGCTATAGTACCATTCGGATTTCTAATGATTTTTCGAATATTAACTCTTTTTGATTTTTCTACACAGGACTTTCCTTCCTCCAAGTAGTGTAAACTTCTACTTTCGTCCATATGAGAAATGTTTGCAGTACTATACATATCGGAATCGCCAGCACAATCGAAAGGAAGTTCCGTATCTTCTTGTTCTGCTTCTTTATTTGGGGTTACACCTGCTACTACTTTCGAATACGGTGTAGGAATAAGTGCGCCTGGTTCATCTTCCGGAGTTTCTTCCATCTTAAACGAGTCTTGATTAAACGTCGTATATAACTCTGATTCAATTGTAGCATCTGCTGCGGCTGCTGCAATTTCTCGCGATAAGATTCGATCGATTTTGTCAAAACTTCTGCTGTTATTGTTATTGTGGTCGTAATCGTTCTTGGCCAATGATTGAAACAAGGAGTGTGGTTTAATAGCACTAACATCTGCTGCACCTGCTTTAGTTGATTCTTCCTCTTTTGCAACATAAGAAGGCAGCGACATCAACTGAACAGGATAGGTTCCGGATGCAGGCGACGGTACAAATTGCAGTACGTCAACCTCTGGGGGAGGAGTGCTAGTGCTCGACCGCATCGAAAGTTCTTTCGCATCTTCATCTTGAGAGGATTTGTTTAAGTAGCTCGTATTATCCGGTCGCTGAATCAAATATTGTTGCGATTTTGGAACACATGCTAATCTTTCGGCCATTCCAAGTTTTTGAGCCAGTGCAATTTGTTCCGACAGAGAAAGCGAGAACTTATTATTTTCTGAAATTGTCGACAAAAAGCCTTGCTTCTGTGCTGTTGGTGATGATTCACCCGAAAGTGTGTCATCTGTGGGTTTATACGCCCTAGTACTTGGCGAATGAGGCAGTAACGTTAACTCGTCTGTACTCGTACTTGGCGAGAAACTGGAAGGGACTGACGTTCCTGGAGACACAAATGGCAATGGAGCCGCCATTCTTGTCTTGTTGTCTTCAGATTCACGGGCCGGAGAAGGAAAAATATCATGCATAATTTGTGTTAGCTGACGCATATGGGGAGGTGACTTCTTTTCGCTGTTGTTTATGATGATGCTGCTATCAACATCATAGTTCTGCTCCTCATCGCGTGTATCCCAAATGGATTCAAAGTCTTGTCTAACTTCACGGCTTTTTTCATCAAAAAGTGTTCCTTTATCTTTGCTTGGTGACTCGTCGAATGGCACATGCCTCTTCTTTTTGTTGTTGTTGCTGTTTGTTGCGGGTAAGATTTTCACTTGAAGTGTTTCTGGAGAGAAAAAACCAGTTCCACCTGGGGAAGGAGTCTCTGCAACTGTCTTATCATCAACAGGAGATGCAGAATCATTATTACCGTTGCCCTTGTTGTTAGTCTTTCCCTCGGGAGAGACAAGTGGTAAGTTTACTTCCCATGGGACAGGAACCGAAGATGGAGCAGCCTTTGTCGTCTTCGTTTTCCACCTATGATCGTTTGGTACTTGCGTCCTCATGATTATTATTTTCTGTTTTCCTTTTTCTTTTTTTGGAAGAAACAAACAGGTATGTAAGTGAAGTTATGAGATTTACGATTGTACGAGTATGTTGTTACGGCAGCTATTAATGTGTATGTTAAAGTTTACAAAGTATGTTGTCCCGTATGAAAACTGAAGCTTCTTCCGCAATTTTGCATCGAAAATCAGTCTCTCAATTCAAAATACTGAAGGTGTGGCAGGTGTCATACCAAATTGGAGATTTAAGATACATTCTGAATTCAAATACTGTTACTTAGGAAAATGCATATATTTAAAATGATCATGAAACCACGTTTGAAAAAAGCACGTTTGAGGGATCTTTTAATCATACGGACTAAAACACACGTATTAATTTATCGATTCGATGCTCTACTAGCTAGCTAAAGTTTGCATAGCTATTATCTATTTTCTGAAATTTTAAAATTATAACGTTAATTCTCGCGAACAATCAGACAACAGACAATACATACTACTTTTACTTGTCTAAAACATAAATTTGGACAACGAAATGGCAAACAGAGCAAGCAGCAAGCAAAGAAGAGACTCCACTGTGACATACGATGGATTAACGGGAGCTGACGAGGAATGTTTCTTATCAGGAGAGCGTCGTCAACGCCATCTTCGACCTTGTGCCGTATATTGACGCAATATAAAAGACATATTCGACCCCTATCATCATCATCATCATCTTCAGCATCCTCGTATGGATTGTATCGTCTATTGACGCAAGATGAAAGACAAATTTTGGATGAACAACGAAAATTGACTGAAACTTCTCGAAAGCTTACCTCAAGAGTTGGTGCTACCTCACTGGATCGAATACTTTCATCTCAATCTTCTAGCTTTCTTGAAGAGTTGCAATTGGAGACTACGTTTTCTGTTATTATTGCGGGAGAATTTAATGCTGGCAAATCAACCTTGATCAATGCACTATTGGGAAGTAAACTTTTAGAATCGGGTGCACTACCGACAACTGATTCTATTACTATTGTAGCCTCCTCCTCCTCATCAACCGTTAATAAAAACGACGGAGACACAAATTCACCTTCCGCTACAGCAGCGTCGACCAATGATGTATCGGCGTCGCTCGGTGTTATTGTGCATTCAGTCAGTACCCTCCCTTTGCTGGATGATTTAACCTTAATTGATACTCCTGGTACTAATAGTGCATGGATGGACCACACCGAACAAACATTACGATTGCTCCCTGCTGCAGACCTGATATTGTTTGTTACATCAGCCGATCGTCCATTTTCTGATAGTGAACGAAATCTTTTAAAAAGTATACAGGCATATCACAAAAATATTGTTGTTGTCATCAATAAGATGGACATATTAGATACATCCGGTGGTGATCACGGAGGTGTGCAGAAACAAGATGTTCTTGACTTTGTCACAGACAAGGCCAGTGAACTACTAGGTGCCCGACCAGTTGTAATTCCCATAAGTGCTAGAAATGCATTATCTTCCAAACTTACTCAATCATCATCATCATCATCATTATCCCCGTCCGCAGTTTGGGATCGTTCGAATTTCGCTGCATTAGAAACATTCCTCAAGGATACTCTCACTACGAAGGCAAAGATAAAGTCTAAACTGTCAAATCCTTTGGGTGTTACTGAAGGTGTTATGACACAGTGTCTCGACGTTCTAAAGGAACAACAGGAAGAACTTAAAGTTGACGTAGCGACTTTGAATATTTTTCGAAGTCAGTTTGAGGGATGGAAAAAAGAATTGGCAGCAGATCTAATTCTGTCACAAAAAACGATGACCGATATGGTGCAGGAAGAAGGACATCGTTGTGATATTTTATTAAATCGAATGAACTTCTATAATTATCACTACTGGACGCTATTCGAAACAAATCGATTGGAAGATGAATGGGTAGAGACTAAACGAGAAGTTTCGATTCATCGCCAACATGACGAGGATCTCAAGGCAGATCTTATGGAGCACGTACTTGAAACAGCGTAAGTTTTTCTTTTTTTAGTACTCGCTGATTGTTTTCCTTTTTCTGTCATTCCAACTGTCTTACGCTGACTATAATATATTGATTCATAAAATAAACGATTATGGCAGTGAATCCGTAGCCACACGAGGACGAGCTCAGGGTCAAGCAGTTATCGAATATCTTGGTAAGCGTCCAGCCGTGAGGAATAATCAGAGTCTAGTTGGAAGTGTAACGATCGTCTCGAATTTTGAAGACACCAGGAAAAATCTTGTCGAACGACTATCGAATGCCGTGGATGATATCCTAAATACAGGGACCGATAAAACTATTGAACGGGAACATCTTGACAAGGACCAACTATTTCGGTCGTTGAAACATTCTGCACTTTTGTCCTCCTCTTTGCAAGTTGGGGCACTTAGTTCAGGGGGCTTATTAGCCCTACAAATGATCGATCCGATTGTAGGATGGGTCAGTCTGTCTTCGTTGCTGTTTGGGGGAGGTGCATCATACGCTATGGGTAAGGCTCGTATTCGCCAATGGTACAATGAACAATGGTCTCGACGAGCACATCATTTGAACAAGGCTCTTGAGGCAATTACCAACAAAGAAGTTGAAAAAGTGAATCGACGGATACTGGATGGAGTAGCACCCTACACAAGATTTGTAGAAACTGAACAGGAGCGAATATGTGATCTTCAAGAACAATGCCAAAATATTGCCTCAGCTTCGAGAAACTTGCGTAATCGAATTGATAAGTTAAGATAGGGTAAGCAGTAAAGTAGATCTGCTACTAGCCTAGAGTATCATCTACAGTAGCTAGAGGTTTCGGCCTTCAATGACGCACGATAACTTTAAAAACACATATTACGCTACTTAATTTAATTATCCATCCTTATATGTGTAATTATATATATATATATATATATGTAATTTGCAAAACCTCTTCGTAAAAGTTAATAAAAGTTGGAAAGTAGTGATGCATAATATTACTGTATGCTAAAATTTCGAGGCGTCTATTTAATTTCAGATAGTACAACCGATTGCTATTGAATAGCATCTAGGCCATCATACAGAAGTAAAAAGTTAGTGGGCTCATTTGATTGGTGAGCCTAAAAAGTAGGCACATCATTTCAAATAGATTTCAACAGTATGCAGAGAGAAATATAGC
>Ga0115007_10003023_pt1 | contig 10275 bp, 2 predicted proteins | sample ArcOceMetagenome_2_FD_87166 | JGI IMG/M metagenome (GOLD analysis project Ga0115007, IMG submission 87166) | Marine eukaryotic phytoplankton communities from Arctic Ocean - Arctic Ocean ARC135M Metagenome | ecosystem: Environmental > Aquatic > Marine > Oceanic | place: Arctic Ocean | collected...
TACACCCCCAAAAAGGCACCCTAACCGGAATCCTGTTAATGATTTGCTTAAAGATTGCTTAATGATTGCTTCATGATGCTTAATGATCTTAATGACTTAATGATCATTAAGTATTGCTTAATGATGCTTAATGATGACCAATCATTAAGCAATCATTAAGCAAAACCGCGCGCGAGTAAGGGTGCCAGGGGAATATTCGTAATTTTTAATATTTTTTTATTTCGCCGAGCGGAAGATGGTCCAGTGCTGTTGCAACAGCACAAATATTGGGTTTTCTATATCCCAGCATTGATCATGGGATTTCCCCCCTTTAGGTGGGGTTTTTCTGTAACATTCTGCCACATCCCTGTGAGATGATCAATAACTACTGAGTGGTGGAGTTATTCAGGCTATGATATGTATTGTTTGTATTGCCATTGAACTGTTGAACACAGTTCTCTTAACTTCAGTTCTGTGTTCTCTAATCAGATCCTTAATAATAATATAAATATCTAATTTTTACTGTTCCGGTATGATGGACTGCTATGGCCACATACATACGCACGAACATGCAGCAACCCCGAGGGGCACCACTTAATCTATGTTTTTAAGTTCGTACTCGTTGTCACGATTCTATGTTCTTATTCTTATTCTTCTTCTTTTTCTTCTTCTTCTTCTCCACACTGTTACCGTGGTAGTTCGTGTAATTTCTTATACGATCGTGTCGCGCTGTGTTTCTTATCCTACCGCGCCGTGCCGCGTCGTGTTGTTTCCTGTCGTGTCGTGTTACAAGTCGTCTAGTCTTATCCGTCTTATCTAGCTAGTCTATTCGTTGGGTCAAAGACAAGAAACCTGACATCGATGTCTGTCTTGTTGTCGATTTCGCAGCACGTCGACTCCTCCTCCGCCGTTCTTTGTTTCTCCCGTCGTTAATTAGTCTATCGCGTCGGATCGAATTGTTCCTTTCCATCGTTGCTGCACTATTGTTCCTTGATGCCCATTGGCTTATTGTCGATACGCCTGTGTGTGATAGTTTCGCCCATTTCTTAACGCTGTTTACAATTGCTCTTCTGTGACTGCTGATGAATGTTGCTATTGACTTTGCTGATGATTTTTCTATGAATTCGTCTACATTGTCGATGAACAAGCACTCGTCGCTCGGCCTTGCTTTAGTTCGCAGCGAATTCAACCTTCGTACTTCGGTCATTAGTTTTGCTTTTCTTGTTCGCTCTTGTTGTTCTTCTGTCTTACCGTGTACTTCTTCGTTCCGTAGTTCCCACAATTCTATAAAGTGTGATAATATTACTTCTATTATCGACGCTCCCCATACGAAACTGCTCCTTTTGTGTCCTTTGGTTTTTCTTTTACTTTCTTCTTGTAATATCAGCCATTCTTGTGAAAGTTTGCCACCGAAAAGGTGTCTCCACCCTATCATATTTTGTGTCGTTATTGCTTGGGTATATCGCGGTGGATATTTGGTTTCGTCAATGGTTCCCGTTTCGAGCCACTCGGCTACTGCCCTGCACATTGCTTCTCCTATTTCAAATTCTGTTTCGAGGTATTCCAGTCTTTTTCGCATCGATCCTATAAGTTTTCTTTTCCATTTGATTCTTGAAGGACTTCTGCATAGCATAATATGATCACGTGTTTCGCGTTGATTGCACATTACGCATGTGTCGTTATTCTGGTACTGCATTTTGTGTAGAGAAACTGCTGTTGGAAGGAGGTCGTTGCATATCTTGGTAAGGAGGACGTCTCTTTGTATTCTTTGTACCGCTAGAGATAGGCACTTCCATGATATTATATTTACAATCTCTTCGTTCCATTCGAATCGTCTGATTAAGTATCCTATGTATTGCGGCTCTACGTATGCTTTTATCAGTTGTTTTCGATAGTTGCTTGTTACGCTTATTCCTTGTATTGATAGCGTTGCTGGGCAGCTTGGTAGCATATGCACTAATGGTCTATATTTTCCGTATTCTTCTTGGTATTCTCCTGCTAATTCGTCTGCCTCGATGTTCAGTTGAGCTTCTAAAGGAAGGTCTTCTTTGTTCTTGTTGTTATCTTGATGTCCTTTCACCCAATGGAATGTTGCTTTGATGTTGTGTTCATGTTGTGTGTTATATATTTGTTCTATTATGTCGTATTCAGATCTTAGTGTTTCGTTTGGAAAAGGGTCTTTGTATTGCAAGTGCGCTTTGCATCTTCTTATCAGTTCAGCGTTGTCAGATATGCATTTGACCTTAAACGATTCAAGTTTCATGTGCGTTACTATTATTGAAAAGAATATAGTTGCAGACAACATGCCTGCTCCTTCTGCTCGTAGAGAATTTCCTCTGCCGTTGCATGGGCCTTTTGATCCTACTAATCTCTTTCCCGTTGGTGTTGCTAATACCCAACCGAAACTCATGTTGTGGAATATGACTGATCCATCTGATACGCATATAAGATGACCGTGTTTCTTAAGTTCTTCTGCAATTTCGTAGAAGTCGGGCCATCCGTCTTCTGTCGTATAGAATTCTACATCTTCCATTAATGCTTGTATCCATTCTGGTTGCGATGTTAAGAAATCGTCCCAATTAACCATTGGTCCGTACGTTTTCTTTGGTTGTTCTTCTTGTCTTATTTCTTCTCTTGTACTGCAATATGACTTTCCGTTTGTTAGTGAACCTATCTCGATCGGTGTGCTTTCAGACGGGATGAAATTCGTGTATTCTATTTCTTGTTCTAGTCTCAATTGTGTTCCGTGTTTTGTATACTGTGCCCAGTAGTGTTGTTTTTCTTCTTTGCTTCTTTTGTATATGTATATTTTCTTGTCTATTGCTTGATACGATTCCCATCTGCCTGATTTACTGTGGTTTTTGGTCCATTCTGCTAGTGGCGTAACGAGTTTTCTACTGTTGTTTGTGATAGTACTGGTGGTAAACGTTTTTATTACTCTCTTCCATAGTCTCCAACTACAGTTGTTTGGTCTCTTTTGTTTTGGTTTTGACATTGTAATGCTGTATTCATCCGTCTTGTGTGTATTATTGAATATTCCTTTTCTTATGTACCTGCCGGATATTGTGCATATTTCGCTTAGATACATTACTCCTAAATACATACGTACACAGTTGATTCTTTCCAGTTGGGTGTCCGTTAGTTGCATTGTTATTGCTCTGTCCATTATGCTTGAGTCGTTTATTCGCAATTTTGATCGTATAAATGTATTGTCTAAATGTATTTTGCTATCGATTTCTTCCAGGAATCTTCGTGTTGCTGGTATTACTTTTCCTTTGACGTAATTTAGTTCTGTTTTTGTATCTTCGAACAGAGGGAATGTTACTCCTGCTTGGTATGCTGTCCATGCATATACGATTCTTGTATGTTTTCCTATATCTTCTGTTTGTGTTCTCCAATTTTTAAGGAAGTGTGTAACGTATCCAGCTCCTGCTGTTACTTTCAAGGGTGTGAATCCTCCTCCGCCTAACTCGATTGGTCCTGCTAGTACTGATCGTGAGGTGTTTCGATTGAACCCACATGTTGCGTATATCGTTGGCATACTTGCTTTTTCGATTGACTTTAATTGTTTGTCTGATAAGAACGATTGTGGAATGACGTACTCTACTGCTGGTTTCCATACTGATTCGTATAGCATTCTTGATTCCGATCTTGTGCATCCGCATTTTCTTATTGCATGCGCTAGCTTGGAGCCTTTTCTTATTTGTTTTTCTGTTTGTGTTTTTCCTGTGCTACCCGGAGATTTGTCGTGTCCTAGGTTTGTTCTTGGTTGAAATATGTTCTTTGATTTGATCTTGACGTCATTTCCGTGCTGATTTTGTAGGGTGATCGATTCTCCGGGACTGCGTAGCATTTGTGGTATGCCGTCGTCATCGAAGTCATAGTGGATTACATGATATCCGCATTTTGGTAGTTCCAGTTTACCTCCTGAACACCATAGAAGATCGTGCCATAGTTGTGCATCGTCTTTCATCTTTGCTAATAGTTGTTCTATTGTGTCGTCTTTATTCCCTCCTGTGATACACGTTGAATCGTCTACGAATCCTACCATATTGAATCTGATTACCATGTCTCCAGCTGGCGACTTAAAAAGCATACCGTGTGCCTTTTCGTCATGACTATCGAAAAGTACGCTCGATATGAAGCACCATATCATTGGTGAGTTTGTTGATCCTTGTCCCGTTCCGTGTATAGGGAATTTAATACAATGTCTGTATGATGTCTCAGATATTTTTGTTGATGTTTTCAATTTGTACTCTGCCTCTTCTAAAGTCTGTGCATGTATGAAAATGACGTCCTTGTGTATTCCGTATTTTCTTCCTGCTAAGCTTGCAACGGAGCATAATATTCTGTCGTAACATGCAGTGGCGTCGTTATCGAAGTTTGCTAGTGGATATCTTGTTAGTGTTGAGTAATCGAATCTTAGTTCTTCTAAGTACGTGAGAGACGTGCAGTCTCTCCCTGGTAAACCTCCATATTGTCCTTGGTGGAGGGATTTTTCTTTTACTGCTGTTTTCATAGCTTTTCCCCATTTAATTCCCCATAAGAAACCGAGGTCGGCTTCGTATAGATGTATTACTCTTAGTCTGTGTATTTTAATGTTTCCTTCTTCTTTGTATATCATCATGTTGACAATTGTTTTCCATCGTTCTAATGAATATTTGTGTTTTATTGCATAATTTATTAGGTTTATGTAACAGTCTGATATGTCGTCTTGGTATTCTTTGTATTTCTTTCTTTCCTCTTCTTCTAGTGTGTGATCGATTGTTGTTATTAGAGCTTTGTAATGTCCTAGGTGTCGTCCGCTTGGTGATGTTGATGTTGATTCTCTCCACGCCTTGAACTTCCCCTGAAAATCTTTTCTTGTAATATACTTTGTTGTTTCATCCACTTCTGTAATTCTTGTCATGTTATCTAGTAGCAGTCTTGTTATTTCTGATATTTCGTTGTCTTCGAATTCTCCTTTCAGTACGAGTTCTGCTTCTTGTGTCGATGCGTTCCATGTAAATTTGTGTTTCATTTCTTCTGTTGTAAACGGAGTTCCGTCTGTTTCAGCTTGTCCAAAGTGTCGCTGGTTACGTAATCGTAATAAGAACTCTATTTCTTTTGGGCATGTTGCTTCTCTCCATTGGTTGTTGTCTTTGGGATCTGTTATTTTTGGGTCCTCGAGTGAGTATTCTTGTTCTTCATTGTAATCTTCGACCGTCGGCCATGATTTTGGAACTTGTAGTCTTGTTATTCCGCTGCCATTAATCATCCTTTCTCGTTCGTATTTGAGTCTTCGAAAAGCTCGTGTTTTCTTCTCTTCTTTCCTCTTTTGTCGTATCAGTTTTGCTTTCTTCGTTTTATCTTCATCTTCTGCTATGTTGGCTGCTTCGAGGAGCCATGCGTCTCTCAATTCAGCTGATTTCTTGTGAATTTTCTTTACTGCTGCTCTTGTTGTTTGTATTTCGGCTTTGATTTCTTCCATAGTATTGTTTGCGTTTAGATTTATTCCGATAAAGTTTGCTCTTGCTATTAGGGGTTGCGATGGTAGTTTCTTATTTACTCGTCTTTTGTATTGGCACCACACTGAAAGTTTTCTTTTAAGTTCGTGTATGTCTACGCTCCAGTAGTCTAGTCGTCTCCGTTTACATTTGTTTTCTCCGTGTTGGCATGCTTGTGTCATTTCTCTATCCAATCTTTCTGCTTCTTCGTGATTTGGTTCCTTTGATTTCATTAGTTTCTCCATTCGTTTATAAACATTGTTTGCTAGTAGATGTTTGTTTACTGCTTTCAGGTATTTGGTTGTTGATTTTCTGTCTTTGCTTGATAATGATCTCCCTTCTGGGTCGAACGGGTTTTCCTTTTTGTTGCCAAATAGGTGTTGTTCGCTTATATCGAAGTAGTATCCTCTATGGTCTCCTTTTAATCTGTACAGAAATGGTTCGTATACAAAATTTGTTACTCTATCGGCGATGTCTGGTGTTGTTAGTACGAAATCTATTGTTCTTGATCCTCGAAGGTAAGTCTTAAATTTCTTATGATCTGGATAAATTCTATTGAAGACGTTCACCAGTCCAAAGTCGTTGCATAATTTTTGTGATGTTGATGTTCCTTTGCATTCTTCATTCCAATCTCCTATTATTATTGGTGTTGTCTCGATGCCTTCTTTTCCTGTCATTTCCTTTATGAATTTCTTTATGTCGTGGTAGAAGTTTCTTCTTGGGTCTGTGTCGGTTCTGTCCATTTCGCTTAACAGTACTTCTTGTTGGTGATAGGATGTTGCTCCGTTTGGATTCGTCGGCCTTTTGCAACATTGATACGCGCTGATGATTAGTACGTCTTTGTTTCCCTGTCCGTCGAGTATTTGATAGGTCCATCTTCCTAGTTTATCTGTTCCACTTTTCTTCACGCGGCTTGCGCTCTTGCCATTAGATATAATTGCTGTTCCTCCTGGTTTGAATTCGCTATCTGTCGTATATAGACTTGTTCCCCATATTGACCTTGATGTTCTGTCCATCTTTTTCGTCTTCTCAAAGAATTTCTGCCTCAGATCTGTTCGTAAGAAGTTTGTATTCACTTCGGAGTAACATTGTATATCTATGTCAAGGTCTAATGAGTTTTGCAGCTGACTTTCTACTTGATCGACTCTTATTCCATTCGGATTACATCCTGATATTCGTATCATGCCTGGGAGTTTAGGTTCGTCCATTCTACCTCCCATAGGCTCGGCCTCATCGTCATACAGTTCTTCAAGTGCAAATCTTTCTTCTTGTTCGTCGTTTTCCTCTTTCGTTTCTTCTTCTTCGGCCCCTCCTCTTATGCGTATGGCTGGGATCGTTTGTCTTGTATTTGTTTTGCTATATTCATTATCGTATTGTTCTTGTTCCTCGATTTCCATTGCAGACATTTCGTTTGTGTATTCTGTATACGTTGATGATTGGGACGATTGTGTCGATTCATCGTCGTTGTATTCTCGGTATTTTTCTTGTTCTTCTAACATTGCAATGATTCTGTTATTTTCCTTTTGTTGGTAGTATTTGGTTAATCTTCTTGGCATATATACGGCTGTTGTTGCTGTAAGGTTGTCTGTAATGTTTCTTCGTCTTTGTACTTCTGTTTTCTCCGTGTGATTCTTATTAATTTTGTACTTGTTGAGATTTTCGTGTTGGATTTGTTGTGGTGTCTGTGTTGAGGTTGTTGTCTGTTCTTTGAAGCGATTTTCGTTGGTGTTGTTAGCCGAAGGGCCTTTATTCAACGTTCCGCTGAGACACGGTTCTGTCTCTGCGGAATTGGTTGAAGTCGCCTTTCGTGAAGTTTCCTACATTTTCTTGTTGTTCTATGTCCATATTTGTGTTTCTTGTCGTGTCTTGCTGCGATCCTATTGTTATTTCGTTATTTTCTTCTATTGTTTGTTCTTCTTGTCCGTAGTGTAATTCTTCTCGTCTTATTTCTTCTCCCATTATTTCGTCATCTGTTTCTTTATTGCTCGTTTCTTGTTGATGTGTTGGTAATATTGTTGATGCTGCTGTCGTTTCGTCGTCTGTTTCTGTTCTACTACGTTTAAGCGGCGAGTTGGATTGGTTTTGTGAGAGGCTGTGTTGACTATCTGTTAATGTGCTGTTTGCTGGTGTTGATGATAATTGTACTACATCTTGTGGTACTCTCTGTTCTCCTTCGTATCTCCTCTCTTCATTACGCTTTTCTTCGTTCTTCCTATCTTCGTTCCGGCTCATTTCGTTTCTTGCCATTAATTCCATAAAGCTATTCATTGTACTTGATTGTTGCACCATCATTTGTTTTAATGTATCGTTCGTGTTGGCACTTTCTTTGGCTAGTGTTGTTATTATACCGCCTAGATTTACTACTAGTTTGGATACGTTTGTCATCATTGTTTTTGCCGAATCATCTGGGGATAGTCCTGATACTTCTGTTCCGATTGTTTTGTTGTCTCCTTGTTGTGGTGTGTGCGGTTGGTATTGTGGTTGTGTGGCCTGCGAGTATTGGCTTTGGTTCTGTCTTCCTGTGTGTCCTTTGTTTCTTGTTGGTGTCGGCGTAGTTGGGTGTGTACGATTATTTCGTATGATGCTTGTCGGGACTTTTGCTGGTGTGTTCGTTGTTCTCAATTGATCTCCATGGAATGAATATGGTGTTGCTACTGATTGATTACTTGTCGGTCGTTTAGATCTATTGCAGTACTTCTTTCGTATCTGGTCTGCTAGTTTCTGTGCATGTCCGCTTATTGTTACTGTGTCGTTTACGGTTGGAAAATTTTGGAACTCTTTAACGCATGCTAACGCTGCAGGACGTCCGCTTTCTCGCTGGAATTCTTGAAACATTGTTCCTATTGCTTCTCTAGCCTTTTCTAGCTTATCTGCTGGTACTATTATGATATATTTTCCTTTTGTTGCTGTTTCGCTTGTCTTTTCTACTGAAATTGCTCCGACGTTGATAAGAAATTGTTTTACTGTAACATGTATTGAAATATCTGTCTTTAATTTATCGTATTTATCTTCGAATACACTTTGGTGGCAGTTCATGATTGTTATTGGGCGTAATTGGTTCTGGAAATTAACTGTGTCAGTGACTATATCGCCATATATTTCGTATCCTAATAGAACATTTAGACTTTTAGGTATTACTCTATAATGATCCCCTAGTAGATCTGTTGGTAGCATAGAAAGTAGTTCCATTACTAGTTTTACTTGTGATTTCGCTGATTTTAGAATTACTCCTTCGCATACGATTGGGTTCTGATGTGGTCCTGCTTTAAAGGTACCGTTGAAGCATTCGATTCTGACTGGGTTAGACAAGTTCTTTAGTTGTGCTGTTTGCTGTGGTGTGAGGTCACCTCCTTCTATGATTTCTTTAATCCCATTCTTGATCTTCTCCTGTATTTCAGGTCTCCATATTAGTCTACTATGTCCGTTCTCAATAAATCCTACTTGTTCTAGTGTACTGTCGTCGATAAATGGGCTATTCATATAGAGTTGTTCGTGGTATAGGTAGTTGTTCATCTTTTTCTTCAACGTCTTTTCGTCGTGAGGCATTGTTGCTTTCATATATACGCTATAGTTGGTATTGTCTTTGTTTCTTGATTGATCGAAGAAATCGTCAAATTCTGCTGGTGAGTTGGGGAAATCGCCATTGATGCTGAGTATATCTCTTGGCACTGGTGACGTACTAGAGTTGGTTGGGTGAAAAATCGTTCCTGGAGCCTTGTTTTGTATTGCTCTCATTAACATTCTTATGATTGTCTTTCCGTCTTTTCCTGTTTTCTTTTTAGGTTGCCATGCTATTGTGAATGTGTACACTTCCATTTTTGTCTCGTCGATAAGAGTCACTTTCTTCTTTCCATTGCTATTGTTCTTGTCTTCTTGTCCGTTATTGTTCTTGTCGTTGTTGTCGTTTCCGTTGCCTGTAGTCTTGTCTGATTCCTTTTCTTTTTCTTCGTCTTTGTCTTTCTTGTTCGTATTATTGTCATTATTTCTTCCTGTTTCTTCTGTTCTTCTGTCTTCTTCCAATTCTGTTGTTGAATTCTTGTGATTTGTCTCTCCGTTGCCTGATGGTGCTGTTTTTGGTGTTCCTTTTTCTTTCATCTTGTCATCGTTATTTCGCATACCTAGTATTTCTTTTAATTCGTCAGTCGCTTCTTCGTTGATGAAGCTTACTTGTTTTTGATGACTCTTGTTCGTGTTTCTTGTATTATTCTTGTTGTTTGCCGTGCTGATATTGTTACTTACTTGATTGTCGTTCTTGTGGTTCCGTTTTTCTTTCCTGTTCTTATTCTTGTCGACTGTCGTCCATCTTCCTTCTTCGTGTTGTTGCTTCTTCTTCTTGTCGTTACTGCCTATAATTTGTCCGATGATGTTTTTAGCGCCATTTTCTGATTTTTCCATCGATTTTTTCCGTTCTTTCGTGTCAGTTGTTGATCCAAGAGATACTTCATCATATTGGTCGTCGCCAGTTTCATAACTCCACCCCGAGTGGATAGGACTAGGCTTGATTATCATTGTCAGGATAAGAAAACAGAGAAGCTATTGCTAAAGGTACGTAGATTCTACGTAGAATTTGTACTAGATGTTTTTAGTAAGTGCTGATTAAAGGTGCGCGTTTTCAATTATTCAAAAGAAAAAGAGTTGTCTAAAGGAATAGAGTGTATCATTTAAAAGATATCTCTATCTGCCTAGGTGAAAAGTATGGTGACGGGGATGTATGCGCAAACTGTGGCTATGAGTTACAGTATGTCTCAACTATGCAGCTCTGTTAGTGTATACATATGTAGGTAATGGCTTTGTTACTACACAAGTATGA
>Ga0115007_10003024_pt1 | contig 10274 bp, 10 predicted proteins | sample ArcOceMetagenome_2_FD_87166 | JGI IMG/M metagenome (GOLD analysis project Ga0115007, IMG submission 87166) | Marine eukaryotic phytoplankton communities from Arctic Ocean - Arctic Ocean ARC135M Metagenome | ecosystem: Environmental > Aquatic > Marine > Oceanic | place: Arctic Ocean | collected...
TAAATAATATTCCAAATGAAACCATCAAATATAACACGGATACTAAGAAACAACTGCTTTACCAAGTTGAATATTGAAATGTCAATATTCAAGTGTGTAAACAAATAAGTTATTGTCTTCTAATTGCACGTCTAATCAAAGAAGCTATTTTATATAAAACATATACTATAAACATTGATACAAATATTTGTATAATAATAGACTCAGCTCCATCCAACTTTATATTGTCCGGCATACCTGGCACAAATATTTGCAGTAATACTGTACCAACAAAAGAAATAGCGATTATTGATATCATAATTAGGACTATACCTACAATCAACAATGTAAAAATAGAAACTGTTTCATATATATTACGAAACATGAAGGCTGTGTATAGAATATACGAATATTATTATACTAAATATTTAGTATGAACATATCTCGAATTTATTTCTTAGTTTATTATATATTGAATTAAGTATGAAAATGATACCTGTAGATGTTAATCAAAATGAAAGTATATTGGGAAAAGAAGCATTAAATGGCCGTGTAAATATTATAGATATTCCAGAAGACATTCGTTTCCAAATGCACGAAAAAATTGCTATAAAAAACAAGTCAACTGAATACAGAGACCCTTTAGTCGGTATTATGGAGAACAGTATACTATCGGACGTATTTTTTTCAAAAGATAATATACAAATTGTGCAAAATGGACTCCGTGCTGGTGTATATGAAATGTCCAGTCAAAAATATGTTGTACCGCCTCAAAATATAGATACACTTAAAATCATAATGAGAAGTATGTTTCTTCAATATGCAGAACATAAAACTGATAATATTACTCAACAAGTCGAACGGTTGAATCGGTTGGTTCTTGAATATGCGGTTCCTAACGTATATAACGAAACTGATGGTTATATCAAATATTGCAGAGACCAAAGCACACTGGTATCACCAATGGATCACCCTATACAAATCGACCGTGAATTTAAACAGTTGGAAATGAAACCCTGGGTGTAAATAAGAATATATAGATTATTCTGGTGCAGAAATAATGAAACAGACGAAAAAGAACAAAAAATAATATAATATATTTATTTTATTATTTTTTACATACAATCACAATCAACCATACGCTTAACTAGCGTGTCAAAATCTACTTTCGTTTGCCAGCCCAAAATAGTCTTCGCTTTGGTTGCATCACCAAGTAGAAGCTCGACCTCAGCCGGTCTATAATATTTTTCATCGATAAATACGTATTCAATGCCGCTATTTTTATCATATCCAATTTCATTCACCCCTTCCCCTTTCCAAACAATATCAATGTCTTTTAATGCAAATGCCTTTTCAATAAATTTACGAACAGTATGCTTCTCTCCAGTAGCCAATACAAAGTCGTCCGGTGTATCGTGTTGTAAAATTCGCCACATTCCCTCTACGTAATCTTCAGCGTGTCCCCAATCGCGTTCAGAATCGATATTGCCCATAACCAACCGGTCAGTTTTCCCGGATAAAATTTTTTGAATACCCATTGTAATTTTGCGTGTGACAAAGTTGTGCCCACGTCGTTCCGATTCGTGATTGAACAATATACCATTACACGCAAACATATTATAGGATTCACGATAGTTTTTCACTATCCAGTAAGCATACAATTTCGCTACACCATATGGGGAACGTGGATAGAAAGGAGTAGTTTCTGATTGTGGAATTTCTTGCACCAGGCCATACAACTCACTTGTAGATGCCTGATAAAATCGAGCAATGCTCATAAGATTATTATTACGAATGGCTTCGAGTAGTTTTAATGTTCCAAATGCATCTGCATCTGCTGTATACTCAGGCATCTCAAATGATACTTTTACATGAGACTGTGCTGCCAGATTATATATTTCCAACCGATCCATATCACTATATTTTTGTTTGATTGTCGCTAATATTGCATTCAAACAAGAACTGTCAGTAAGGTCGCCATAATGCAATATTAGGTTCTTGTTATTAAAAATATGTTCAATACGACCGGTATTAATTGACGATGATCGGCGGATTAAACCGTGCACAATATAATCTTTTGATAACAATAATTCGGCTAGATACGAACCATCTTGTCCGGTAATACCAGTAAGAAAAGCGACTTTCGACATATGATAATAAAATCAAAAAACGTTTATATTAGTTTTTCGAAATTTATAAATATATATATATTAACGCAAATCATCTACTTCTTCTTTGTAATTTTCATCTTTTTAATCACCTTCTTCTTCTCGCCGCCGCCAAGTTGAATCTTTTCCCTAATCAACTTGTATTTGTCATATTCAGTAGACAGCTTTGTCAGCTCTCTATACCAAATAGTTTCGACAGACGTCTTTCGTAGAGTTTCGATATCGGCTTCTGTCGTCGCTTTCTCAGCCATAATATTGGCAACATTTTCATCCGTAACAGAATCCATCGGCATCTTGACCAGGTATTTATAATCACCATCAATCTTATCATATTTCTTGCCTGACAATAGTTCATTCACTGTGTCCGTCTTCATACGACGAAGATCAACTGTCCCCACCAATGTTTCCTGGATATACTTAGCACGATTGGATAAACGCACTAGACGATGTTCCATTTCGGTTAGTTGAGCAGCCTTGCGCTTTTGATAGACATCTATACGAACACCATAAAATTCGTCTATAATCTCTTGCACACTACGGTATTTATGTAGTTTACAATCCTTGTCAAACATATGCATATTGGTTGTGCTAAGAGAAGATTGCAACTTCAATAGTTTTTCTACACCATTACAACCAGTCGCGTCCGTAGCATTTTCTAAATCAGCCAACTTTCCTCTAGGGAACACAATTTGAATATCGATGCTCACTTCTGTGCATACAGATGAGAAGTCCTTCAATAGAGAAGTTCCGCGTTTGCCGGTTTTGTTATCAACAATGCCATCCACCAGCGTCTCAAGATAACTATTATAAGGCATAGTCCATGTACCAACTGGCAATTCAGTAATACGAATCTTGTCATCTCCCACCTTCTCATAACATCCCTTGATTAAGAATTTATTATCTTCTACTCTGCGAACTGTGCCATTAAAACCTTCATAGTAGGGAATGAAGTCATATTCGTCAGTGGGTCGATTCTTGAGCTTGTCCTGTAGATAAAGAATAATCTGCTTGGGATTATAAGGAGCAATGTTGCACGAGAAACCTGTTCCAATACCAGAAATACCATTCATAAGAGCAAATGGAATGATTGGCACATAATATTCTGGCTCTACCAGTGTGCCATCATCGTTTAGATAATTCAATACAGCGTCATCTACGTCTGGAAAGATGTATCTAGTAAGTGAATTCAACTGTGTGAAAATATATCTTTCCGAAGCACTATCATCACCACCGTGTAGTCGAGTTCCAAACTGTCCATTTGGTTGTAATAGATTTACATTATTCGAACCTACATAATTCTGTGCCATATTTACAATGGCACCGTTCAAACTAGCTTCACCGTGATGATATGCACTGTGTTCTGACACATACCCTGAGAATTGTGCTACCTTAATTTCAGTGGTCAGCTTTCTCTTGAAAGCTGCGAATAAAATTTTACGAAGAGATATCTTCAAACCATCCACCATATTAGGAATCGACCTGGCGCAATCATATGTGCTGAAATGAATCATTTCGTTGTTAATAAACTGCTCATATTGAACAGATGACTGACTTGTATCTAGATAAGCATTTTTATCATAATTCTCCAACCATACCTTGCGGTCGTCTGCTCTCTTTTTATTGAAAATCTTATCAATAATATCATCACTCGATTTACCGTTATATACAAAATCGACAACCTTTTTATTTGCAAAATACTGTTTGAATTCGGCAGATGTAGATGTTCCCAATCCCTTAAAATACTTGACATTCCATCCCTTCGACCCATCTTGACCAAGACTTTCCTTCCAGTCATTATATTCACCATCATTATAAAACAATTTTAGTTGGGCTCCCTTTTTCGCTCTAAGAATAGGAGTATTCATAAAAGATAAGAAACCGGGTATCCGCGTAAGAGACGCCCATTCACTATGAAACATATTGATACATAGTCCCTTGATATGAGATCCATCCAAATCCTGATCCGTCATATACATAATCTTTCCATAACGCAAGTTCTTATGAACTTCTTCAATCGAATTATATTCTTTGCCAGATTCCAATCCTAGAATTTTCTTAATCTCATTGATTTCCTTGTTTTCAGAAATCTTCTTCAATTGCTCACCCCGAACATTCAGCAACTTACCTTTCAATGGATAGATACCAATCGTGTTTCTATCATCACTAGACAATCCTGATACAATACCCGACAAAGCAGAAAGTCCCTCACATAAAATGAGAATACAGTCTTTTGAATTGGCGGTTCCACTCAAATTCGCATCCACCAAATTGGCAATTCCACGAACATTACGTGTCTTAGAACCGTCGGTCTTTTTTGCCAGCTTCGATTCTTTTGCTTCGGTAATAGAGCACGCAGCGTCCATTACACCCATTTTGGCAATCTTCTCAATCAAATTATCACTAACTGAACAGGTTGAACCAAATTTGGCAGATGGTGTATTCATATAATCTTTGGTTTGACTATCAAAAGAAGGATTCTCGATATCACAACGAAGAAACAGCAAAAGTTGTTCTTTAATTGCATTGCCATTTACTTTGACCTTCTTCTTTTTTTCAATATAATCACATAACTTTCTTACAATCTGGCCTGTAATATAATCCACGTGCTTTCCTCCCTTGAATGTGCATATACCATTTACAAAAGACACTTGCATATATTCGTGTGTAGGAGACAATGCTACTGCATATTCCCACCTTTCGTCAGGGTTTTCATATGCACGCTTCGCTTGGTCTTTTGGGCCAATATACATCTCTATGTATTGTTGGAAATTCTTGACTGGAATAATCGTATCGTTATATGAAATCTTCACCTTCTTAACGGAATGGTCAGTGACTGCTCCAATATCATAAATACGTTTTCTGAGAAGGGCTATCATATCACTGGTGAGATTCTCAATACCCAAACGTTTATAATCCGGCTTAAATGAAACCTTTGTATAAGGCTTCATAGAAGTTGTTTTTGTGATTTTTGGCGGATCGATTTGGTCTAGGTTGTTATGAAATTCTTGCACATACTTCAGGCCTCGGATATGATCAACCGTTTCCACTCGACCATAGGTAGACCAAATTAATACCAACTTGAACCCAAATCCGTTTTTACCACCTACAATACGTTTTTCATTTTTGTTATAATTAGTAGATGTCCTCAAGTGTCCAAATACCATCTCCGGAATCCAAATATTATATTCAGGATGTTTGGCAACATCAATACCATTACCATCGTTTGACATAGTAATCATTCCATCGGCGTCAATAGTTGTATCAATATAAGATACGAACCTTTTTTCTAGAATATTAGACTGAATCATACGAACCACATGATCGCGACAATTCACAATGCCTTCATCAAATAACTTGTATAGTCCGGGGATATATTCGATATCGCGCCATTCAATTCTGTTTGTTTGGTCATTATATACCCATAATGAGGAATCAACATTTTCAACGGAACCAATATAAGTATCGGGATTGTCTAGGATATGTTGTTTATCTGTTTTTTGTTGATATTGTTCTGCCAAAGCAGAGTCAGTTTCATTCATTGGCTTGGTAGTTTTAGACATAACTTATGTATAATATACTATTGGGGTTTTATTATATCCTTTCATCAATTTTATTATGGGGGGGCATATATAAAATTCAAAATAATTTCATATATATTATACAAAATGACTATATAACAATATCGAACCAAATACAAATAACACTATTTGTAAAATAAACATAATTCCACTTATCAATAACCATATATTCAACCCTGCAAACCTACGAGATAACTCCAAAATCCTAGCAAACAAAAAACCATTTAATAGAACTGAGATTAATAGCAGCATAATACTAATTATAGTTAGTAATAAGTAATATATTATCTTACTATCCATATAACTTCTGGCAGCTGCCATACCTGCTAATGCTAATGATGTATATAAACCAACATTACGAAAAGAGGAATGAAAATACATAGCTACATCTTTTACGGAACGGAAACCTGCGATCGACATATATAATAATGTATACATATTATATATTTCATTCGATAATGGTAAAAATGTTTGATATTATAAAACATTGTGGTGCAAACGGAGACGCGTGTAATAATCATTATAGTAAAAACAAAACGGCAGGAAATGATCCTTATATTTCTAGACGCATGAGATATTCACAATTAGTTCGTGGGCATAAATATACAACAGTTCGTAATTTTCAATATGCGGTTGCTTCGCCCATTGAGAAATTGCCTGCACATTTGTTTCCTAAAGGTCAAATTGTCGGATTTCCAACGGGGTAATTATTTAGCAAATAATATGTATTTATACTATATAACGAGTATGAAAAGACCTGTTAGAGATTCCAATGACGGTATGTATCACATAAAAGGACAGAAATATCCTGAATTATTCGGTTCGCGTAGACAAGTTATGAACAAAAGTGCTTATAAAACTACTGGCAATCTTACAAAGAAAAACTTGCATTTTAATCCTAAAACAAAACGATACGTGTCTAAGTTGAAGCACGAGCAAACCCTTAAAAATAGTCCTCTTAAAAAACTGGGCTTACTAGCTAAACCCGGGACGTTTGGACCTAATAAGACGGCATTAAAGAAACGCAGAAAGTCTGCCAAGAAGTCCAAGGGTGGAAACCCTAAAACCGATGCTACTTTATAAATACAATTCGCAAATCATAAAATAATAAAATCAATATTTATTATTTTATAGTAAATACCACCCTGATGTTAAAAATTTACTGTCTATTATATAATCTATACAATTGTCGTATATATATTTCTCGAAATATGCTTTGCTCACAACGTGTTTCTGCGTTGTGGTTAAATCGTTTAAATTCATATTTGATGCGCTTGTTGTAAACTTACAGTAATATAGATAAGCATCGTATATTGATACATTATGATATAGCGCAGGGGATTGCGAACGAGTCTCTAGTCGCGGTGCATCATATTTAATTCGTATATGTTCTTTCATATTTTCAAGAGCAACTTGTATATCTAGCTGCTTATCCCATAATAAACACCGAATACCTGATAAATATTTATCTTTTTCGATATCAATTGCTGGATAATAATAATGGATCAGGTCCAATACCTGTTTATCATTCATATTTGTAAATTGCTCGTTATTCATTTGACACCATTTTTTGAATAACACCATCAACTCTTCGATTTCTAAATCACTTTCATTATCATCGAAACAAATTTTATCGTTCCAAAATTGCAAAAATAGTTGAATTGATGGCAGAGATTTGCTGCAAATCCCAACAAACACATCGTTTTCTTCTATATAATATTTATTCATCTTGGTTGTCAAATATGTTTTCAGTTGGTTCATGAATATTATAGATGGTATTTCTGTGTGATCTAAATACAACTTCCATAGGTATTGCATATTTTTCCACGTTATTTGAGGACTGCGCATTTGAATTGAATTGCTTCCAATTTGTCCTATCGGGGTGTCATTTTCAGTTTCATCAATATATTCTAATATAAACTGGTCTACTAACTCTTCCGGATTCGCGTTTTTTATAAATAATACAGAATTTTTTATGTCATCGCAATTGCAATGATTTTGTATATATCCATCTGAACTATTATACCTATTTGAATAATAAGCGGCAACACAAAATATATCCAGTGCATAGTTTGACACAATTGTATTCCAGTTGTTTTCTTGATGAATCGCATTTTGAATCTTTATAATTCTACAATTTTCGTATTCGTGGTCGTGATATTTATATTTGATGGTTTGTGATATCTGCAAACCTAAAAACATTGTTGATAGATTATTCAGATTTTTTAGAAAAGTTTTTGATAATGGTGAAATAAACTGGGTCAAATTTGTGTTCTTTTTCAATAAGTTATCTCCCAAAACACATAAAAAATATTTGGCTGCTTCTTTCGATGCAAACATATTATTTGTTAATGTCTCTAATACTCCTTGGATTGTCTCTGATTCTGGAATAGAAGATAATAAACTATTGTCTTTTATACGTTTCATAATATTTATTTTTGTTTTATGTTTCCACGTCATTAATTGTCTGTCTTTACTAATAGATGATAATACACGATGTAATATCTCGTCCTCGCTATAAATTTGATAATGGATACCGTCATACATGAAAAAATTGCTTGTGGCCGGAATATAAAAATATTGGTTGTCATTCAAGAAACTATGTATAAAAGAATCTTGCTCGTTTGATAGTTCCTCCAGACGGATTATCCTTTGATCATGAGTTTGCTTCATATTATCTAGTATAGTAGGCAATTGATTACATATATAATTTTCCATTTTTTGTTTCATATAATCATCATTTGAATAACTATCATACATTAATGCTACCTTGTCTAAGAGAAGTTTCTTATTATTTGCATCATTTTCTATTATCATATTTGACATTGCTATTTAAAAGTAATATAATTGTTTTTATATTACTTTATTTTATATTGAAACTACACTGCGTTGTGTTGAACTACTATAATATTCATTTGTCGTCTCTGTAATCGATGCCTTAATGTATTTTGACACAATCATATTTGTGTTCAATAACTCCTTTATGTTCATAACTGCTATCCATTCGTATTTAGTGCGCTTTAATATTTCATTTGAGGGTATATACAACCCGACTGCTTGAGGGTGTATATCCAAATAAGCTTCTTCACATAAATCTTCTAATAAAATTGGCTTACCTTTATTCGTTTTAATACCTATCTTCTCGCCACCAACTAGAGATATCTTTTGTTCATTTATTAATTGATTGCATTTATATTGTATCGCTCCCTTGAAATCTACCTCACTTGAAAAATGACCATCCATATTTATTTGTTTTAAATACTCCACTAGTTCTAGCATTGCGGTATCGTTCTTATTTGCACCCATCAAATCGATATTTGGTATGAAACGGCTCTGTTGAGTATTTGTAATATCACACGTATGATTGATTGATTCACATACAAACGGCTTGTTCGATTTTATGTTGTCATCGTAGAACATCTTCAGATTTTTCATACATATCAAAGAGTTAGGCACTGTCATGCCTCCATATGTATAAATTAGTTGGGCCATTCCTAAAGAACGCATATGACTTTTCATTGGTTCTGCTATATGTGATAATTTTATATCCCAGTTAGGCAACAACTTTTCAAACGATTCATCGTCAATTAAGCATATATTGAAGTCTTCTCCACAATGATTTATAATTGTCTTTATTGTTAAATGCAAATAATCTTGATTTAAATCAGTGCTATTTCTAGAATGGAAATCTTTCCATTTTCTGGAATTCACCTCGTATTTTGAATGTATCCATAACTTCGGGCGGTTATGGCCATATAAGGGCGAATCATTCAATAGATACTGTTTGATTAGGTCTTCGTCATTATTTGTCTCAAATGTGCTTTTGATACGGGTTGCAAAAGAGCTGACCACAAATATTATTCCAATTGATAAAATATATAATGGGATGTTTTTTTTATTTAACATGTTATTCGTATAGTATGATTGTAGATATTATATTTTTTGGTTTGTTCATATCAAACATAAATGAAATATACTATATTATAATTTGACTCATTGTATTTCATTTGAGAGGTAAACATCACAGATAAGCTTTTGCATATTTGTCTAACGATATTTGTAAAAGATTTGTAGGATAACGGCCGTGTCAAATAAAATTGTTTTCCTACATGATAATAATCCATTAAATCATCCCGAAACTCTTTATAGTAATCGTGGAATACTATCTTTCGAAATGCATTTACATCTACCAAATAATATTTATCCGTTTTCAAACAAACCTTTTCTAACAATTGGAATAGTAATTGTTTTGGTACTTGTTTACGAAATATTTGGTTAGACATAACAGTATATTGTATAGTTATTTTATTTTATAATTGTTTTAATTTTATAAAATAAAGTTTCCTAAATGAGAAAAAGTGTAATAACTTACTCTTCCTGAGCAGCAGCATTCTCAGCAGCAGCCGCCTGAGCAGCAGCCTTCTCAGCAGCAGCCGCCTGAGCAGCAGCCGCCTGAGCAGCAGCATTCTCAGCAGCAGCATTCTCTGCAGCGGCCTTCTCTGTAGCAGCCTTCTCAGCAGCAGCCTTCTCTGCAGCCGCCTTCTCTGCA
>Ga0115007_10003025_pt1 | contig 10273 bp, 8 predicted proteins | sample ArcOceMetagenome_2_FD_87166 | JGI IMG/M metagenome (GOLD analysis project Ga0115007, IMG submission 87166) | Marine eukaryotic phytoplankton communities from Arctic Ocean - Arctic Ocean ARC135M Metagenome | ecosystem: Environmental > Aquatic > Marine > Oceanic | place: Arctic Ocean | collected...
ACCATCACCATCACCATCACCATCGTCATCTTTATCGATTGCCCTTGTTTCGTTATTAGTAGGGTGTGCTCCCATAACACCGTAGGCTCTGTCCAAACATGTGCTTTCAACTAAGGCCTCCAAACGTTCTCTTGTTTGCTCTTCTATTCCAGCTTCTAAGTTCATGTCGTCGGGTTCTTTTCCAGCCAGCATCGACATGATAGTTCCTCCCATTCTACTACGTTATCAGCCGAATAATATTCAATTTATGATAATTAAATATGCCAAAGGACAGGTAATTAAAGCAAACAAAACCTTGACAAAGGAACAGGTAATTAAAGCAAACAAAACCTTTGCACAAAGCAACCCGTTAAATTATATTATTATTACATTACATGATTTCCACGTCGTGTCTGTTGACGAAATGTATCATATTGGTTGCGGGTTGCGGACACGTTTTATGTGGGATTAACATCACGCTCAAATTTCATGAGGTTCTCCGTCATATTGCCCGCCATTGTACAATCCGCAGCAGTACCCACCGACTCAAAATGATAAGGTCTACGGCGGCCATCACTGTCTACCTGTATTACCCTGTAGAATAGAGATTTTATACCACTAGTCACTAAAGGAAAATAACGGTCACCAGCAAGCGCTGTTTAGAATTTTTTACTTAGACACCAATTTTACTTAAATAACAATTTCTAAAAATATAAGGGAAAATAGCTCCTATCCATCAAGCAGGAACAGCGCAGCCCAGCTCACACCAAGAAAGACAGCCCAGCATGCGGTGACCAGTGGGACTACCATATATATTGTATTACTGTATGCCTACAGTAGATAGAAATAAAAAAAGGGAACGATTACTATAGAACCATAATATGGTACGCAATCAACATGTATCAAACCGAACTAACGTCAATGCTGTCTCGAAAACAGAAGATACATAGAGTGGAGATGGAACAGTTGATAAAAAGGCAGCAGAGAGAAATCAATGTAATAATAATGGGTGGTGGTTTGCAGATTAACATGGAGGAGCCAGTACATGAAGTGATGGTTACTTGTGTTGCTCGTATTGGTTCATTCCTAATGAACAAGGATTGGCGGATGCTGATGATTTCCAGCAAAAGATTACTTTCGGCATCGAAAGTACTGCAACCAGTGTGGACTGGTTGTGGACGGATTAATATGGGGCTCAATTTTAGCGATGTAGTCGGATTTGATCCACACCCATTAGACCACAACAATAGCAATCGACCAATATTTGCGTTGCGTGACCACAACAACATATACATCATTGACGGGCAGTCTTGCAAAACAATCAAACATCAGCGGGTGGAGTTGAATAGCGTGAGAAACCCAATGGGATCTGGAAACACAATTTGCATTTCTTCAAAGTATATAGTGACGGGTGGAGCTGATGAATGTATCAGAATGTGGCATAATCATTCACCATACCATTCACAATACACTATAGGTAAGATTGGTTTGATTCATGATGTTGCAATCACATTGGACAGCACGTTCTTAGCAGTGAGGACGTCGGATATTGTAACAGTAAGAAAGACAGACCGTCGTGAGTTTGGCGATGTTACGAATAGATATATTTTTTCACCCACGCATTTACATGGACCGATGGTTTTTTCCGAAATGAACGCAGAAATTGTTTTAATCGGATCCAGCCATGATAAGGATCCGGTAAAAACAATTTCGCTGATATTCTGGAAGTACAAATTTAATAGCATGGTAGATGAGGGAGGTGCAGATCACATTAGACAAGTAGACTATCCGAGATACCCGTGTTCAGACAAATCGAAACATAGCGTTTCATCAATATACGTGTCTAAAAGTGGGACTACGATGGCAATCCAATATAGATCCCCAGATGAAATTGTTGTAATGAAGAGAAATGTAGAAAACATGGATGAATTATGGCTTGAACAAGTGGCTAAATTCGACATATATTCTAACACGTTTGATCGAAGGATATTATTTGGCTCTAGCAGTTACAATGATGTCATTGTTTTTGCAACGGATGTAGAGGTATATGTAGCATCAATTAAATGTAATTGCACCACCCTCCCAGCTGTGTATCAAAATCGGAACAATTCATTTCCACTTTGTATACTGCCAGACGAAAAGGCGATGGTAATAAGCCATAAAAATGATCGAGATGATAATATCGCCGATAAGCATCCTACTCTTATCATGCCCATACCAAAAGCATATCAAGATTTCACAAAAAAATGTCGAGAAGGAGAATTGGAAATCTAAATTTTCATTCCATTGAGATAATAGAGATAGTAGATGCAATGATAATAAGATACATTATATATATACATAACATTTATTAAATTTTAAGATTAGGAGTTTTGTTCCGTTTTTAATTATGGGGGGTCGGCGATAGCATCATAAAATACGTCTTCATCTTTGGTATCGCCACCCCCTCCGCCTTTATCAGTGTCCTATTTCTTAGATTTTGGCCCGTACTTCTTTTCCAAGTTCGCATCTTCGCCAAACAAATTATTTAATATTTCAGTGGCCGATTGTTTTTCACCCGAATTCTCAAAATTCACTTTGAAAGCAGCTTCTGCATCAGTACCTTGCAATACTTTGCCATCTGCATCGAGACCTTGCATTGCTCTCCCAATTTTTACTAACAGGCGCCCCAATTTTAACTTTGTCATATCATTTGGCGCCATGATATTCACCTCCGGAATATCCCTGCGAAACAAACAATCCGAACGTTTGTCGGGTTCTTGTATCATTTCGTCGTAAACAATCGCAATAGGTTGCACTTTTGGAAATCCATTTCGGTGCTCAATTGAAGTAGGTGTTGTAATAGATTGAGCCTTTACAAATCTATTTAAAGCGGAATACATTACTCTTTCTGATGTTTCGTCCTTCACTTGTTGAGGTGTTTTTGGATGAGTATCAACTAATCTCCTAGGCTTAGATTGGGTTTTGGTTGTTGTTTTCCTTTTTTTTTGTGCTACCAACGGTTGTTTTTTGCCATCGACTGATAAAGATATATTACCTGATAATCTCCTTTTGTTGTTCTTGTTATTGTTCTTGATAGTAGAAGACTCCTTCTCCTCCTCCTCCTCCTCGTCGTCCTCCTCCTCCTCGTCGTCCTCCTCCTCCTCCTCCTCCTCCTCGTCCTTCTCCTCCTCGTCCTTCTCCTCCTCGTCCTCCTCCTCGTCCTCCTCCTCCTCGTCCTCCTTGTCCTCTTCCATGTTTACATAATCTGAATCATCTTTATCTTCAATGCTATCGTCTGATGAAGATGAATCAGATGAATAATAGAAGGTCTTGTTATTGTTCTTGTTGGTAGAAGCCTTCTTATTCTCCTCCACTTCAACTTCATCTGTTGATTTACGTTCACCAGCCTTATCATTCTTATCTTCAATGACATCGTCTAGTGGTGAAGTATGGTTGGTGTCCTTGATATTCTTCTTCTCCTCTTTATTTTCGTCTGGTGGATTGGTTGGAACCTCCTCATTAATTGTGTCTAGAATGTCACCGTAGAGACATTTTAGATTGTATACAATTTTTTTTTTCTTCTTGTCATTGTTATTGTTCTTGTTGGTAGAAGCCTTCTTCTTCTTCTTCTCCTCCACTTCATCTTCATCTGTTGATTTACGTTCACCAGCCTTATCATTCTTATCTTCAATGACATCGTCTAATGGTGAAGTATGGTTGGTGTCCTTGATATTCTTCTTCTCCTCTTTATTTTCGTCTGGTGGATTGGTTGGAACCTCCTCATTAATTTTGTCTAGAATGTCACCGTAGAGACATTCTGATCTACCAAAAGAATTCAAAAGCGTATTTGTCATTATACTGAGTGCAATACATTCCCTACCTGATTCGGAAATGTGGTCTTGATTGAATTGAATAGGGGTATTGGTTGAGGCAAAATCCGTTAGAAAACAGAGAAACAAACCACAATCCCAACCTATAATATGATGAATGGTAAGCATTATATAGAAATAGTAAAATGATGAATGGTAGGCATTATATAGAAATAGTAAAATAATGTTAGACGAAGTAGTAGAAAGCAAACAAAAAGACAATCATAAATACTTGTTGTACGTACCATTATCTTGCTGTGGTGATGACCATTGGCTAGAAACTAATTCCCAATCATTGATATCAGCAAGAGGATACTTTTTCTTATCTAAATGATCGTCTTGAATGTATTTAAAGAGTGTATCCAAGTATGGTTTACCACCATAATAATCCTTATCATTTTTCTTGTGACTATCAAAGATTTCAATTTTTTTCTCTTGAATGAAGATTACTGCAACAATCCAATGTCTCTGATCAATATTAATAGGGACAAAAATTTTATCAAGGTTAAAAATATCCTTGCCTGGAACTTTCTCAGACCACTTCTTCACATTTTTATATTTGTATTGTCCACAACCTGCTTCATTCATAAGAGCGGTCATAAAAAACGATTTAAAAAAATGCGATCGCAATCGAGTAGGATCTTTCAGACACAATTCTGCATCACGCTTTGACAACATATTGTAATAGTAGTGAATGATTTCATCATTAAGCCATTTTTCAGGTCTCAACGTATGCATGGACTTTCTTGTGACCAAATCCAAATCTAGTATAAAAAGAGTTTCTTCTTCATTACTAGTTCCGGGATAGATAACACTATTAATATATTGCTGTTCCACTTGGTGCTTACGTAGTTCCAAAAAACGCTTGTTTGTAGTATTTAGTAATGAATTCGAAGTAGGTTTCCTATTCTTGTTATTGTTAAGTGGTGCAACAGAGGCTGTTATGATTTTTTTTTAGGAAATTGGGTGAGAGAGAAGTAGAAGAATAATTAAAATCCAGATAAAAACATTAAACAATACGTTGTTTCTTGATTGACGTACCTGTACCTGGAACATCACCCTGTGCACGCTGATAAGCTAAAGCTTGTTGTTGACTGTTAGAGTACTCGACAGGATCTTGATTTATCGCACCGATAGCACCATTTACAGCTCCATTTGACATGTTCAATTTCCACGGCCTTCTCATTAAGAGAGTTTTTCCGGCTATTAGTTTTCGTCTGACAGGAACAGTGTCGGAAGCAGCAACTGTGGAGATAGTTGCGGTTGGTTGTTTCGAGACCACTGATTGGATGGAATCATTTATCATTGCAGCGCCAACATTTGCGGTTGATGTGGATTCGTGGTTTGGTGGGGGGTTTGCATTGGGTTTGGCTTCTGCTACCACATCCTTCGATTTGTTATCGTCTGCGTCTGCAAGGATTATCGTTTCTTTTGATTCATCTCCTGTTGCCATATTATTATTATTATTATTATTATCGGGTTGGTAAAAAGGCCATGAATAAATGGCAGGGCCAACGCAATAATACGGTAGGACAGCAGGATATTCTGTTGACTTTATTGGGTGTTAATATTATTATGTCGTAGACAGATTGAATCTATCGCATACTGAAGACAGTATGTAATTTTATTAATAAAATCTGTGTCGATTTTCATTGTTTCTTGTCATTTAAAATCGTAAAACATTCTTCGTCGACAATTTCAAATTGACATACTTTAGTTTCTTTTTGAACTTTTTCCACACAGGAACGTTTGAGAAAAAAAATCTATCTCTCGTGATACAATGTAGATGACATACTCGAGTCTACTTTATCAATATAATAATTATTAATAAAACGATAATATATATAGTACCTGTATGAAACATACCGGAAGCCCGGAAGCGGTTTAAAATAGATGCAATTATTTTTGATGCAAGTGCAAATTGTACTCTACCACTACATGTATTCAAAATACGATGAATGATAACCATGAAATGCAGGAAAAATTGAAAGAGCGCAGGGATGACAGCAGAGACGAAAAAATTCTCTTTCAACGTTTCCAGAATGTGGCAACCTTAAAATTAGAACGAATGACGAAACAAACGGATAGTGCTGACGCCGGACAAAATGAACTGAAGATGGGTGAAGAAGAACAACGAATTATCTCGAGCATGAATGGAATGGGACTGAAGGAAGGAGTGTTAGCAGGTGTTGCATCTTTTATCATTCTACGACGTGGGCCCCGCTACATTAGGAGATGGGTACTTCAACGACGGACTAAAAGGAATTACGTCCTTAGCGATCCAAACAAATTAACGAGAAATAGTAATAGTAATAGTAATAATAACAACAATCCGTTCTATAAGGCTTCAAATCGGAATGAGTTTCCACGTCCAATAAGCTTTTTGAGCCGATCAATTTGGTTAGCATTTGATTCGGTGTTGTCCCTTCTGGTAGGTACGAATATTAGTATCGTTTGCACTGATAAGGACACGATTCGGAAACAGATTGTGAAACTTCCATTGGTATCCGGAAGATCTTTGACCGCTGATGCCTTGTGTGATGATATAGTTGAAGAATTGAGGAAAGTTCGAGAAGAAAAGAATTCGGCCTACGAAAGACTTAAGATGCAAGAAAAGTCCCAGGAAACTGCTGCTGCTTTCTTCATGGATGGCATTGTACAATTTTGTGAGAATTGTGAACGGCGTAGGTTTTACGAGAGACGTATTCGGGAGGAAAGAGGTCTAGGAAAGACTGATCAAGTCGAAATTCCTATCCCGGGTGTACCGAGTGATGCTCCTCGCTTGGTAGTGAGTATAAGTGGAGAGGAAACGGTTGTCGATACGGATGGAATCGAAGATCCGTTTTTGGAACAATTTGGAAATGATTCGAGTTGGGCATAGCCCAGAATAGTACGTCAGTAAAATAGTTTTTACTCTGAGTTTAACAAATATGTCAACGTTGATACTTCTAATCTAATCGAAGGAAAATGTGACTATTTTTATTTATTTATTTCAAGTCTTTAAGCATCATCAGCATATTCATGCATATTCAAACCGACACATGCACGCTGCTAAATTTCAATGATCAATTGTGGCGTTCAGCATCAAACTGGACCGAACCACACACTTCTGCCATGGACGAGTTTGTTGTCCGACAAAGGAAAAATAATATATTTACTTCAATCTATATTGATTATTAAAACTTCAAACAATTTTATTTTCTTTATTTCGCCCTCTTAGTTATAAGAGTCCAAAATAATAAATTACATTTTATTTATTATTACCATATTATCTTTCACATTTTAAGGAAATTTTTCGTCGCTTACTAAGATCAGCAACTACAGTATGACTTTGAATTTATCCCGTTTCCGTTAGGATTGTTTCTGCGAAAAAAGAGCACAGCCCTTAATCTTATGAAACAAACATAGAATTTGTGATTTAGCCATTCGACTGATTGCTATAATGGCATGTCCAAAGAATTTTTATCCCCAACTTATGTTGGGAATTCGTGATTTCATTAATGACAGGGAAAATCAGATTCGGTTCATAAAAAAAAAATTCAATCTAATAACTTCAAACCTTGAATATCGGAACATTGTACCAGAATCATACAAGAAAAGTTGATTTACCGGGTGCTTTTTTAATGCCGAACAAAGGTACATGAAACATGTCGTTCCAACAAATATCAAACAATTAATTCTTCTATACCCTCACTAATTTCAATAAATGGCGTAAAGTGTTGATTTGATTTGATGTGAGCATTTATTGCTACGTAACGTATACAGTATAGTTAGTTCAAACATCAAACATTCAGGAAACTTACATATCTGGAGTTTGTCATCGAATGCAATAGATACCCAGTCTGGCTGGCTTGCGCTCCATTGTAGATTGTTAATTTCTCCATCAGCATTGTAGGCCAATATAGGGTCATCCACCGGACGTTTCGGCATCGTACTCAAGTCCCATATGAGAGCTTGCGAATCATCGCCTGCTGTACAAATATGACAAGATGAATGCGGTGCCCATGCTGTTGCGTTGACAGATCCCCAGTGGCCCCCCAGTTCGGCTACAGGCAAAGACGGTACTCGAATATCCAAGATAATGGTTTTTCTAGAGTCTACCATGAACGTTGCCATATAATTCGGGTCCTGTTTGTTCCATTCTAATCTAAGCAATGGCTCAAGATCTGGTGATTCATATATTATGGTCGAATTTACGAGACTTCGCAAGTCGAACATACGGACAGATCCGTCTGCACCTACAGAAGCAAACACATCTTTCCCTCTTGCAAAAGCTAAATCAAATACCTCCCTGTCATGGGCGATCAACTGCGTTCTTGCTGTTGAAGTGTTGACATCCCAAATTGTAACAGTAGTATCAATAGACGATGTCCCGATTATGCTTGGATCAGTTTCGTTCCAATCAAAAGAAGTTAACGGTGCGCAATATTCGCTTGTCTTATTGTTGTTCAACAGAGCTTCTTTTTTTACAGTTCCCGATCCGTCGTCACTGACATTCCATATCCTCAAATAATCTCCTGTCGTCGCGAGTAAATCTTGTGATCCATGCCTCGTATCTGGTGACCACATAATCTTAGTACACGGATATGGATGATCAAATTCAGCAGCCTGGTATAACGATCCGAGATCATCTGATGCAGAATTCTTTTTTATTATGGAAACGACGTTTGAATATTGCTCAAGGTATGATCCTATCGCTAATCTGAATTGAGACGTCGGATCGGGTCTATATGCGGCAGAGAAAGAGATAGATCATTAAGACAGACAAGACCAAAAACATGCACAAGCAATGAATTTAAATGCAAACCAGATAATCGATATACACTCAAAGCCAATTATTACGCACCTTCGACTCCAAGACAAAGAATAAATCGACCATGGAGCCTTGTACGTGTAAATTTCTTTTCGCTGGGACTGCGAGTTGCCGTTATCTGTCATGGTCAATCTACCGTGTCTACGCGTTTTTTCTCAATTCCATTTAAAAGCTATGATGTGGGACTATCAGCTTCGTCTACAGTACAAGTATTGCTAGTTTACAGCACAATATTGATACAATTGTAGATCAAATACTCCTCAGGAAGCCAGTATTCATGACAATGTAATCAACAAGTTGAAGAATTCGATTTTTTGCTTCCGTTGAAAAAATCATACAGTAGAGTCCTACTATAGTAGGACATACAGTAGGAGTACTAAGTTAGTCCCAAATAGTTTCGCCGGGAAAAAATGCGGATATATCCATCTACCAATACGATGATGGGACGATACTATACTCAATACAACAAGATAAATACAAATAACTATCATTACGATTGAATCATATATACTTTATTTATATATAGTCCTAATAAGTACTACTGTGTGTGTAGGCTATATAACAATGAATCGATACTGTAATGTACGGCAAATACAGCAAATACAGTACGACTGTATATCGTATCATCCCATCATGATAGTTTGATCATTTTTATTCACCACTAGCTGTTACAAGCATTGGACCAAAGGAGATTGGTTTTGATTCTTCCCAACCAGTAATAATTATACTAACCCCAGAAATAACCTGGTTCATAGCTGCTTGAAATAATTCAGAGTTTTATTTGCATCAATGGTGTGTTGGTGATACCCTTTAATATTGCTGAAGATTATTTTGAAATGACTCATAAGGCTGTTCAAGAATGGATTCCCAGTTACATATTGCCCCAAATAGACAATGAGGATCATTTCTGTCACAAGTCCATAAATCAAGAAATCCCATATACATATAGGCCAATTGGCAAAGATGGGCAATAGATCTCATACCTGGTCGTAGTTCCTGTATCAAGTCGTCTATATCTTTGTCTGAAAGATGAAGGCTCTTCAAGATCTTCAGAAATACAGTACAGAATAATTTACTATTGAATCAACCTTTCCAAGTTTGAAATCCTTCTGCTTGGTCATGAGCATAACTATCAGTATCAGATAGCATATCATTCCAAAAATATTTATGAGTAATCCTTACTGTAAAAAGTAGATCCATGGCTTGACAGAAAAGAATAATCAATTGTTTGTCTGACTTCAACTTCGTTAACAGGATTCAAGCTATAAGGTTTTTGACCCTGCGCACCTCTTTTTTAACTAGTGAATCTACGCGCTAATTTAGTTAAAAAAAAGAAGAAGAAAAAAAGAAAGCTTGTATTACCTACCGGTAGCTAATGCTAGCTAATAAGAGGCTTTTGGACAAGAACTGATTTGTACAAAGGACTCGAACTCATGCTCTCTACATTTAACTACTAGTGGTCGTAACCACTAGGCTATGGTGGAAGAATCTAGGTCTTCCGTTAATAGATCAAGTTATTTTAGAGTACTTGTACTGAACAGCGCTTTTTTAACACGTGCGTTCATACAGTAAATCCCATTACCTCTACTTGTACAATAGCAATAAGTAGCTTGTACTGTAATTGAACAGC
>Ga0115007_10003027_pt1 | contig 10269 bp, 7 predicted proteins | sample ArcOceMetagenome_2_FD_87166 | JGI IMG/M metagenome (GOLD analysis project Ga0115007, IMG submission 87166) | Marine eukaryotic phytoplankton communities from Arctic Ocean - Arctic Ocean ARC135M Metagenome | ecosystem: Environmental > Aquatic > Marine > Oceanic | place: Arctic Ocean | collected...
ATGTGACTGAGGATGTACCTTTCAGTGGTGTCAGCGCAGATACGCGGACGATTGCACCGGGCGATCTGTTTGTGGCGCTCGTTGGTCCTACCTTTGATGGGCATGAATTTATTGAACAAGCGTTGGCTAAAGGCGCGGTGGCAGCGGTTGTTTCCCATCCTGTTGAGCCGTCAATAGCGCAATGGGTTGTTAGCGATACGCATAAAGCACTGGCTGATATAGCACTGGCCAATCGACAGCGTTTTCATGGTTGCTTATATGCGGTGACAGGCAGTAGTGGCAAAACCACAGTAAAAGAGATGCTATATAGCATTCTGTCTCAGACGCGCTCGGTGTTAGCCACGAAAGGCAATTTTAATAACGATATCGGTGTGCCGCTTACACTCTTTTGCCTAAATGATGAGCATCAAGCTGCCGTTATTGAGCAGGGTGCCAGTGCAGGGGGAGAAATTGCGTATACAACAGCTCTTTCTTTGCCTGATGTGGCAGTACTTACTAATGCCATGGGGGCTCATCTAGAGGGCTTTGGTTCCTTGTTAGGGGTTGTTGAGGCGAAAGCAGAAATTTTCTCACAGCTTAGAAAAACTAATGGGTACGCCATCATTAACGCGGATGATAAATACGCTCAATTTTGGCTTGGTGGCACGGAAGGGCAAAAGCGTAAAACGTTCTCATGTGTGTCTGATACGGCTGATATTTATGCGTCTGATATCAAAGCATCGGATACCGGATGTTTCTCATTTATGCTGCATCGGGGTGAGCAAGTGGTACCCGTTCAGTTGAGCGTTATGGGACAACATAATGTCGCTAATGCATTGGCGGCGGCTGCAGCGGTGAGTACCCAAGAGATATCTTTACAGCAGATTGCTGAGGGGCTGCATCGTTTTAAAGCTGTTAAAGGGCGTATGTGTCCGGTTAAAGGCCCACAGGGTGCTTTAGTTATTGATGATAGTTATAACGCAAACCCAGGATCAGTAAACGCGGCAGTCGACCTATTGGTTAGCTTGCCAGGCGAATCTATTCTGGTGTTAGGAGACATGGCTGAGTTAGGGGCTGATGCCGCTGAACAGCATAAAAAGGTAGGTTGTCGAGCGGCGCAGAAGGGGGCTGGAAGCCTGTGGGCGACCGGCGCGCTGTCTCGGCACTCTGTTTCGGCATTTAATGCCGAGTTACCCGGTTGTGGTAAGTATTTTGAAACTCAAGAAGAGCTAAGCGCCGCGCTATTGGGTGCGGCACGTCAGAATACTAATATTCTGATTAAAGGCTCACGTAGTGCAGCAATGGAGCGGGTTGTGAACAGCCTGTCTGAAGGGGATTAAGCAAAAATGCTACCACTAATAGCAGAATTTTTATCAGAGTATTACAGCGGCTTCGCTGTATTTCAGTATCTGACATTAAGAGGTATTTTGGGCGTCTTAACCGCCCTGATGATATCTCTTTTGGTGGGGCCTTTTGTAATTAATAAATTACGAAGTAATCAGATTGGTCAGGCGATTCGTGATGATGGCCCGCAAAGCCATTTGAGCAAAGCGGGAACCCCAACGATGGGGGGCGCGCTTATTCTAGTTGCTATTGCTGTGAGTACGCTGCTATGGAGCGACCTTAGCAATATTTATGTATGGATTACTTTGCTGGTTACGTTGATTTTTGGTGCAGTGGGCTGGGTTGATGATTACCGTAAAGTGGTTGAGAAAAACCCCCGTGGCTTGCCGGCTAAATGGAAATACCTTTGGCAATCAGTGGGTGGGATCGGTGCGGCGGTCGTGTTGTATTCCGTTGCAAGTACACCGGTTGAAACGTCATTACTTATACCGTTTTTAAAAGATGTATCTATTGAATTGGGTATATTTTTTATTGTGTTTACCTATTTTGTCATTGTTGGTAGCTCCAATGCGGTGAACTTAACGGATGGCTTGGATGGTCTAGCCATTTTACCCACGGTTTTGGTGGCGGGTGCTCTAGGGGTTTTTGCTTACCTGTCGGGTAACGTTAAATTTGCGGATTACCTGTTGATTCCCTATATCGAAGGTTCGGGTGAGCTGATCATTTTCTGTGGCGCCATTGTGGGGGCCGGGCTGGGTTTCTTATGGTTTAACACGTACCCAGCTCAAGTGTTTATGGGCGATGTAGGTGCGCTGTCGTTGGGCGCTGCATTAGGCGTAATCGCCGTGATTGTTAGGCAGGAGTTTATCCTCTTTATTATGGGAGGGGTCTTTGTAGCTGAAACCGTTTCCGTCATCCTGCAAGTGGCTTCATTTAAGCTGACGGGGCGCCGTATTTTTAGAATGGCGCCGTTACATCATCATTTTGAATTAAAAGGTTGGCCAGAACCGCGCGTGATTGTGCGCTTCTGGATTATTACCGTTGTATTGGTGCTGATTGGTTTAGCATCACTGAAAATTCGTTAAGAGTAGTAGGTTGAGTTATGGGATTAATCGCCAGCGATAATTTTAAAATTGTGATCGGTCTGGGACGGACCGGGCTGGCGTGCGCACGTTTTTTAGCCAAAAAAGGGATCTCTTTTGCGGTGGTTGATAGCCGTGCTAATCCGCCAGGCGCTGATGAGCTTAAACAGATGTTCCCTGCTGTCGATTTGCGCTGTGGCGCTTTTGATAGTGAATATTTGAAAAGAGCGAGCGAGCTGATTCTGAGCCCTGGGGTTAGTCAGAAGGCGTCAGCTATTCAAGACGCGGTTGCTGCAGGGGTTTCGCTGACGGGTGATATCGATCTGTTTTGTCGAGAGGCTGACGCGCCGATTATTGCTATCACTGGCTCTAATGCGAAAAGTACAGTAACAACCTTGGTGGGTGAAATGGCCAAAGCGGCCGGTCTGAATGTAGGTGTGTGTGGCAATATAGGCACCCCAGTATTAGAGATGTTAGACCAGCCAGAAAAAGATCTTTATGTCATGGAGCTATCCAGCTTTCAGCTGGAAACAACCCATGAGCTTCGGGCTGAAGTGGCGACAGTGCTGAATGTGACACCCGATCATTTAGATCGTTATGACAATAATATGCAGGGCTATTATCAAGCTAAACATCGCATATTTCGGGGCGCCAAGCATGTGGTTATCAATCTCGATGATGCATTAACTGCACCGCTGTTATCCACCAATGTGAATACGTTGTCCTACCGTTTAGGTAAACCTGATTTTTCAGTATTTGGTTTAATTGAGGGTCAGGGCGAGCGTTGGTTAAGTTTTGAATTTAACAAACTGCTGCCCGTTTCTGAATTGAAGATACGGGGTAGTCATAATATAGCCAATGCGTTGGCATCTTTAGCTATTGGCCATGCTGCGGGCTTCCCAATGGATGCAATGCTGGGGGCTTTACGCTCATTTGGTGGTTTAAAGCACCGTTGCCAGTGGGTCTCTGATAAAGCGGGTGTTAGTTATTTTAATGATTCAAAAGGCACAAATGTTGGTGCAACCGTTGCAGCATTGGTTGGCTTAGGTGAGACCTTATCAGGTACCCAGAAAATAGTGTTGATTGCGGGCGGTGTAGGTAAAGGCGCTGAGTTTTTTGATTTGGCAGCACCCTTACAGCGTTTCGGTCGAGGTTTAGTGTATTTGGGTGAAGATGGTGAGCGTTTGGCGGCGGCCTGTGGGTCTCTTGAAAAAGTAGCGGCACTCAGTATGTCTGATGCGGTTGCTAAGGCGACTAGTCTGGCGGAATCCGGGGATATCGTGTTGCTCTCTCCTGCGTGTGCGAGCTTTGATATGTTTAGTGGCTTTCCTGCGCGTGGTGATGCGTTTGTTGATGCGGTGGGTTCGCTCTGATGCTTAGTGCGATCATGTCATCTTCAACCCCGCAATCAAAGCTCGGTGTTTTGCCTTTTGATCCATGGGTCTTAGGCTGCGCGATTGCGTTGATTTTGACTGGGTTTGTGATGATCAGTTCGGCCTCGTTAGATGTTGCAATGGAAAATAATGGTACGCCTTATTACTACGTGATTAGACAGGCCTCTTTTATCGTTATCGCTTTAATCGGTGCCGTTATTGTCTGGAATTTCCCGATTAGTTTTTGGGAGCGAACTGGGCACTGGTGGATGCTTGCTGCGGGTTTTTTATTGATTTTAGTGTTAATCCCGGGAGTAGGGAAAGGGGTTAATGGTAGTCATCGTTGGTTGCCTTTAGGGCCTTTAAACTTGCAGGCATCGGAAGTCGCAAAGTTTTGTATGGTGCTGTACATGGGCGGCTATTTGGTACGCCGTCTCCATGAGGTAAGACGCAGTTGGAAGGGGATCGCTAAGCCGACGCTACCTTTAGGCATTTTTTGTGTATTGCTCTACTTTGAACCTGACTTTGGTGCCTTAGTTGTGCTGATGGGAACGGTTATGGGCATGATCTTTTTAGGCGGTATGCGTTTTTCGCAGTTTTTAGTTGTGATTGTGAGTGTTGTTACCTTATTAGGTTTGGTTGTGGGTTTACAGCCATACCGTGTTGCGCGATTGCAGAGCTTTTTGGACCCATGGCAGGATCCTTTTGGTGCGGGTTATCAGTTGTCGCAAGCGCAAATTGCGTTTGGACGTGGTGAGTGGTTCGGTACGGGGTTGGGCAATAGTGTCCAGAAGCTTTTTTATCTGCCTGAAGCTCACACCGATTTTGTTTTTTCGGTTTTGGCTGAAGAGCTTGGTTTTATTGGCGCTGCGTCACTGATTGTTTTATACGCAGTGCTAGTTGTAAATATTTTCCGTATAGGCCGGCGTGGGGAGAAAATGAAAGCGTTTTTTAAAGCCTATGTTTGTTATGGCTTTGGAATTATTTTTGCTGGGCAGGCGCTCATTAATATCGGTGTGAATGTAGGTGCGTTGCCGACCAAAGGTTTGACCTTACCTTTAGTGAGTTATGGCGGCAGTAGCTTATTGGTTAGTTGTGCCATGTTAGCGGTCATTTTAAGAATTGATTACGAACTAAAGAAAAGCCGATTTGATCTGTCGGCTACACGTGCAAAAGGGAAGTCGAATACGTCCGATGGTGCAGCGAAAAAACGGTCTAATGAAAGGGTTCAGCAAAAGGTGCATGTATGAGTCAGCGTAAAACACCGGTTGCCTTGGTTATGGCAGGAGGAACGGGAGGGCATGTGTTTCCTGCGCTTGCTACGGCAGAAAAAATGCAGGCTCAAGGTGTGCATGTCGAGTGGCTGGGATCTCGTCACGGTATTGAAGCGGATTTAGTGCCGGCTGCTGGATTGACGTTGCACTCTATTGAAGTGAGAGGTTTGCGAGGTAAGGGGAAACTCAGCCTGTTGTTAGCGCCGTTTAAATTGATTATTGCGTTATGGCAGGCACTACAGGTTGTGAGAAAGGTGAAGCCTGATGTTGTGCTTGGTATGGGTGGTTTTGCATCTGGCCCCGGAGGCGTTGCGGCATGGCTGATGAGAATTCCTTTAATCATCCATGAGCAAAACGCTGTGGCTGGTATGACAAATAAAGCGTTATCTAAGGTTGCTACGCGGGTGTTGGAAGCGTTTAAAGGGGCGTTTAAAGGTCGTGTAGCTACCGAATCTGTCGGGAATCCGGTGAGAGGGTCCATATTAGAGATGCGTACGCCCCTTGAACGGATGGCGGCGCGTAATGGGAACATTCGGTTGCTCGTTGTTGGGGGGAGCTTAGGGGCTAAATCGATGAATGATCTGCTGCCTGAGGTATTGGCTGAGATCCCTGAAGAGCAGCGCCCAGAGGTTTGGCATCAAACGGGTAAGCGCAATATTGAAGAGACGTTAGAGCGTTACAAAAAATTTAATATTAATAGCTGTAGGGTGGAGCCGTTTATTGATGCAATGGATGAGGCCTACGGTTGGGCTGATGTTGTGTTATGTCGAGCTGGGGCGTTAACCGTCAGTGAGCTGAGTATTGCAGGTGTTGCATCTATTTTGGTTCCCTTTCCTTATGCGGTTGATGATCACCAAACAAAGAATGCTGCGTTTTTGGCAGATAATGGTGCTGCGATTCTTGTGCAGCAGAACGATTTGAGCAGAGATGTTTTGAAACGTTTACTTACAGAACAGTTAAATCAGCGTGAGACGTTGATTGAAATGGCAAATAAAGCGTGTGCTCTTGGTAAACCTGAAGCAAGTGATAGGGTCGCAAACGTTTGTCTTGAGGCGATGAAATAATGGAACAACAAAATGCTTTTACACGATTTGAAATACCCGAAATGCGCCGTATCAGCCGTATTCACTTTATCGGTATCGGCGGTGTGGGGATGTGTGGCATTGCAGAGGTTTTGCTTAACCAAGGTTATCAGATTTCAGGGTCTGACTTAAAAGCGTCAGCGACGACGGATCGCCTTGAGAAGTTGGGTATGTCCATTTTTATTGGTCATGCGACTGAGAATGTGTCAGGTGTTGATGTTGTTGTTGTGTCGACTGCGGTTAATGAAGAGAACCCTGAAGTCAAAGCAGCGCGTGGCCAGCGAATTCCAATTGTTCGCCGAGCCGAAATGTTGGCTGAGTTAATGCGTTACCGTCATGGTATAGCGGTTGCGGGTACCCACGGCAAAACAACAACGACAAGTCTATTGGCGTCTATTTTTGCGGAAGGTAAGTTAGATCCAACGTTTGTTATCGGTGGGCGCTTAAATAGTGCGGGTACAAACGCCAAAATGGGAACAAGCCGTTATCTTGTGGCTGAAGCTGACGAGAGCGATGCTTCGTTTTTGCATCTGCAACCTATGGTCTCCATTGTGACGAACATTGATGCTGACCATATGGAAACCTATGGTAATGATTTCTCTGTTTTGAAGAAAACCTTTATCGAATTTCTCCATAACTTACCTTTTTACGGCTTAGCCGTGATGTGTATTGATGATCCTGTTGTGAGAGATATTTTGCCTGAGGTTAGCCGCCCTGTATTAACTTACGGCGTGTCTGATGATGCGGATTATCGAGCAGAAAATGTTCGCCAAGAGGGGATGTTTACTCGATTCACCGTTAAACGTCCTGAAGGGTTTGCGGACCTTAATGTGTCGTTAAATATGCCGGGTCATCATAATATGTTGAATGCCTTAGCGACGATCGTTGTCGCTACTGATGAAGGTATTTCTGATGAGGCGATTTGTGCGGCCCTTACTAAGTTTGAAGGCGTCGGTCGCCGATTCCAAGTTTTGGGTGAAGTGGCGGTTAAAGGCGGGAATGCGATGCTGGTGGATGACTATGGACATCACCCACGTGAAGTAAGCGCGGTGATTAAAGCGATTCGCGAAGGTTGGCCTGATAAGCGTCTAGTTATGATCAATCAGCCCCATCGTTATAGCCGTACACGTGATCTTTATGAAGACTTTGTTGAGGTTTTATCTGAAGTCGATGTTTTGTTGTTGCTAGAGGTTTATGCCGCGGGAGAGGAACCTGTTGCGGGGGCGGATAGCCGAAGTTTATGTCGCAGTATTCGTCAGCGTGGCCGTATTGACCCTGTTTTTGTGAGTGATAAAGATTTAGTGGCAGATGTTCTAAAAGGTATTTTGCAGCCAGGCGATCTACTGCTTACGCAAGGTGCAGGTGACATTACTGCATTGGCGCACCAGTTAAACCAGTTGTCTTTAGTTGCTGAGGATTGAAATAGATGAGTTTTGTGATCGATTCAGATTTAAAGGCGAGTTTTGGGCGTGTTGCGGTCATTTATGGTGGCAACTCATCTGAGCGCGCCGTGTCTTTAAAAAGTGGTGCAGCCGTGCTAGCGGGTTTGCAACGTGCGGGTGTAGAGGCTTTTGGAATCGATTTATACGGTGAGTCTGCAGATTTAGAGCCCTTGCGTCAGTTACAAGAGGAAGCGTTTGATCGTGCATTTCTTATTCTTCATGGTCCAGGTGGTGAGGATGGAACTCTGCAGGGCGCGTTAGAGATGCTGGGTAAACCTTATACCGGTAGCGGCGTAGCAGCCTCAGCAATCGGTATGGATAAGTTGCGCACAAAGCAGCTGTGGTTAGGTGCGGGTTTACCAACACCACCGTTTGCAGTGTGTGGTCAACATGAGTCCTTAGATGAGGTGATTACGCGTTTAGGTACTCCGATTATTGTGAAACCTGCACATGAGGGCTCCAGCATCGGTATGAGTAAGGTGCGCAGTCGTGCGGAATTAGCGGATGCATTAACAACCGCCGAAAGTTTTGATCGCACAGTTATTGCTGAGCGCTGGATGAGTGGTGATGAATATACAGTTGCGATATTAGATGGAAAGGCGCTGTCTCCCATTTTACTGGTGACCAACCATGAGTTTTATGATTTTGATGCTAAATATGTAGCAAACGATACAGAGTATCGGTTTGACCATGGTTTGAGCGCTGAAAAAGATAAAGCGTTACGCGACCTCGCAGAAAAAGCGTTTGCCGCTGTAGGTTGTGCAGGTTGGGGGCGTGTGGATGTTATGCAGGATGAACATGGCGAGTTTCAGTTATTAGAAGTTAATACTGCGCCCGGGATGACGGATCATAGTTTAGTGCCGATGGCCGCTAAACAGCAGGGTATTTCGTTTGAGCAATTGGTTGTAGAAATTTTAAAGACGGCTCACTGATATGGCGCTTTTCGACTTTCTGAAGCGAAAAGAGACGGCGGAGGTTGATGTTGAACCTGCTTTGTTTCCTCGAGGCGCAAGCCGTGAGGCGTTGGCTGATAAGACAGAAAGTACGTTAAAGACAGCGGGTGATTTTGACCGCTGGTGGAAGCCTTTTGGGACGATCTCATCACTACTGATCTTTATCGGTGTGTTATGGGGGGTGAGTTATAACGTATGGGCGTGGTTGGATAGGCCGGTAGAACAGATTGTTATTATTGGTACGGCTCAGCACTTAGATCGTAAAGCGTTGGCTGAAGATATAGGAACCGGTTTAAAACATGGGTTGTTGAGCGCTGACATTGTAGTTATTCGGGAGCTGGTTAGTGAACACCCCTGGGTACGTGTCGCTGCGATTAAGCGTGATTGGCCTAATCGCCTGGTGATTAACATTGAAGAGGAAGTTCCTGTTGCACGGTGGGGTGAACGGGGCTTACTTAATCATCAGGGTGATATCTTTTGGCCTGAGTTGAAAGATGAATACCTCAGCTTACCTCGGTTAAGTGGCCCGGCCCCTGAAACCGAGCGAGTGATGGCCCAGTTTCATGACCTGAGTCAGATGCTGAGGCAGGTAGGACTGAATGTGGTAAGCCTTAATTTGGAAGCTCGAGGTGCGTGGACATTTGAGCTAGACAACCAGATTAAGGTGACAGTGGGACGCGAAGCGATTAATGAGCGTTTGCGGCGGTTTTTGGATCTCTATCAGCTGAGATTGTCAAAACAGGTTGATGAGATAGAAGCAATTGATATTCGTTATACCCATGGTGTAGCGGTTAAGTGGCGAGAAAAACCCGAAGATGAAAATGCAGGGTAAGGAAAATGAGTAATTCGATGGATAACAATATGATTGTTGCCTTGGATATCGGTACATCTAAGGTGTTATGCCTTGTGGGTGAGATCGGTGTTGATGGTGCCATCGAAATAATAGGTATCGGCTCTCACGCATCAAGGGGGCTTAAAAAAGGCGTTGTTGTAAATATAGAGTCGACGGTCAGTTCAATACAGCGCGCGGTTGAAGAGGCTGAGTTGATGGCTGGGTGTAAAATTCATTCGGTCACCGTTGGCATCGCCGGTAGTCATATAAGTAGTTTGAACTCGCACGGTATTGTTGCTGTACGTGATCGAGAAGTGACTGAATATGACCTTGAGCGTGTTATTGATGCGGCTAGGGCGGTTGCGATTCCTGCGGATCAAAAGATCCTACATATTTTGCCGCAAGAGTATGAGATCGACAGTTCGGAAGGTATTAAAGAACCGTTGGGCATGTCGGGTGTTCGTTTAGAGGCCAAAGTCCATTTAGTGACGGGGTCTGTAAATGCGGCTCAAAATATTGAGAAGTGTGTCCGTCGTTGCGGCCTAGAAGTTGATAACTTAGTCCTTGAGCAGTTGGCATCGAGTTATTCCGTGTTAACGGAAGATGAGAAAGAGCTCGGCGTGTGTATGGTAGATATAGGTGGCGGTACGTCCGATATATCTATCTTTACCGGTGGTTCAATTAGGCACACCACAGTTATCCCTATAGCGGGTGACCAGGTGACTAATGACATCGCTATGGCGTTACGTACACCGACTCAACATGCGGAAGAGATAAAAATTAAATATGCCTGTGCCTTGGCTCAACTTGCGACCGGTAGTGAAACCGTCAAAGTGCCCGGTGTAGGCGATCGACCGTCCAGAGATTTGTCCCGACAAGCGTTGGCTGAAGTTGTAGAGCCCCGTTAC
>Ga0115007_10003028_pt1 | contig 10269 bp, 8 predicted proteins | sample ArcOceMetagenome_2_FD_87166 | JGI IMG/M metagenome (GOLD analysis project Ga0115007, IMG submission 87166) | Marine eukaryotic phytoplankton communities from Arctic Ocean - Arctic Ocean ARC135M Metagenome | ecosystem: Environmental > Aquatic > Marine > Oceanic | place: Arctic Ocean | collected...
CGTTCTCGTCACATGGGCAACCGTTCTTGCGCGCCCACAGTAGCACCTTCAGATGCCCGCCCTCCGCAGCTTTATGGCACGTGCGTATGTCCCACGGGCAGCCTTTCGCGCGCGCCCACTGCAGCACCTCGAGGTGCCCGCCCAAAGCCGCCGCCGAGCACGTGTCCCAGTTCCACGGCCAGCCGTCCGCGCGCAACACCTTCAACTTCTCGAGCTGTCCGCTCCTCGCCGCTGCCGCACAAAGGAGTTCTTGACGCGACAGGCGACCTTGCCGTTGCCGGCGCTGCACCGCGCTTACACATCCGAGCTCCACGGCACGCTTTTCATCAAGCTCCTTAAACCGCAGCCCCGTTTCTGCCACCAGGTCGCGCATCGCGCGGCTCACCGCTGGGAGCCGTGCGAGATCTGCGTCATCGTCGAAATACTCAGATCTGAGAATGTGAGTGACGACCAGGTGGTTGGGGAGGCGGGTGAAGGCGTCGCCTGCGTTAGCATCGCGGCCGCGCTCGCGCTTTTCCTTTCGCGCGCGAGCTTTCTTACCGGACATCGCGTTGGAAGAGTGGATGGTTTGGGTGCGCGTCGTTGTGGCTAGAATTCTCGGCGTTCCGAGGGAGTTTCCGAGGGAATCAAAATCCTCGGGACGACCGAAACGCAAAGTTCTCAACTCGTTTCCATTGCAGCAGAGTACATTTGTACAGCTGGTGTCTGTGCAGAGTCTTGGACAAGTCGTAGATTCATCACGTATGTTTTGCAAGGAGCGAAGATTTTAGAAATAGCAACACCCCACGGGTCACTTCCCTTCTGGCCAAGCAAAGAGATACCGCGTCTTCAACGAGTCACCGCGTCTTCCATGAGCCACCGCATCAGCGTCTCCACCACCTGTACGCTGATGCTGTTCCCCAGTGTGAAATAAAGCTGTCTTCGGGTTAGGGTTTCGGGAAGAATCCAGTCCTCGTTCAGCCCGTGCACTGCAGCTATTTCTTTTGGCGCGAAGTATCGAAGCGCGCCGCGAGGCGGCGCGCGGGTCAGACGAAATCGTGAACCGCCGCCGTGTTGTTCTGAACAATTCTCGCCATCCACGAACCCGCGCGGGTCCACGGCCAACACGGACCCGCCGAACGGGGTTTTGCCGTACCCTCCCGTGAAGCACTGGCACGTAGTGCTGCCTGGCGTGACGACGTCTAGCCACCGCCAGTACTTACCAGTCACCGAAAACGGCACGGTTAACGCATCCAGCTCGTTCTTTGTCAACTTTGGGTCGAGGTACGCGCCGAGCGGTTTTGCGTTTTCTTTTTCTTTGTTTGTCCCTCGGTTTAGACCAGCGTTTGTCGAGTTATCCGGTGTACCATTCACGTTCTCACCGCTTTGAAACGGTTTCGTCGTATCCACAAACCCCAATCCCTTTCGCTTCGCCAGCAGGTAGTACCGCGGACGCGTGTTCGGCACGCCAATGTCCGATGGCGAAACCCCCACGAACTCGCGAACGTCGTACCCCGGAAGTAGCGTGTTTACCAGCAAGTCGCGCGTCGCTGAGGTTTCAAAGCCCACCACGTTCTCCACCAGAATTCGGTGTGGCTTTTTCCCGGGAGCCAACTCCGGAAACAACTGTAGAAGGTGTATGAACGATAACGCCCTCGCGTCCTCTCCGTGCTTTTCGAGGCCCTTCCGCGTGTACGGCTGACACGGCGGCGACGCCGTCCACACGTCGGCGTCGCCCAACTTTTCTAAAAAATCCGTCGTCAGATGCTCCACGTTTCTTCGAACCGGTTGGTCCTCAGGGAAGTTCGCCTCGTACACCGCGTTCGCGACTTGCGAGTTGTCAATCGCGCCGATGCCGCGCACGACGCGGCGTGGAGTACTTCCAGAAACCGCGTTCGCAAGCGCCCGACGCATCATCCCCGAGCCGCTGTAAAACTCGAGCAGCGATACCGAGGAGTCCGCATCGGCATCGCGTGGTGCGTCACCGGGTGATGAAGCTACCGCGCATCGGCGCCGGACGCGTACGTCTCCAACACGTTTCATGTGACACATGTGTCGGGTCCGCGACTCGACGACTCGCGGGGTCACCTGCGCGGCGGCGTGCATGCCGCCGCGCAGGTCGTTGTGAGGTTTTAAGGATTTGGTCATTTGTTTCTTTGTGTCTCCACACTCATCCGCGCGCACACGTGTGACCATGTCCGCGATACGAGCGTCGCTCTTCGCCACCCTCGCCGCGTCGTCCACGTCGCGTCGTGCCGAGCGCGGCTGCGCTCGAGCGGCGTCTGTGAGCGACGCAGGGGTAGGGCGGGGAAGGCGCGATGTGCTGCTCGGGATCTGCCTCGGGACTTTTTGTCCGAACGCTCGCGCGGATAACGCATCGGCTCCCGATGCACCGCGTCGACCCGCATCTTGCGCGACGGGCACGTCTTGTGTTTCCACCAGCGCATTCCGTACGCCCGCGAACTACCTCCCGCCTTGGGAGTATTTAGGAGACGACACTGCTGCGTTCAAGAGTCTTGAGAAGCTGCTTGTTGAGAAAGCGCAACCAGGCTCGGTGTACGCGGACGAAACAACCGGGTTCATACGCGCCGACCTGAAATACCCCGACGGCGTCGACACTTACGAGTTTCACTTCAAAAATGACGGAAGCCGGATAGTGCTGTTCAGCGCGAGGTCGCAAACGAACAAAGTCTCACCGCCAGGGTGTTTCCAAAAAGGCTGTATCAACGGCCCACGGAACCGGGCGCGCGCGGAGGCGCTGCGCGACGAAATCGGGTGGCTCGGGTTTGAAACGGACGAAGATAAAAAGTGGGTCCCCCTGTTTCTGCACTAGCGGGTGATGCAGGGAGAGTAGGGAACGTAGTGTGCGTAGTGTGAGTAGGAGTAGGTGAGTTGAGAGAGTAGTGCATTTACGAGAGAGTAACTAGAGTAAAGTGTAGAGTAAATTTAGAGAGATTGAGATATTGTGAGTTGAGAGAGTAAAACATAATCACCTTCCCTCAACCCCTAGTAAAAGTATCCCCTTCTCTCCCGCTCCCGCTTCGTGTCTCAAAACTCGGGCAGTCCTACCTTTCCCTGCCTGGTCTCCATCAAGCCCAGCACGTGCATTACCTCACGCGCGGACGGTAGTTTTCCAGTGTTCCCGGTCCACAAGTCGCACCGCTCGCGAGGAACGAAGACGAGGGACGAAAACTGCGGGTTTTCGATTCGGCGGCCGCGCGACGTGGTGATGTTTTGAATGCCTTTGAACGCGGGTACGTCTTGAAGTACGGACCCGGATCCATCTCTGGGTAACGAACCAGCATCTTGAACTACCCCTTGAGGAACTCTCCCTTCCCGCACTCCTTGCACACCGGGCTGCTTCTTCCTGGAATCGAGCTCCGGGCCTCAACATCGCAAACGTCGGTCGGGCGTGGGCGGGGTTATCCGCAGGGCTTGGCCGTCCCAAGCGCGGTCGACACATCGCGTCTCGGTCGGCGCGAACAGCGCATCCACGGCGTCGCCGAGTGAGTCGTCCACGGAATTCAAACCTCCGAACCTGTGGTCACACAAACCGCTGTCCGTCACGGAATCGCCCTCGTCCGTGAACAGGGACGTGGAAGAGTCGTCGTCGTCGACGACCATTTCGGAGGCGTCGCATTCGTTGGTTTGGCAACGCGATACTCTATCGTCCACCAGCGACTCAGGCGCGCCTTCCAGGAGATCGAGAAGCGACCCGAAGTGCATGGATTGCGACGCGTACGAGTCGAGGGAGTTTTGTCGCGGCGGTTTCGGTTTGGGCGAAACGTTTCGCAAACATAACTTCGCTTTTTCGGCTTCCTCGAAACGCCGTCGCTTTTTCGTTCCCTCGGAGCTGACGACGGTTTGGGTTTGGTCGTGCGCCGGGGTGTCAAACAACGATTGGCAACGGAATTCTTGATCTCGGCCAAACCCAAACCCCGATTCAGGGTTCAGGTCAACAAGGCGATCAGGTCTTTGCTTCGGCGAACCACGGTCCGGGACTCGCGTTGTTGTCCCCTCGGCGTGGCCGTCGTGGTTCCCCGCCGCCGGCGCGGGGTATCGCGCGTTCGTTCGCGTCGTCGCGGTGCAGAGGTGAGACACTCGCGGAGGGTTAATCGCGACGCGCGAGGTATCGATACACGGACACGACGCGCGCGCGGGCGCCGTGGTCTTCCGGCGCGAACCCGACGCGCCGTCGGCGGGGACGCCGGGAAGCAGCGGGAGTTCGGGACCCACCGGGAGCGCGGGCACCGCGCTTTGGCGAGCCGCATCGCCCGCGTTGCTTCTGCTCACCAGAGCATCGGGATCCGCACACATGACTTGGGGGTATCAACACACTGGTTCGGATCGCGGCTTGGACGTCGCCCAGCGGGGCGCGATCGGAAGTGGCGCGGCAAAGACGCCGCGAAAAGTTTGGCACAAAAGTCCCAAATTTCAGACGTAACCCTATAAATACCACGACGGGGCTCGCGCCAGCTCAGATGGTGGTATTTGGGTTCGGCGGAGCGCTCGGGGATACGTTCATCTCCGTGGTCATCGCCGCAATCAGCGGAGGGGCGAAGATGGAAGATGGGTCACTGAATCGAAAGGCAGGTGAGGGAGAGGGAGCAGCCGCGAAAGTCACGGCGTAACAAACTGATTTCTTTTTTCTAATGCGCTAATGTATACACTTAAACATAGTGACTATCTCGACCTCCGCCGAGGTTGCGGGCTCCCGGTGTGACTAACTAGCTATGCACCGGGTACCTCGTCCTAAAAATCGTGGTGTCGAAACCGCGCGCTGTGTGCTATTGGCTACTCGTCGCTACTCGTCGCGATCGCCGGCTGGCGTTTTTTTTGGCAATACTTTTCGCCTGGCCAAAAATTGCCAAAACCAAAAAAATAACATGATCACCGCTCGCGTCCTACTCATCACAGCCGATGGCCCGGCCTGGCGATTTGCTCGATCAGCGCTCTTAACGCGGAGCCGGTTCCGTGGAGCATGCCTTCTTTTGTTCCGTGAGACAGCCTCGGGGGTCGAGATTCCGTGTCGTCCAGCCGCCACTCGTCGTCCGCGGCGGGCGCGTTTGTGACGTTAAAAAGTGCGTTGTTTGGTTCCACGGAAAAACCACAGCGTCCGCGCGTGTGGTCTCGCCGCCCGAGCCTCGCCGCCGCTGCGATCTGCACAAACGGCGCCGGCGGCGGGGTGCGCGTCACGTACGCTGCAATGGGTTCTCGCGCTGAGTACGCCACGAAATCCGCGCTGGAGGCGCTTGGTGTTATGGGAAACACGGAGGCGGCGACAGAGGCGGCGACGGGCGGGGTTTCGCGCGCCGTCGTTTCCAGGGTTTCGGCGTCAAACGCGTTTGGCGCGGCGTCCACGTCCACGTCCTTGTCGTCCACGCGCGGCGCCTCGAGCGCGTTGTCGACATCGGAGACGGGTTGGCCGAGCGAGGGGGGCATGGTGAACACGGTCGGGTTGACAATAGCGCGTCGAGCGCCTTTCACCGGGGACGCGGGCGTGTCTTCCGTCGCGAACCACGACGGGGAAAAGTCCCCGAAGCGGTCTCCCGACACCCCCGGAGACGCGCCGCCGCCGGTGCTATCGACCTCGGACGCGGTCAAGAGGAACACCGATTGATTGTTCGCGGTGCTTGTTACACACATGGTGCTGGAGCAATCCCCGGTCGAGGTGTTGTCGTCCGCGTCACGCGCGTCGTGGTGTGTCGGGAAGCTTCCGAAAGGCTTCGAAGAGGAGCAACGAGAAAAATCGTGCCCTTTCCCGCCCATCTTCGTCTTCCTGGGCATCATATTCATGGGCATCGTCGTCAGCTCCGACCGCGACTGCGGTGTCATCTTCGTCTTCCTGGGCATCTTATTCCTGGGCATCGTCGTCAGCTCCGACAGCGACTGTGGTGTCATCTTCGTCTGCCTGGGCATCGTATTCCTGGGCACAGCTCCGACCGCGACTGCCGAAACGAACGACGCTTCCTTTCCGAAACGAAAGGACACGAGGCAAACGCGGACACGCCGCGTTTTCGGCGCGTCCAAGAAGTTTCGGCGTAGTGCGCCGTCTAAGCGGAAAGGAAAAGAGTCGAAGTACAGAGTAGAGGGAACAGGAAAGGTTTCCCAAATCAGTGTCTATCAAAAGATCGACGTGTCACACACGACTCACAGCAAATTGTTATACGCCCACACCAGCACCGCGGCGAGCACGGCGAAGAGCACCGCGCACACCACGTACACCAGCGCCAGGTCGGACGAGCCGCTCGCTTCTTCCTGAAGCGCCATCTCCGCGGCTCCGCCGGCGCCGGTCAAACGGCCCCCCTCTTTTCTTTTGCGACAACTTCTTTTTCTTTTGCGTATTCTTACCGGGCCGACGCCGAACATTTTTCCGCCGCCGGGACGTCGCGCCCGTCTCGTCCACCTCCGCCGTGTGCGCGCGCAACACGCCAGGCGTAACGAGCGCGAGCAAATCATCATCTGCCCCCAGGTCTCGCAGCGCCGCGTCGATTTCTTTCCGTCGCGCCTGTTTCTTTCTTTCCTTCTCTAAAAGCTTCTCGCACTGCGCCGAACTCTTTGCGGCCACCGTGGCTTTAACTTGCAGTACGTACAAGTAGAGTGTAGAGTAAATATAAAGATTAGAAACATAAATTACGAGTAAATAACGAGTAGCGCGACGGCGGTGACGCACGTTTTGACCACGGCGCCCGTGAAAAACGTCACCGCGCTCGATTCCACCGCCTCCAGCGAGTACGAGGGCGCAGCGCCACCGATGGAAGGCACATCCCTCGCGGTGTGGACGTTGACGACCATTTTCTGGCCTCCCGCGCAGTGCGCCCCCGAGGATTGCGAGCATATTAAATACTCCACACCCACGGTTTCAAACTTGAGCTCGACCCCAAGGTCGGCGCCTTGCGACGTCCCCGCTAGCGTGTCCCCGGAGGCGCACGTGTTAAACGCGTCCGCACTGGAAACCTGCACCACGTCGTGCGCGGCTCCGTACCGAAAATTAAGGGAGTCACCAACCGTGATGTTCATCGGGGAACACGTGTTTGCGAAGCAGTTGGTCCAATCCACGACCCGCACCAGCGCGCCTTCGATCATCCCCGCGCTCGCGAGCGCGTAGCGAAGCACCCCCAACGCGTCGCAGTCGTTCGGGGGCGGGCACATGATTTTCAGCTTGTCCAGGCTTTCCCTCGCCAAGCTCGCGCGGTTGGTCTGGACGTAAAGCTCGCCTAAATACCCGACCGCGCCTTGGTGCGCGGGGTTTATTTGCAGCGCTCTTTTGTAGTACAGCTCGGACGCGTCCGTGTCCGGCTTCGAAGACTTGCGCGTCGCGAAGCCAAGCATGTTGAACACGTCCGCGGCGGCGGCGACGTCCAGCACTTTTGCGTCGGCGTTTGTAAACAAGCAGTACGCGATGTCGTTCAGCGCGCGTGACGCTTCCGTGTACGACTCCGCCGTCGCCAGCGCAACCGCGGAGGCGTACGTCACGGACGCAGGACAGACAAATCTCGCGCCGGCGACGGCGACCGTCGCGGTACCGGCGTTTGCGACGTCGCGCTTGGCGACGGGTAAAATCCAGTCAGTCATGTACTTGGCTTGCGTGACAAATTTGTTGGAGGCGTCCATTGCGGCGTATTTTGTGGCATCGCTCGCGCCGACTTGAAACGATGCGGTAAAAACGACGGTCACGGTGGCGTCCTGTAACAGCGCTCTTCGTTTTTTCGTGGCACCCGCCACGCGAACCGGCGTCGCGACGGTGACGTACTTTTCGCACAACCCCGCTGCTTCGGCGACGGCGGTTTTCACAGAGGCGACAAAGTCACCGGAGCTCTCGGTGGACGGCCACGCGCCGGATACCAGCGTCAGCGTCGATGTGACGCTCACGTTCGCGGCTGAGACAAGCGTGCTGTCACACACAGACGCGGTGGCGGGAGCACACGCCTGCGCGTTGCATTCGTAATCCGTGCGTGTCAAGTCATTCTCCTCCGTGCAGCTCCCACCACCCGACGCGGCGGTCTGCACGCTGCGTTTCGCGTCGCAGGTTCCGCCGCCGCAGGTTGCGGAGCACCTCGACAAGCACGAAAAAGCTTTCATCACGCAGTTCACTGGGGAATCAGCCCGGTGGTTTTGTTAAGGGGAAGGGGTGTGGCTCGGTCAGATGACATGTCGGTCTTTGCGTTCGGCGCGAAAAGTGGATGGGGAAAGAAAGGAAAGTCTCGGAGGCGTCACGCACCCTGGGGGGCTGAGGGGGAGGGTGACGAAGACGCCGCGAAGGCGCCCATGGCACTCGCCAACAGAACGAGTGCCGCGAGGGCGTGGCGTTTGGGTGACATCATCAGGTCGCGCGCCTTGTGATGTGTGTTTGGAATGCGTTTTTTTTGCGGGCGTCGACGCGACCGATGACGTCGACGACCTCTCATTTTGCGCGAAGACTTTTATTGGCGCCACTTGGAAGCACTTTTTGGCCTTTTTGCAAGACCGCACTACCTGACTCGGCGGCGCGCTCGCGATGCGCGGCGCCGCGGCCTTTTCCGTCTTTCTGCTGTTACTACAGCTCCCAGGTAGCAGCAGCCACGGCCAAATAACGTGGCCTCCAAGCACTCGGCACGGCGGCAACGTACACGCGGCTGCGGATTGCGCGCGAGGCGAATGCTTCTATTTTAATAACAACGTAGAGATCCCCGGTCCCGGGACGCTTCCCCAAACAGCGCGGAGCATGGAGCCCGAGGTTGTGGGAGGCAAGTACGACGTGTGGCGAACACACCCGTGGAGGGCACCTGGTACGGCACCGGTGTTCGGCAGTGGGTGCGGCGTGGCGGGAGGACATCCCACGCTTTCGTTCGCCAACGGAGGTGTACCTCCTTTCGGGATTCCAATAGGGTTGGACGGTGCGTTTTTACCGCAAGTCGGTGACGTGGCGCCGGCGCGGTGGCGAAAAGGACAAACCGCGGAAGTTGCGTGGGCGATGAGCGCGAACCACGCGGGGGGGTACGCCTGGCGGCTTTGTAAAGTGATCGATGGTACAGAGGGAGAAACGGAAGATGCATCAGAAGTAACCGAATCGTGTTTCCAAGCCGGGCACTTACGATTCGCGGAGGACGACTCGTTTGCGCTGTGGCCAAACGGCTCGCGCTTCGTGCTTCCAAACAAAATAGTAAAAAACGGTACCCACCCGCGCGGCTCGGAATGGAAGCGGGTCCCGGTACCGACGTGTCGTGTATGCGTAAGTGCGTACGACCAGTGCGGCTCGCCGTTGTTACCCACGCCCGGGTTGGATTACGGCTCCGTTTGGAATCGCCAAGTCAACTGCTACGCGGCGTGCGCCGGGTCCAGCGTGAGCAAATTCACGGAAGGCGGGTTTTGTCCCGACTCCACGCAGTTTCAAAATATCCGCGACGACGGTGACGATATAGCTAACGGGAACACGACCGCCACCCAATACAGCGGGTACGGCAAGAGTATTTGGGCCTGGTCTGTTCTGGACAAAGTGCTGGTGCCCGCGACTTTGGCCACCGGTACTTACAAACTCTCCTGGCGCTGGGACTGCGAACAAAGCGCGCAAGTTTGGCAAAACTGCGCGGACGTGGAAGTCGTGGATGACACAACAGAAGACACTAACTGGGACGTCGCGAGTTTGGGCAACATGGAACTCGTACCGAAAGTAACGAGGGGTGGTGCTGTGACTAACACCAACGAACGCTGCGTCGCTTTAATCGAGCAGTGCCGTACGGAAAACGGAAATGAAAGCGGGAACTGTGCAGACGGAAAAATCGAGGAAACGTGCGTGGCGGAGAAAAGGAGCGCAGCGGGGGAACCTCGGCGCGACGCATTTGGGGTGTGGAAAATAGGCGCGCTGTTGTTAATGCTCTTATAAAAGAGGCATGTACACTACATACAGTACCTACTACATACAGTACCTACTATACCCGTCATATACACTAGTACTAATACGGAAAGAAAACTAGTACCATAAAAAAGGTGTCATGTCTGGGTCAAGTTGTTTCAAAGCTAATTTCCCTTGGCGCGGCGTCGTTATGGTTTCCGTCGTCACACCGCGCCGGCATCCCTGAGAAGCTGAACAATCGCCGCGTGATTCCCTTGAGCGATGTTATTGACGGAATTTACTGATACGGACAGCGGCGTCCTGCCGTTATCCCTTGCCTTGTTGACGTCCGCGCCAAACTCGATCAGCGCCCGCACTACCGCCTCGTGGCCAATTTGAGCGGCCATGTACAGCGGCGTCGCGCCGTTATCCATTGCCTTGTTGACGTCCGCGCCCGCCTCGATCAGCGCCCGCGCCAC
>Ga0115007_10003029_pt1 | contig 10261 bp, 4 predicted proteins | sample ArcOceMetagenome_2_FD_87166 | JGI IMG/M metagenome (GOLD analysis project Ga0115007, IMG submission 87166) | Marine eukaryotic phytoplankton communities from Arctic Ocean - Arctic Ocean ARC135M Metagenome | ecosystem: Environmental > Aquatic > Marine > Oceanic | place: Arctic Ocean | collected...
AATAATGGTAATAATGGTAATAATGATGCTAATGCTAGTGAACAACTGCCTAATAATAATGAAGAAGGATCATCGACTACGGACGCAGCAGCAGCAGCAGCAGCAAAAACAACATTAACATCAACGACAACAACCAGCGACGAGACAACAATATCGGAAAAAAGAAGAAGTGATGATGATGTTGATGATGATACACCTTCTTCTACTTCTACTTCTACTTCTACTACTACTACTACTACTAATATATATTGTTTACAAAAATCACATTTATTATTGGCATGGAAGACATGTATACGAAAAACAGATGCTGCAGTATCAGCACAAATATATCAATTACTTGTTAGTGTACTATTTTCGAATCATTGTCCTGTTAGTTTGGCAGTATCATTACTCCAAGCTGTACAAGAATCACTTAATAATAATAATAATACTCAAGGTCAAGTTCAAGGTCAACCCACCGATAGTATTATTACTAATGGTGGTATCAATAATAATACTAACAACAACAACAACAACAACATGATCAAGCATGATGATTGTCTAACGGAGGTGTCCGATTTTTGTGAAGCGTTGGCGGTTTCTTCTTATAACAATAACAATAACAACAACAGTAACAGTAACAACAAAGGTGGTGGTGGAGGAGGAGGATCAGCATCTTCATCATCTACCAATACTGAATTGTTATGTAATGATGTTCGTACAGAAGTATTGAAATTACTTTGGTCGGTATTAATCCATCCTGATGCATCATCATTGAAAAGTTATGATATTATAAAACAATACGTAACAAGAGAATTACGTGTCGAACCGGATGGTAAAGAACATCGTGAAACATACCTCAAGGCGTGTGTATTGTCATTAATGGAAAATTCAAAACGTCATCATCAGTCGACGCAGTCGTCGTCGGCTACGATATTAGCAGCAGGAACAGGAGTTGCAGTCGCAGTCGCAGTCGATTTTGAAATCCGTGCATTAAAAATGGTAAAATTAACACATTTTGTACTAGAGGCATGTCCAAGAACACAAGCTGCTGATTTAGTTACGAATGATAAAGGGGAATTGCCTGTATTACTATTTGAAGAATTAACAGCATTTTTAAAAAGGAAACACCAAATGCTGATGACCGGAGGAGGAATGTCAATCCGACCACAAACTCCACTTCGAAAGGTAAGAATATTACTACTACTAATACTACTATTACTACTAATACAACAGCGGCGAAAAGAAATAAACGTTACGCCGGAAGACTTTATTCTTGTATTTTGTCATGTCATTCCATCACAAATACTTTATTCTTACCAATACGTCGTGTTTATTGTTCTTTTTTTCTCATTTGTCTTTTTGTTGTTGCTGTTGTTGATCAAAAAATTAAGTCACCTTCAATCGATTCGGATGGAACACTTGGAACGATCTCGCTTTCGGAACGGCTAAGAATTCTTCGGTACGTGTACGGTGTAAGCGAACAAATATTCATGAGTACTCCTCAACTACACAGTCTTTGGCAATTATGTAGTGCGCCTCCGGATCGTGAGGAAGTCATGGCGTTTATTGCTAGTGCTTCCGGAACAGCTCCCACCACCAACCGCAATAATAACAATAACACCAATCTTGATGGCGGAAGAAACACCAACATCAACAACAACAGCAATAATAATAATAATGGCGCGGTAGAAGGAACACCGATGACAACAACGAATCAGCAGGGAAATAACAATAACAACAACACCAACAATACTATGATAGGACCTACCGCGGCCGCCGAAGATGCTCTTTCTTCAGCTTTTACGGAGGATGCATGTGCAAGCGCATTTGTTACGTTGTTTTGTTCGCCTAATATTAGCTTCCAACAACTCGGCGAGAAAGCATATCGGAGTTTTCATTTCATGTTCAACAAAATGCGACTGTCGGCAACCCATGGAAATTCTGTTCGTCAGGCCGCTTTGGACACGCTTTGGCGTATCTGTTTGGTAACGGGAAACGATACCGTTGCAACCTTAGCAATGAACGACCTGTTGAATATTTACATAGGTTATACCGTAGATCACAATTTTGGAACAAGCAATAACAATAACAACATTAACAATAACAATCTTTCACCCGAACCGATGCAAACAGAATCATCGACTGATGAAAGCTTCGGCAAAAGAGTCTTCGATTGTTTGTCGAAGGTGAAGAAAAGTCTCGACAGGAAGGATCCATCCGCAGAACTTGCGGCGGAAAGATGTTTACGGATCCTGAATACCGCTATTGGTCAAGATGGATCTTCCGGTTCGATAACTATTTCTACTCTCAATCGTATTTCCCGTTTAACTCCGAGTGATGGACTGAGTCGGATTATGAAATGCTTGCCTAACGGTATGCGTGGTCAAGCTTGCTACCGAAAAATTGCGGTAGTAGCAAAACGATCATCGCAGACTCAGAATCATCAAGGACAGCATCATACTCACCAGGAGCGGGACCAATCAAACACAAGAGAAGGGCGTTTCACTATTGACGTGCATCCACTCGAGACTATTCATTCGATCAAGTGCAAAATTGCTTCGTATTGTCAATGTCCAATCGCTTCTATCAGGTTGGTGAATGCACTTGGTCGTGTTTCGAGCTCTGCTACACGAAAACAGACTGGACCAGATGGATCAATATCGGCTATGCCAACGGTACCCGATGATTCTGTTGCTGATGAGATAGGACTTGTTCAGGGATGCGAGATAGTTGTTATGATATCCGATAGGCACAGCGTGGCTCAACAGAACATGAATAATACTTCCACGAGCGCAAGAGCTACGAGGAATGGCAGAGCTCGTGATTTGAGTGATATATTTTGTGATGACAGTAATCATTTTAGTGACAATTTATTCAATACTCTTTTGGGAGTGCTGGAATCCTTACCCTGGAGAGAACCCGATGAAATGACCGATGCGTCGACAGCGTTTAGCGATACACATAAACTTGTATGGGATCTCCTTCTCGCCATGCCAACAAACCCAACAGTTTCGGCACAAGTGCTTTCTGCAGGGAAGAGCGGCAACGACGCTTCCGTCGAAAGTGGCGTCGTTGACGACGACGAGGATGCTATGGATATTGATTCTCGACAGCCAGATCAGTGGGCAACATTACTTGACTTGAAGAACTTTCCTCGTTCTGTGTATGTTCTCCTTACAATCGACTCCTTCCTTCAACCTGCTACCGAAATATTATCGTCCTTGCCCGAGGAGCAGAGAAAGATTCTAGAACGTGAAACTAATAATAATTCTGCCGTATTCCGTCGAGGATTTATAGATTCCGGTGGATTTGATGCTGTTGTTGGATTTTTCTCATTCTCGGAAGACAGTCCGGAGATGAGTCAAAGTAGAACAAGAAGGGGGGACGCCGTTGCTTTAAGAATACTGAAGTGCTGTCTGTTTAGTGATAAACAGTTAGCAACTGGAATCGATTTTTCTTCAAATGGTGGACTTGACGAGGCCGGGAGTAGATTATTGCAGTCACTCATTAATGCCGAAGGCTTATTGCGAAGCTTGACATCAATGGTTGTCGCAGATAGTGGCATTTCAAGTTCCACTGCATCAGATGTTTTGAAATTCCTTTGTCTACTCTTCAAATCCCCCGAAACCGTCAAAAGTTTTGCGTCTCTTCCAGATAGTACAGCAGAAAAGTTTCTTATTAGGTTACTACTATGGGAGGGTGGTTCGGAAGATACGCGACCAGGATCTTCGACAAGTTCTGTTTCAAAAGTACGACGAGACACGTGCAATCTTGTATTGGCTACCCCACTTCTTGCAGAGTATGCCTTAACTTGGTTGAAGAATGCAATCGATTCGATTGGAGTTACGTCTGAATGCACTAGTGAGTACTTCCATCTGTTATTAAAACTAGTATCGGATCATAAGAATGTTTCACCGGCAGAATTGGCTTCGCTAGCTACTGCGGTTTGTATGAAACTTGCTGCCTGCCCTAGACCATCAAGCGAGACATTGATTTCCCTCGATTTTCAGACTGGTGTCTTGTGCGGATGTCTTTCACTTTTGGAAGCATTAATTGTACATGTCGGTGGGTCCATTCTAGTGGAAGGGACCGACATACTACTGAAAGAATTCTCGATCGCACGATGGTCAGAGAGGACGGAATTTCAGGCAACTCCAAGTCCCGAAGATTTGATCCTTACTGATTTGATGGGTGTTGTTTTCGATGCATTCCTTTCCCCCGGCGGAGCCACATCGATTATGGCCATTTGCTGTAACGATGAGTCAAGAACACAAGGATTTAATGTCGTGAGATCCACAGCTCGTAGTTGCAAGGATGGAAATGGCTATATTGCTCTTGTGCACAGAATAAATGGATTAGTATCTGCTGCAAGTCCATTCCTTAAGCATCGATGGGGACAATCTGCCGGAGGGAACGAAGGCAGTACCAGAAATGGCAGGAACACTTCTAAGTACTCCGGACTGAAGAACCAAGGTTGTACTTGCTATATGAACTCTGTATTACAGCAACTTTTCATGATGCCGGAGTTGCGCAAATCGTTGTGTTCAGCACCCTTACCTGCAAGTATCCGGTCATCTGGTGGGGTCGTATCTGCCAGAGGTGCCGAACTCGTCGGTAAAAAGGTTGCTATGCAGTGGGAAAATGGACAATCTTACTTTGCTATTGTTGAAGCATTCGACAGCACGAGTGGAATGCATACAATAAAATACTGTCCTATCCGAATCGCAGACGGAGGATCGAATCATCAGCAGTCGGTTCGTAACGAAGATATTGATAGATTGGCTCCTCTTTTATCTGAAGAATTTTTTCTTTCGGAGGGACGTCCCGGGAAGGAAAGTGGCGTATTTGAGGTGTTATCATCTGAAGGCGCAAAAGGACATGAACAAGAGAATATTGTTTCGTCGCAGGACAAACCATCGGAATGTATCAAAGAAACCGATGACGAATCTTCTTCTCGACATCTCATGGAGGAAGTACAGCGGACATTTATCCATCTTGAAGAAGGGTCGAGAGGTCGATGTTTTGACCCACGTGCGCTAGTTGAAGCATGTGCCTGCCTAAAACTTGAGTTTGATGTTTGGCAACAGAATGACGCGTCCGAATTCTCGACGAAGCTTCTTGATAGATTAGAAACGTCATTGAAGCGATGGGCACCGGATCATTTCAAGTATTTGGATCATACGTTTGGTCTAAAACAGACCAAACAAAAGATCTGTAAAGAATGCGGACTTAAGGTAAGCGTAGTATAACTTGTACAACTGTGTAATCTACCGTATCTAGATTTATGAATGTCCAGCAAGTCCCTCGTATTTAGTAATTTAGTTCTAACCACGATTTGTTTCTGCGATCTCTTCCTTCAGTCGAACCGCGAGGAGAAATTATTAAATGTCGACTGTCAAATCAGAGGAAAGTCTGACATCCAAGAAGCATTAGCGACCATGTGCGAAACCGAAATCATGGAAGGGAACAACCAGGTGTTTTGTGATAATTGTAAGAAGAACACAGATACGGTGCTACGATCGGCAATTTCTGAACTACCGAATATGCTGATATTGTCTTTAAAGCGATTCGACTTGGATTACAATACGTTTGAGACAGTCAAATTGAACAGTCGATGTGCATTCGGTCAGACATTGAATATGAAGCGATACACTCTAGAAGGCGTTGAAGCAATCGAACAACAAGCTGATACAGAAGATAACCAAGAAGGAGATGCTATTGCTATGGATGTGGGCAACGATGAGAGTGCAATGAGTCATCTTCCTGATGAAGACTACGAATACAAGTTAGCCGGTGTCCTAGTTCATGCCGGTGTTGCGCAAGGTGGGCATTACTACAGCTTCATCAATGATCGGAATCCTGGATCTGAAGAACAGTGGTATCGATTCGATGACGAAGATGTAACACCATTCGACCCTGCTTCGCTTGCTTTAGAATGTTTTGGTGGAAAAGTGAAGAAAGAAACGAAATGGCCGAACGGTGTCACCAACTCCGTCGAAACCGAGCAATTCGCAAATGCGCTAATGTTATTTTACGAAAAGGTCAAGATTACAGAACAGCCTCCCTCGCAAGATATGCCTTCACAGGAGGAGTATGTACCGGACTCTAATCTGAAAAAAATACAGATGACAACAGGATACGACGTTTTCGAACCCGATGTGCGTAGATCTAATGCAACTCATAGATGGCAGTCATTTTTGTTCGATGAACACTTCCAAACGTTTCTTGGAAGTCTGCTTCATAACTGCCGCTGGCCTAATCAGGATTCTGATCAGTCGATGGATATTGCAGGCAACCCGGAATCCGCCGAAACGAAGAAACCACCGACTTGGCGAAAGAATTTGATCGAAATGCTTGTGACGTACATGTTCGATGTGTTACTTTACGCAAATACTAGAGCGAATCTCACAGACTGGACGAACACATTAGAAGAAATAATGACTGATGATCAGGAGTGTGCACAAGCGCTTGCATTTAGAATTGCTTCCAAGACTTCATCTGTTGGTGGGAACTGGCTCAGAACTTATCTGTTAGATTGTCCCGTCTATCCAGCTCGTTTCGCTTTCGTTCGTGTTCTTCTGGCAACATTACGATCGTGCTTTTTAATTCCAGAGGAACAACAGAAGTTAAAAGCATGGATAGAGGCATGGAGAGATCAAGTATTACAGATCGATGCAGAAAATAATGCTATTCCTTGCCTTCTACAAGGAAAATTTGCGGAACACGAAAATTTACTTTCATCATCCGCATCTATCATCGGCATCAATTTATCTTTCCTTAACGTCTTGATTGACGCATTACCAAGAAGCTGGAAGCAACACCAGGAACTCTTCCTATTCATACGAAACCTTACATTCACTGATCCCAAATATGGTGGAAACTACTTCCGGCACGCGATGATTCTAAGTTTGATTCCTGCACGCATGCTTTGCTTTGTCAGTCGCAACGGGTCTCCAGCTACATTGAGGACGGCATACCCTGGAGCTACTGTTTCGATTGAGGCTGCAGAAACTCAAGCAAAACCAGAACAGTCTCAGAACCTGATGGGTATGAACGGGAATCAAGCAATGAATCACAACACACCCGACTTAAGTTTTCGAGGTAACTCTAATTCGATGGATTACACACCTTTGTTCGAGTCTATAGGAGTTTTAATGGGTATTCCGTCTATAATTCCTGCGACAATCCTTGTGGAGAAAGAGGATCAAAGTGGACATAAGGGATTCGTTCTATCTACAAAGGCCACACAAGCACTAACTGAAATCTTTGAAGAGTCGTGCGATGTATCTGTCAAAGGGATGGGACAACGGGAAATTGAAGAATATCTACACAGGTGTGGCAACGAACAAGTTCCACCGCAAAGAATTGTTGATATCATATCGAAGTACAATCCTATATCAAGCGGAGGGAATGGCGGCTCGAAAGCCAGGAACTACATTAATTTGATTGGCTTCCTAGGCTACTATAGGGATACTGTCCAACGGGGCCAACGGGATGAAATAAAAGTGAGTTATAATTATGTATTACATTGATTGTTTTGTTTCTCTTCTTTCCGACACGGGTTGATATATACATTTATTTTTAACCAACCTTCTTCCCTCCATCCTTCATTTCCTTCCTTGCAATTAGGTTCGCAATGATTTGTATGCACATGGTTTTAGGGCCGATCTTTCGCGAAGACCTCCCGAGCTTAGAATGTCCGTACTGGACGGTCGAGAAGACACAATGAAAAGTTGTGAGAGTATTGCACGCGATGTTACTCAGTTGTTTGACAATGCTTCGTCTATGGGAACACTAGCTGACGATGGATTGACCGCCTTCGAAATTTTCCACCAACTTCAGACTAACTCGTCGAGTGAACAACTGACTGAATATATATTAGCTGCAGGTCTCCTCCGACGAGGTACTCACTCGGAAAAATTGATTCATAGCACCCTCAGAAGCATCTACCAGGCTCAAACAGGCTGGCATGGCCAAGAAGTTCTAAATACCGCCACCGTGGTCTTAAATACATTGTCTTCAATTTCTGATCAATATCAATCCGAGCGCATACAATATATTATGTTATGCAGCGATAAATTGACCGAACACAATCACCCTATTGGTTTGTTGGAAGCGGCAAATACCTTTCGAAATATGAGACCAAGGTCGTCGGGTTCGTACTCACACGAAATATTCGACCCGTATGATCGTTATATTCAGATTTTGAAGCTAATGATGCAAGTTACACCTGTATTCGATTGGATGGAAGACAATCGCCGATATTGGCAACATATAGAGAGAGACATATTTGAACAATATGGACATAATAGCCACTCATCAAGAGGTGACTATTCTGGTAGAAGAGATAACGACGATATCGGAAATGCAATACACTTGGACCACAATCACCAATCCGATTCTGATGGTATTCCCGGTATCAACGAGTCGGAAGACGAGGATGATGACGATTCGCGCTTCGACGACAACGTCAACGACAGCAACGTGGTGGATCAATTTTGTGACATTTCGAAGGTTATCGTGTCAAATGCAGGCAACGAAGATGTGAATGGGAACTATATACGAGACGGTATTTGTGAGGGCGCACATAAGTTCAGTAAAAATGGAGTGTTTAATGGGAATGATTGTACCTATTCGCTTTTCAAATGCAATGTCAGCAACAATACACAGCACTGGTACATCTCTGTCGTCCCTAGTGGAACATTACCAGGAACAAGCAATGATATCGATTTTTATTCGGCTTCGGTTACGCCGGAGTGTCAGATTGTTCCTCCGTCGAGTGGATGGAATAAGGCTGCCGAAGGTATTCACCCCCCTCCAAGTATTCATGTCGAAAAAGGAATTGATAACTCACCATCTCCCGACGAAGAACAAGAACATCAACAACAAAATGTCGGACAATCGTTTGTTTGAAAAGAGTAGTGACGAATACAAATTCCAATTGAATATTAACTAAAGCTAACCAGGAAGTAGTATGACTCGACTCGACTCGCACCACAAAAATCCGCTCCGTTCATAGATCATCCATAATGGTGGTGGTGTTTAAATAAATAGAGATTTATATTTTATAACTTCATCATTTTATTTTTCTACGGTGCACTGCATGCTGTTTTGTTTGTTTGTCATGTTCATTTATCTATCTGTTGTGAACTGTTTGTTCTCACTCTTATTGTTTGTACAATATACGATGTATGATGTACGGTTACCAGTACTTTCAGTAAAATGAGAAAAAACTTCGAAAAACAACAACTTGCATACCGATATGTCGAGTGAGTCGTGAATGTCATGTGATGAACAAAAGCAGGTAGGAGACTACACATTTTCTTCGTGTATTTTTATTGCTACATCCGTTCATACATATTATGTACATGCATACGACATAAAGATGATATGCCCAAAGAAGTGTTCTAACAATCTAACAACTACAAACAATACCCTGATTCTTGGATTATGGTCGATGTAATGCGGCATTTGACAGGCAACATGTAATATATATTATTTAAAACCTACGTATATTACTATATATTTTTGATTTCACTAACTTATTACTACTACTAGCTAGTCGTACTACACGTGACGAACTTAACGTCGATGTTTTTGCATTCATCGATGTGAAGTTGCTATTGGGTGTGCGGTTTGCTGACGGAGTTGTAAATACAAATAAAAAGATAAGAAAAATCCACGCACAATTTATCCTGATGGAATATTTGCTTGGACCGTCGTGTTCACCGTAGTGTTCACCTCCACGTATGCCTTGAGCTCTTCCACGTAGCGATAATTCGCAACCTTATCCGTTCCATTTGTTCTCTTCAAATGCTCCTTACAAGAAAAGGCTCCTGTGTTGGGACCTGGCCTCTTGGAGAAGTGGGCAATACCTAACGCTTCGTAGTACGCCGTTTTGTCTCTGCCATCAAGTCCTCCTCTGTTGACATAATCCTTAGATCGTGCTTTTGTTCCTTTGACGGTCACCGAACGATTATTCTCACCAAAGTATACACCAGCATTGATATAGCCCTAAACCATACAAAAAATAGACGAAAAGCAAAGCAATAGCAATATCATCGCATCTGAATACAGTGAGCTTCTACTATCTCATGTCAATCACCAATGATGCAAAGGAAAACAATTTTGAGACTTACGTTGGTTTCAACTCCAGCTTCTTTCATGAATAATACAAACCCCACTTTACATGCCCCTGAAATATTTAAAAGTAAAAAAAAAAAAAAAAGAGAAGCGAGAAAAAAAAAGAAAAAAGAAAAAAAAAACAAAGAATAAAAAA
>Ga0115007_10003033_pt1 | contig 10257 bp, 7 predicted proteins | sample ArcOceMetagenome_2_FD_87166 | JGI IMG/M metagenome (GOLD analysis project Ga0115007, IMG submission 87166) | Marine eukaryotic phytoplankton communities from Arctic Ocean - Arctic Ocean ARC135M Metagenome | ecosystem: Environmental > Aquatic > Marine > Oceanic | place: Arctic Ocean | collected...
AAAACTTTGCCTTGTCAAAAAATTCACCAGCCGTTAACAAACGTAAAATGAATCAAGTGCAATCCACCTCTAGCTCCTACCAAATCAGTTTTGATGGCGAAAACGGTGGCGTGTCGGGTAGTCAAAACATTCAAGCCCCCAAAATGCCCGCCCATTTGGCCAAGCGTTTAAATAAAACAAAAAAACAACACAGCAAACGGGGCACGCCGGCCGAGAGAGAAGCCGCCGTCGCCGCAAGACGTGAACAACAATTGGCCGTGACGAAAGCGAAAGCAAGAAAACACATTGAAAAATGCGAAGCCATGATCGAAAGAAAGAAAGCCATGGTTGCTGCACAAGCAGCACTTGATGCTCAACAAGAATCCGGTGAACCTTCCCAAGAAAGTAAAAAATAAATTGCTGTTCGTCAACCGGTTTTGACAAGAATACATTTTCCAACCCCTTGGAGGGGTTATATAGCGCATCTTGTATATACCACATACCAAGAGAAACCACTGACAACATAGAACAAGTATAACCAACAAAACATATACACAAAACGATCGTGCCTTCTATCAACTTGTGACTTATTTTTTGCTCACATCGACGGGCGCTTTTGTGTACCCCTGACATACTACCGTCTACCAAACGTGTGTGTGTGCAATGATACACCAAGCAATTGCTGTTTACAGTATCTGTGTCAAAAGATCTTACATCCGTTCATCCATTCTAACATCTAACAAAACTCTTTTAATTATCTACAAATTCGCTTTTCCAAGAGCCAGAGAGCACCTCCCTTTTGCAGCACTAACATCTAACTCTCCCAAATTCGTCCATAATGTTGAAAAGCCTCGTTCGCCAATTTGGACGATCCTGGTGGTGGGCAGAAACTGACCTCGCCCGTCGATTCTTTCCAATAGTACACGCGCCCTTCGTCAACGGTGGTTTGAAATTGTGGTTCCAAGACGGCTGCTTCCGGAACATCGATCATATCAGTCGGTTGAATGACACATTCAATCCATCCTTCTGGCAGTGGCGGCGTTGCGTTGTTGTTGTTTAGCACGGTACGTTTGCCGATTGGGCTCAAGCACGTCTCTTCAAAATAGTCATTGTTGGAATACCGCCGGGTGGGGATTGCGTCCTTGGTCGGGTAGTAGGGCCGGCGTGGCAGGGGTGGAAGGTCTTCTTTCTTGACGGTGGTGCGAAGTGTCCAAGGTTTGGGTTGTTCCCCAATCATTTCAGGAGTAAACAATTGTTTTCGGTTGTCTTGGTCGTTCTTGACTTTGTCGAGATCTTTTAGTTTACGCAGTGCGGTCGTGGTTTTTCCCAGAAGTCTGCTGTGCTTCCGTTGGTTCCGAATCAAATCGCGTTGGAAGAGACGTTGCCGGGTAGAATTGCGATCCAACAGGGTTTGAATGACGATGAGAGGGTCTGAAATTGGTTGCGAAAGTTGTTGCTTCATTTGTGGCTAGAGATCTAGAGATTCATTGTACGCGCAGAGGTTCCGAAGAGGCTCCTTGTTCCTTCCCAGCTGGTACCATCAGGGTGAACTTCATGAAACTGTAGAATTTACAAAGACTCGAAATTTTTCGTATTCTCTCCAGCCCAGCGACGGCTACTTAAAAGACAACAGGTCTATAAATAGGGTTATTAATTTTTTTAACTTTTTTACAGGATTCGAAAAGTCAAGTCAACCAGTGCTGCAGTGGTACACGGTAGAGCCTACCAGTTCCAATGGCTTCACAAGAGAACGAGGAGGATTTACGGGCTCAATTGGCCGCCATGAAGGGCGAACTCGAAGCTTCGCGGTTGCGCGAACAACTAGGGGAGACGCAACTGCGCGCCGAACGCCTTGAAAATGAAAATTTACTGCTAAGACAACAGCAACAACAACAACAACAAGCGTCAAGCTCCTCCTCGTCGCCCAAGCCCTCCATTATTGACCCACCAAACATCAACGAATCGGATGTGGACAATGCCTTTGAAACAATGTTGGAGGAATGTCTTTCTGCTGAAAGTAAAAGAGAGTCACTGAGAACATCCTATTACAACAAACCCAACGCCTCCGACAAATATTACTTCTTCCTTGAATGGGCGTCCTATCTACGCAAACCAGAAGTGATGGAACAAAACAACATGTCCTCGGACATTGATATTTTACCACCCGGAGAAACAATGGGAGATGAAGACGGTATGCGTCAACGGTCTTCGAGACCTGCCAGTACTGCTGGCAGTACTGCGGGCATGGACAAAGGATTGTTGCCCAAAACTGTCCCCCACCACCAACGATCATCCATGTCTGGTCAATCGTCTGGTCAACCATTGAGTTGGTCCCTGCAAGCTTTTTTTTACATTGTCCTGGTTTCCGCAATTGCTGGTATATTGTGGTTGTTGAAAAATCTTTTTCTTTCAAGCAACGACAACAATCTCAAGGAATACGATGAACAATGGGGTTAACAAAAAGAACAACGATGACGGTGACAAATCTTCCACCCTGTGAGCCTCCTGTGAAACTCAATCGGAATTTTCTTTAACAAACAGTAACAAATACTACTACTCTGGCCAACTTAATAAAAAAAAAAATGATCTTTAATTTATTTCGAAGAAGTTTTTAAATAATGTATGAATGTGTGCAGGACTTGGTGCAGGACCTGTGTACACTACTGTACTATGATCCTTTCCCATTGTATACAGGGCAATGCAATCTATTTGGAACAATTCTTTCCGCCAATTTCAATTCATGCCACGCTACTTGACCAACTTCTTTCATCTGCCTTCTCTTACCTTTTTGCACAATCTGATCGATGTAATTCAATGGCACACTATCAATTCTGTCGTCAAATTTATTTCCAAATAAAAACCATGGCGGTGATACCGGTACCCCTTTCCTTCTATCGTTTCTTGCCGCTTGAATGTCTTGCACGTCCTTCATACCCAAAATGCAAGGATGACTGCCCCCCTTTAAGTATTTCTGGCCATAGATCAAGGATGTTTTTTCCCCAGTGTTTTTACATGTCAACGATTGAAAAGCACTGGAACGACCCCAATTCACAAACCTCAGATTTGTGTTCAAATGCGTGCATTTGTACTCTTTGGAATTCATTATTGCTGTGGCAAAAAAGACTTCGTCGGGGACTCGGGTGTGCCGCAAATATGTCAGTACATTCAACATGTCTGGGTTGGTAAACAACGCATCCAAAAATGAAAAAGTCAAGACCACATAAAAGGAACCGAATTGAAAATTTATCGACAATGGTTTGTCTGAATTCGATTCCTTTGTCCGGCTGATGCGTTTTCCATGAAACCATTGGTCGTCGATTCTATTTTGTTTGTACTTGGGAGCATCTTTATAACTGCACCAGATCTCTATAAAATTTTTACCGTTGTGATGGTTGAGCAATTGATGCAATTCATTCAGATCAACAAGTGGGTATTCTTGAGCACTCAGATTGATGAAATATGAAAATTGATGGATGTGACGTTGTTTGGTCAAATGCAGAAAAAACAACACCGCACGTATGTCTAAATACAACAGATCAAAACTCATGTAATGCACCTCGTATGGGTGATCAAATGTGAATATGTTCTTGGACGATGGGTAGTTTTGTTTGAGATGGTTTGACAATTTTTGTTGCTCCACATCATTGGTTTTCTGGTCCAGATGGACCAAGTAGACATGTTGTTCTAAATAGATTGTGTCGAGAAGACGAATGAGAGCCGCTGCACTTTTAGTTCCACGAATGAAAAAGGCAATGGTCATGGCATCAGGTGTTGCATAGTCGTAGTAGGCTTGATTCAATTCGGGGCAGTGACCATTGGTACCATGGGGTTTTGCAGTGGAGATTGTGCGGAGCGAGGTTCCTCCTTGGCCATGATGTACCTGTATTGGATGATGGATGTGGATGGGGTTGGTTTCTGTAGAATAAGAGGTCGTTGAAAAGATTTTGTGAATTCCATAACCCCAGAGTAGGATTAGTACCCCAAGAAACAATAGAAGCAGCGTCTGTTGAGGAATCATCGATCGATCTAAACTGGAATCCACCGATCCTCGAGCATGAATTTTGGTTGACCAGGTTGAACAAGAACTCGATCGCTTGAAAAAATTAATACAAAATGTGTGGCTTGAGAACAAAAACACCTGGCCGATTGAACACCTATCTGGGTCACGTTAACACTGGTACCAGGTACGCACATGTATCTCAGCAGTACCTGAAGGTACACACTGTAACCTCTGCATACACAATTGCATGTGTATTCAAACAATATATATATAAAAAATTCGGTTCTACCCGGTTACGGTACCCACTCAAGAAATATTTTTTTACAGGCAGTATACCCGGGTGCACACCTGTGCCTGTGCACAGTACCATCTGATATAAAAATAGTACGGGTTACCAATGTAGCTTCTCTGGTTTTCGTTTTCCACGCTCACGTCTCCTTAAACATTTCTGTATAAAATTCACCCACACCCTTCTCTTTTTTAATCGTATATTTCGAAATGTCATACCCCAAATTATCGGCGGCTTGTTGCAATCGACCTTGCCAGGCCATTTCTTTCATCGATGATCTTTGGGCCCCACTCGTGGAATCTATGGACATGGATCTTCTCAAATCAGACGGCATGGACGATTGACTGTGCAAACGACGACGACGGTCCTTTTCCCACCGCTGCACTCGTTTCGTCATGGAAGCAACATGTGCTTGATAGGCATCAATCAAAAAGGCAATAAGTACATTCATGGTAATGACCACGCAACACACCCAAAACCCAATGAAATACATGCGAGGCAGTTGACTGTCTAATGCAGCAACACAACCTTCCATGACAATCACCCAATTGTTGACCACCTTTAAAAAAAGAGAGAAAAAAATGCCATTGTTGATCAGCAACAATCAAACAACTTGCAGCAACAACAACATCAAACAACAACACATTCCTGTACGTACCATTTGTTCAAACAACGTAACCAATGCTCTTGGCAAGGAAAGAAAATTATTGCTCCAATAATTGTTTTGACCGTAACTTGAATGTTCAAGACGATTTACTCTCTGTTCACATTCTTGCATGGATTCATAATCGGTCGACAAACATTCACGACTTAACACTCCAGCAAAACATTCCATACCAATGATGGCAAACGCATAAAAAAGACCAGCAAGAACAGCAAGGTATCTACACAGTGCTGGTGCAATTTCAACAATCGTTGCACTGATTACCCGAAAGGCTTCGTTCATTCGAAGTATTCGTAACATCCGTATCATTCGAACCAAAAGAAAAATGTCACTCAACGAACCTGAATCTTCCGCTTCTATGGATTCCTGTGTTTCAGGTGACCCCCCGGGTGCGTCGTGTATCGTTTGAGGAGGGTTGATCCATTGTATGATGGTCAAGACAACACCACCACCAATAGCAAACACATCAATTTTATTAAAGTGTGAACTGTGCCAAAATGCACTGGGTGACAAAGCATAACATTTCACACAAATTTCCAACACAAATATAAACAACAATATTGTCATGCCAGAACCAATCCCATTGGATGCGTCCCACGACAATGCACCGGGCGTCAAGCGGAGAAGCATGAAAAAAGTATTGACACAGATCAAAAAATCCAAGATCAATTCATAATAACGATAGCGTAACACCATTCGCATTCTTCTTCGACAATCTGTTATTTGAAGTTCTGCTTTGGCCAACACTGAATCTGTTCTGTCTCTGCCAACAGGTGTGGGTGTTGTGGGTGGGGCTTTTTTCTTGCTAATGCTAATTTTAAGGCGTGTATGTTCAACAGCTGCAACGAATTGTTCCCACGTCATAAAACCTGAACCATCGCGATCGTGCATTGCAAAAAGAGATTCAACAATTTCAACCGGAAGGGCGGGGCGGTATTGTTGGATGACACGGATCCAAATTTGACGGGAAATGGATCCATGCGGTGTGATGTTGGTAATGTGTGACATGTTTGTCAGACCATCGTCATCGTCGTCGTTCAACAACGACGATTGATTGTTTTTTTGGTCCATTTGTACCTGTCCATTGAACTGTGGTTCTTCTTTTTCCTTTTTCTGTTCTGATTTTTCTTCTCTACCTTTTTTTTCTCCCTTTCCCTCCCCCTCCCCCTCCCCCTCCCCCTTTCTCCTTTCCACCAGCCCTTCGTGTTGCGTCAGTTCATACATCAATTGAAAAGCATGCGACAGTGATTTGGTTTTTTTTTGTGCCATTCTTTCACTGATGATTGCGTTTCTAGCAGCAAAATGTGTGTACACAACCGCCAGTATAAGACTGAGCAAAAAATACAACCCAACGGTGATGAACAATATAAAAAACAGAGAAGACCAGGGACTACAATCGTACACTGGCATCATGACATCTGGATAATTAGCCGTGGTCAACAAGATGAACAAATGCATGATACTGGTCCAAATTGTATCAAAATAATTCAAACAGGGACTGCCATCTGGGTACACTTTGCTGAATGTGCTGCATGCAAAAAACGTGGCGTTCTGTTTGCTTAGACGTGCGGGCATGTTTTGAACGTATGCAATCCCACCACTGAGAAAATCACACCCAATAGTGGTAAATTCCGTGGCATTGTCCATGGGTGGCAATGTCGTGGGTCCCACGACACCAGCAAACAAAGTAAAAGCAGCTACACCAAAAAAGATGACCCAAAATGACAACAGTAATAAAACTTGAATGACCTTTGGCAACGTTGAGATCGTGGACGAAGCAATTTTACGAACATTGCGCAGTCGTTCAACAAAGAGCAATGGACGGAGTAATCGACTGAAATTTTTGAGTCCGGAAGTACTGGCAAGACACGCCAAGAGATTGATACACATACACAACATAGCAACACCACGTATCCTCACCCAGGTATCTGTCCGAACATTTTCACCCGCGTAGTGTCTCAACCAAATATCCAAACCATAAAACGCAAGAAAAAGCAATTCCAGGACAAGAATAGCGGTTTGTTCAACGTTGTAATCCGCCACAGTGTCGTGACCCACAAGAACAGTGATACGACCACTGGTTCGGAGTGAAGAGGGTTCAATCAGAGCCAGCAATAAATTGATGGTAATGATGAACATATACAATGCTCTCCATGAAGCTGAATGGATCAGTTTTTCAACGTAGGATGGCAAACAGCAGCAGCAGCAGCTGTAATGGGTCGTGTCATTGCTGTCGATGTCATTGCTGTCGGTGGTGGCATCACTCTTGGACGTTTCTAAATTGTTGGAGCGATGGTCTTGCCGTCGATAGAAATTACGGTGGTGCACACCCGCTGAAAGTGACGCGGCCGCCTCTGCTACTGTAAAGGAGGTGGCACTCTGTTTCGATGTTTTGAAGGAGAAGATTTTCTTGGAATAATGGGAGGTGGAAGAGGCGGGGGAAGAGGACGAAGAACCGAGCAACAGGGCCGAAGACAGAGTCTTGTTGGCCATCTCGACTTGTTGTTGTTCAAGTTGGCTTGAAGAAAATCGAATGGTTCGCTTGGTGAATTTATCTTGGTGTGTCGATATATTCTACCCCTGCGGAGAGCCGGCGTGGGACGGGACTAGGACGGCGTTGAGGAATTTTAGAGAGTCTTTTCGTCGAGAGATCTCAGAAGAGCATGCAGACAGCTGGACAGGCACGCGGAGAGTAGCCCCCTTTTAATCGTCAAACACCCCTGTTATTCCAAGTGCTTCGATCCACAAGCCTTCTCCTTAATAACAATCGATGTAAGAACACGTCGTTCCTTTCGTGTTACCTTTCTGTGAAAATGTTTTGCCTTGGACGCCTATTTGAAACAGTATCTACATCCATTGAAACGCATCCAGGATCCAGGATCTGGTCCAAGATTATTGTGGATCACCTGCCCTGAATCCGCGGCCATCGATTCTCATCGGCGCTTTTGCGGCCTGTATATACCTGTCTAACACATTCCGTTGTTGTCCCTGCGTTTTTTGTTTTGCCTCGTTGTCTTCTCTCTAGCACCCAAACGTATCATCCTTTGAACATGTCTGCAACCTACAAAAAATATGGCTCTCGTCGTAGAAAAAAACCAAAAAAAATAGGTCCAACACGAATGGGTCGAGGAACTCGGGGTGGAACTTCGTGGGGTTCGATTGTTGTCAAACATTCACGACTCCTTTTTGAAGCAAGAGACAAAGCAGCAAGAGTCATGCAGCATTTTTTTGGTACATTTGTTGTCAAACAAAAAGAAGAAGTTGCATTGGCATTAAAATTATCCCATGAAATTATGCAGACCGATAGCACTGCAATGTCTAAAATCATGATGCCCAAGAAAATTCAACCAATTGTCTTGGCCGTTGGAAGTCATGTTTGTTTGACCAACAACACTTCAAACGTAGGAGTTGTTGTTGAGAGCTCCATGTTTGACGTGGTTGCCATTGTGGACCCTAATTCTGGCCGAGCCCATGCCGGTCCTCCTGCCCCGCCGTCAGAAGTGGTGATGTTGCCAGTACAAACCACAATCTACAAAGTGCAAACATTTGATGGACGTGTGATGTCTTTGTTGCCTCACCAAATAATTCCAATACCAAGTGGTGTTCTTGCGATGTCACCCATCGTGTCGGTGAATTTTGATGAGTTGACCGATACGTCCAAAGAAGCAATGAATCGTGCTGAGAAGTCCATTCAATTGTTAAAACGTAATATTGTGCGTCGAGTCAACATTGTCCAAAGTTTGTCCAACGAATTGTTGAACATATGGGGTGCAAACATCCCGCATGAAAGATATTTACTGTCAACCTTTGAAAAATTAACGGCTCAACTCACAAATAACAGCAATGCACGTTCGAATGCAATGAAAATACTTGTTGAAGATGGCTTTGATCTTGTTGCTTTTGAAAACCGAGTGGAATATTGGTTTTCAAGCTCCACGTGCAATATTTGTTATGACAATGTACCTCGTGATCAGGTCGGCATTGCATCATCGTCAAATTATTGCAGTGAATTGAGCTGCATGAATTCAACGTGCAAACATTGTCTCCGGAAATATTTTCAAACGACAATGAATGAAGGTACACCGTTGTGGAACGGTGTGGCATGCTGTTGTGAATTAGGATTGGAAGGTCAGCATGTGATTGCCGAAAAAGACTTGCAACCTTTGTTTGGCATTGAACACAAAGCAGATTATGATTTCTCCATTCGAACTTTAAGACATCGTCGTATTTCTTCGTCGCCAAATCTGCGTTTTTGTCCGAATCAAACATGTCGTTTGATGAATCAAGACGAAACCAGACCAAGAATGAGTGTTGGTGAAACCAAGGGTGAAACCAAGGGTGAAACCAAGGGTGAAACCAAAAATAACTCAATGCATTCAATGCTTCAAGGTGATTCAAGCAATTTGTCGTTTCGAAGTGTTGATGGTGTCGCAGTCGTTGATACAAGTGTATCTCCTGCATGTTGGAGATGCCAACAAGAATTATGTTTGCTTTGTGGTGCTCAAAAACACGACAAAGGTTTATGTGTGGACAACCATGATTTACTTTTGAATGAATTGGGTGACACGAATGCAACGTGGACCAAGTGCCCGAAATGCAATGGTATTTTGGAACGAGTATCGGGCTGCGATCACATGACATGTCCTTGCGGTGCCCAGTTTTGTTTTAACTGTAAAAGTATGCCATACACATGTTCATCTCATTGCACAAAAACTCGTGGTGAACATGGGTATGAAGAACATGCTGATGATTTTGATTTTTTTGGTATCCCCAATCAATTTGCTGATGATGATTTTGACGCACAATTACGACAACGCGCGGCACTTGAACGACGAGGTCCCCCATATTACCGGCACCCCGCAGTACCCCCGTACGAAGAACAATTACGTCCCCGAGTTTCTATTGTACGACGAGTTCCTCGAGCAGTTCGGCGCAATGGTAATATGACCGTGTCCGACATTAATTCGTTTATGGTCCCTGGCCGACAAGCGCGTGTTGTGGTACCAAACCGACGCGCACGTCGTGCACAAAATCGACCACGATCCACCCGGGCCACCCTTTGAACCATTTAAAGAATCCTTATCAAACAAATACAATAGTACTATCGATTTCGTATCGATTTCGTTTCGGCTTATTATAGTACATGTACGGTACAGGTACACAGGTACATAGTAGGTACGGTAGGTATGTTCGATGATGTACCTGTACCTGTTCAAATCGACAATTATCGCACAAAATTAAAGTGCCGCCTTGGTAAATTGAGGTACAATTTAAATAAAAAATGTGACAAGTCTTGCAGTTGCTCTCTCTATCTCTCTATCACTA
>Ga0115007_10003037_pt1 | contig 10255 bp, 17 predicted proteins | sample ArcOceMetagenome_2_FD_87166 | JGI IMG/M metagenome (GOLD analysis project Ga0115007, IMG submission 87166) | Marine eukaryotic phytoplankton communities from Arctic Ocean - Arctic Ocean ARC135M Metagenome | ecosystem: Environmental > Aquatic > Marine > Oceanic | place: Arctic Ocean | collected...
CATCTTCGTCTTCTTCTTCCTGACTGTCTTCTTCTCCCGCCGCCTTCTTTCTTGCCCTTTCCTTCTTCTTATCCATTTTAATGTCATACTGGAACCTTTCAGTCGATATGAAGATTGGCGTGCAGAAGACAGGCTGCAGGAATAAGGGCAGCATTGCTTCTAGCTTTAAGTGCATTTCTTCATTTTTGTAGGGTGTTTTCAGGTAGAATTCGTAAGTGATGCGACAGATGAACACTAGGAATTCAAATGGCTGCATTTCGATTGCTCGACGGGTGCGAATCGTATCCGGCGTCATAAGAATACTCTCATAGAAGATAGCGCCAAGCTGATAATCGGAGATTGGCGGCTTCAGATTCATCGCTTACACATACGCTTTCGCCTCTGCTAGAGAGATATGCTTTTTCTTCATATTGATGACTATAGGACTGGCCTTATCCTTGTACATCTTTTCGATGACACTGAAATTCTTTTTCAACAATTCGTTGACCTTGACGTTGTAGCAATTCCGCTGTCTGAAGTTCCACCCGTCACTTTCCTGCGCGTTGGGGAACAGCTCCTCTTTCAGAACTTTGTCGACTGCGGCTGCTGTGCTCTTCATGACGCCTGTTTCGACGTATTTGATTCGGGCTAGTCTTACTAGCAATTCCAAGAACTCATAGCGTTACAGGTTCCTTTCGGCAGACGATATAAACCCGTGACTGTTCACGTTCGTGGAGATGAACGCTCTATCGAACTGGTCAGTTTGGAGTTTGTCGTCGTCGATGATGCCAGCCATTTTACAGTAGGTGGTGAAATCGATCCAGCCGATGACACCTAGGTCGTCTCAACGAATTTCGTACAGGAAGATGTTCAGGAGTTTGGGGTAGTTGTCCCAAAGCTTCGTCTCAATCAGCTTGACTTCGTGGTCTTGGTTCTTGAGAACTCTGGAAATCTTACAGAATTGGATGTCGATGTCGAAGCACTTCCTCAGTAACCTAGTCCTGGCTGGCATCTACTCCATCTCGTACTTGGCGAAGACAGAGTGGTCCAGTAGAAATAGTTCTTCGTCTTCCACACCTTCTTTGAGAGTGAAGACGGATTCGAACTCGTGTACCTTAGGTTTGACTACCACCCTGTTCAGTACACCACTGGTTGCTTTGAACTTGACTACTGGGTAGTTCGGAGATAGGAATACTCGATTCCGCCCCTACATAAAGTGGAAGTAATGGGCGCCCGGTGATACGAAATTCGAATAGGTCAGCGTCATATTATCGTATTCGAGCATGTGTGGGGGTGCTGGCTCCGTCATGGGCAGTTTCTCCAGGTGCAGGACACGTTTGGTTTTCATTTTTACAGGGGTCCAGTCGTTGCAAGAGCTGACAAAGTAGACGGGACCGGCCGCGTCTTCATCCTTGTTCTCTTCGGCTTCTGCTTCCTGGTCCAATTCGTGGATCTATTGCTTGATCTTTATGACGGTGTCCAGGTTGATGTCAGCCCGCTCTTTTTTCAACTCGTCCTCTAACTTTTCGATCAGGCGGCGCCTAGTTCTCCGTTTTTTCTTAGCGAGGGCTTTGGAGGCGCTGCTATACTCAGTCTCATTAAATTTGCGGATCCTCTACGTCTTTAACTTCTCGATGTACTACTTGGGCAGTAGCTTATTCTGATAGTCTTTTTGCACGTTGGTCAGGAAAGGTTCTACTGGGACGACGGGATTTAAGTGCATGTCGATCATCCAATCTGGGTACATGATTTTCTGCGTCGTACGGTATTTGGGATCCCTCTGGTCCATGGCTTTCTACGCCATTGCTTGAGTCAGGTGTGGGTAGGCTTTGATGAACGTTTTTTGCAGGGTTTTGTCTACGTCGTATTCGTCTTCTGAGGTGTAGCAGGAGGAGTTGTCGGAGTCGGATTGGACTTCTTCTTCGATGACGTAGACCATGCCTTTGAAGAAGACTTCTCTTTCGATCAAAGCAGGCTTTCCCCTAACACGTCTCTTGACTTTCGCCTGTGACGTCACCATCGTCTGCTAATCGAATTCGACGTTGCTTTGGGAGAAGTTGGCCATGGAGTTGGTGTCGTTTTCGGTTTCGGAGAAGATTTGGGTCATGGTGGTGTGTTTTTGTTGTAGGTTTTCTTCGGTGGCGAGTTCTTTTTTCGTCCTTTTCGAGCTAGAAACACTTTTATCTTCTTTGAAGGTCTAGTTGCTGGGGCTGCTTAGTTTAGAGCCGCTGCTTTTGGATCGTTCAGAGCCTCTGGAAGAGAAGGTGCGAGGTTCTTGAGCGCTCATGAAGCCTGGAGGGAGTAGGCTGGCCTTGTCAGTCTGGGTGGGGGGCTTTTTCATGCCACCAAAGTTGATTACTCTGGGGATTAGTTTGCCGCGGTTTAAGGGTCCTTCTAGGAAGTCGCCGTCGTGTTTTAGGTGCATGTTCTCGAAGAACTTTATATTCTGGTGATTCTCCGCATATGTCACATTAATCACATGCTCCTTCGTAGCATCCACCACATACAAAGGATTCTCCGTTGTCAGTTTCAAATGCTACAATTTCTCATCATAAGTCGCCCCGTCCTTTCTCTTGTAGTTCGTGTCTTTGACTTCCTCCCCTTCACTAGTTCTATGGGAGACGACGTCACCTAACACTGAGAGGCCTTCGACTTGGTCTAGGAGTTCATCTTCGTCGTCGGATTCTTTTGAGGCTTCGTCGATTATGTCATTTTTACTGGCTTCTTCGGCTTTCTCGGAGACTTCAGGGAGGGCTTGTAAGGTGCGGCGCATACTGTCGTTCATTTGTTTGCCTAGGAGTTCTAAATCGTCGATGTCGTCAATTACGTCATCCCACATGCCTTCATCTTCAACCGCCTTTTTGACGAGATTCTAAATATTAACCAGTAATTTTTCCATTCGTTCACGCTTCTTTTAGAAGTACTTTTTATCATTCATCGGGTGATAAGTTATTGTGATCAAGTTCCACCTCTCACAATACAGACACTGGTTAGTATCGATCCAGTAGTGGCCTTCCTGCGTGTCGTCGTGGCCCAGGATTCGCGTGAACACGATCTCGTTCATGTAGCCGAGCATGGGATTTTCGTTCATCATTTGCGTGGTCATTTGGGACACGCCCATGAACTGGAGGGCTTTTTCACCGGCGGAGCGTTTTTTCTCCCTGACCAGTTCTTATTCGGCTTTCTGGCGTTGGCGGTCCACTTTGAGGACTTCGGCACGCTAATAAATGTCCATGCCATCCTCACCTGGCGCCTCTTATTCTTCTTCGGGGGGCGGAGTGACAGGTCTGAGAAGCAATTCCCTAACGTTTCCATCCTTGTCTAGGGTCATTTGTTTCAGGCTCTCGCTGATTTTGGTAGCCTTTTCGATGATTTCCTTGACGTTTTGTTTGTCTTTTAGTGCGGAGACGCAGGTTTTTCTTTGCTCGGCTAGGAGAAGGTTTCGTTCTTTGATTTTGCTGATAAGCTACGCCAACTACGAATCTTCCGGTATATCTGCCATTCTCAATACCTTGTTGTCAGGCAGGTCTTTGAACTCTTTTCTCGTATCGATCTGCTTCAACATATCGTCGATTTCGAAGTCGAGGCCGTCCCTTTCCATGTCCAGAGTGTTGTACGTGTGGATGTACTGTTCGAGCTAGGGACTATAATTGGCTTTGGAAGCTAATTGCATGACTGAGACGAATTCTTTGTTGTTTTTGATTTTGTCGCCTAGTTGGGCGGTATTCTTGAACTTGTAGGCGACACGTGCACAAGTTAGGGTTCTCAGAAAGATTCGGTCATAGTACAACAGCGTATTCCCCGTCAAATGCAAGCCCAACATCGTCTTCGACATATACAACGCCAACCCCATAAACAACACCTCCTCCCTCTTCAACCCAACACTAGATATATCTATGTGCATAATTTTGGGATGCCTTGTAATAAGCGCTGCCAGTTTGATGGAGAATTCATAAGTTGTGGAGGTCATATCATTCGAGGCGAAGTTGAAAAACTGGATGGTGGAATTTCTATTCAGAGCATCCATGATGTAGCGCGTCCCTTAGTAGGAAATGTTGCAGGCGGAGAGGTTCAAGTCGCGTAGGTTGTTGCCATGGTTGATCATATAATTGCTGAGGAGTTGGGTGGCCTTGAGCGAGAAGTAATTCGCCGACAAGTTCAAATCAGTGAGGCGCCTGTTGTACTTAATGTGCTTGATCAATGCTTCAAGCGAATCACTGAAGGGGATAGACGCCATCAAATTAATTTGATTGAATTTGTCTTCATCCAGCCTCATCAACTGCGTCAGACCCTTATAAAAGCCTGTCTTCATTGAGTTGCCGTTGAAAATGAGCGTCCTTATATTGGGATTCATATAGATGCTCATGGCGAGGGTTGAGCCGACTAATTCTGACAGGGCGTTGCAAGTGAATTCCAGCTCGTCTATTTGGACTAGGAAGGGCAGGAGACAGGCAATGGCTTTGATGGTGGGGTCGTTTAGGATGTAGTTGCGGAAATTTAACTTCCAGAAACCGTTCTACTAGAGCAGCAGGAAGTTTTCTATTCGTGGCGCTGCCGCCTTGAATGCAAGGCAGTAGTACTCAAACACGAGCTGAATGTCGCGCATGTTCCAACACTTGTATTTGAATTGGTCACGGTTAGCGATGACGTCAGTCACACCGAACATCGCAGCGATTTTGAGACTGATTCCTTTGAAGTCTTTGAAGGATTTGTTCTTGAGCACCTGGAAAGGAATTTCACCCTCACGGGCTCTGAAGGGAAACTCTAGGAAGACATCTATGTCGTAGTTACACAACTCGAAGACTCTCGGGTCTATTTTGTTGAACTTGCCCTTGCCATCTTCATCTTCAATGACGTGGATGATTTTGTCTCCTTCTCCCCTCCCCGAAGAATAGTACGGGTCGATATCCTCAGATGAGACGTCGGAGTTGACTGGATTTCTATGGAGCTCCTTGTATCAGGACCAGGCTTCCATGGACTGCGGCGTATAGATCTCGGTTATTATCGAGTCGATGCGGAGTTTATAATTGTCGGGGCGGTTGAGCAGCGGTTCGGAGATGGGCCAGCAATTGGCTATCTCCATCTGACTGATTGTAAATGCTTCAACCAGGTTAGGCCCACTCTACTTGACCTTATACTTCTCCCGCATCTCCGCCCCATCATTGAACTTCATGCCACACTCGGCAAACGACTGTCGTTTCGTTAGCTTTGGTCGATTCTTCTTCTTTAAGAAAACTTCGTATGGGATCCCTTACGCTAAGCACTCAGCTTTCTCTTACTCCACCTTAGCATTGATGACCTCATCCTCTTTGAACTTGCGGTAAGAGGCGAGTCGTCCCTTGGTTTTCGTATGCGTGTAGTCTAGTGCCTTGGCAGGTTCGAGGGAATTGATTAGTTCAGACCTGTCACTTTGGCGACTTGATTTGGTGAAGACGCTGCTACTTATTTCGGAGTAGGTCTCGGCAGGTGCCATCTTGGGGGCTGGTATGGAGCCCGCAGTCATAGATAGTTGCTTCATGGGCATTTCGTTATTGGTCAACAGGGTCTGACCCATTTCTGCTGAGGCGATTGCGTGGAAGCCCACAACACCCTGGTTAGTCTGCAGGAATTTCTAACGTTTGCGAGGGCTCATGGAGTTAAGAAAATCCTGTCGCTGGGTCTGCTCTTTCGTCAGACTTTTGAAGCAGGTGATGTTCATTTACTGCAGCAACATTGTCGAGTTTAGAAAGGCCTGTGTCTTACCCACGTCTACGGTGTCATTGACCGACTCCATCGTCTCTTGCGTCTACGGGAAGGACCCAATTCTCGTCGTCGCGCTGGGAATATTCGTAAACTGCCCAAACGACACCACAGGCTACAACTTCTAATTATTCCCCGCATTCTAGTACCCCTACGGTAAATACATCGGCGGCGCCATAACAGTTTTGTTGAATTGGGATGCTTGGCCGAACGGCGACCTTACCGTATTCCCTTGTATCGTGTTTTCGAGTTATTACTTATCCCTCGCAGCAAAGAGAGCCTCCGCCTTCGGCGACAACGGCGACGCCAAAGGCTACAGCTCACGTGATTACTGGAAGACGCCGTGCTTGTAATATGCTCCTATGTGGTGCTAGTTTGCCCGTAATAACACATTGTTGTTTTGGGAGGAGAAGATGAAATTTCTGTTGTGAATCTTTTTAAACATGGCTGCCTTCTCCGCATCCAGCGTTGCTTTTTCCGGTCGTTTTATGATCGAGGGCAGGTGAGTGAGGTCCTTTTCAACTTCTATTTCTATGGGGATTGGCAATTCGAGGGCTTCGTTTTCCTCGATCTTCATGAGCAGTTTTTGTTTCGATGAATCGAGCTTTGGCTTTGGCTTTTGCACACTTTTTGATGCGATCATCTTTTTCATAAATTTCGATGGGTTCTACGGGGAAAGTTAATCTGACGACCCATCACTCTTTTCAGTAATGAATTTCTTTTTGGTGGTGGTGCATGCTTGTCCCTGACTTGCGATGGGGCCACCCGCGGTATTCAGTTACAGCTCGGGAAGGTATTGCATCGAAAAGTTTTTCACGAACATTTTGTCTTCCTTGCTCGATACTTGAGTAACCTTGGTAACTAGCCCCATGGAAGGCGAGTGAATCATTCTGCGGGCGACGGCTGCAGACGGGCTATGAGCCAGTTTCTTCTTTGTTTTGGGGTAGTTGGTGGCAAGGGAGTTGCTGGGGAGTCGGCCTTTGGTTTTTTTCTGCATTGGAGACTAAGTAACGGTCTTGTTAGTTTCTCTATTCCTGTAAGGGTTAGGAATAGACTGGCTCATACCAGTGATGGTAATGTTAGGCACAGTTGTGATTTAGTTGGTTATTGTTCTGGAGCGCGGCTACGACTTGAAACTCTTATTATCTTTCCGTGGCACGCTAACGTAGCGTTGTGATTAGCGCCTATCATTAAAATTACTCGCCGTTATTCGGTTGGTGATCTGGGGCGCGATCGTACTATAGCGACCCTCTATATTTCTATCTAGGTCGTTATTAAGCGACGACATGTCTTTTAATTTTGATAAAATTATTAGCTACTATTAGCAGTTATAGATATAATATAAAACAATTATGTCGCAACCAGCGATTCAAGAAAATGGTAACTCCGTCAGAAAAAAAGCGCGGAACAGCGTGATAAAGCCAACAACTTAGCAACTAGTGACACTGACCAACTTCAAACAGAAGAAGTCTTCAGTGCGCTATTCCTCCAACATGAGGCAACCGATGCCAACAGAACCCAATTTTAGGGTCGACCAGTTGGCTGGAGACATTAATCGGAACAAAAGCGGATGCAATATGACGAATCAAGGGATAAAACCAACTATAATTAGTGCGACCGTAACCGGAATGAGTAAGTCGATTCCAAAGCCGTATGCCAAAAGGAATCAAAACTAAACAGTAACGTCTAACAAGAAGTCGGGCGAAACTGGACTGTTGTCCAAGCAATCTTCAAAGCTCAACCTAACCAACGTGAATTTTCTCTACGGGAAGCCGTAAAAGCTGGCCCACTCACCTTCAGTAGGAATTGTAACCAAGGCCACAAAAGTGAGCTCGAAAGATCAGGCCTTCATGATGCGGAATTTTTCATAGACTATTTTACCGAACGTTTAGAAGATAACTTCCGGGTTTGGCCAAGACAGTTCACAGGGACAGGCCGCCACTACAACAAAGAAGCGTCCGAAGCTTGGCTTTCACGAAGAATCGTCCATAGATAACAGTAGCGTTGATCCCACAAAAATCCAGATTCAGAAAAAGCAAGAGACACTAAAAAGAAGTCCGACTTTTAAACAAAAGTAATCCATCTTGAAAAAAATTGAAGAAAAGGAAGACAATCTCAAAGAGGAAAAAGAAGAAGAAGTGCCAGAGAAAAAAAATCCCGACCACTTACCATTCCTGAAAACGAGGCCTGACAAAGAATCGCTTGAAAAAGAGAAACACGCGATGTTTAAGAAAATTCACAATCGATCCTTCATAATCGACGTTGAGAAAAACGACACAGCGAAACGGGCCAACCTCGTCCATGTTAACAATTTCTATAAGCACGTGGTCTTCCAAAAGTCACGAGACTTGATGCCACTTGCCTAGCCTCTGTCACCCAGGGCACAAGACTTCTTGGAAAAGAGTTCTGTGCAGCAGAAATGGAATTAGACGATACAACGTCCGCCCTTCAACCCCAAAGCCATGACCAATATGGGCTTCAACAACACCTTTGCAGAGACGGGTACTGTTATGTCTCCGCCCCACTGTATGCCCTACAGTCCTTCTGGCGGGTAGAAAATGCAGACAGTTGTCCCGTTCGGCCAGTTCACTGCCGGGCCTAGTGCCACGACGCGAGTTGGGAGCTTCCCGATGGTGAATGAATTCGAATAATCTATGAATGAAACCATCCATGATAAGAAGAACAGTGCTTTCCTGAATACGAATGTTGTCATCAACCAGATGAATATCACCTGCTTCCAGACCCTAAACCAGGAACAGAGAGCAACACAAGATCTCTTGTAGCTACTTTCTCCCCGTAAATAGAAGTAATTCCTCGCAGAGAAACAGCAGAAAGAAATGGGGATGACATTGACACCACAGGTCAATAAGTTTAACTTGATGGCGGGGCCTTTGCCTGTGTAGCATGAGACATAGTCGGAGATGTTTTCAGCCGTCTTTTCGAAGTCAAGTAACCGCAGTTAATAGAGTAGTTAATTGGCTTTGTAGACGGAGTTGTCGGATAATGCGAAAGAGCTTGACTATCCAAAGACCAAGACGAAGATTAAGATGGAAGTGGGTCGAAAGTATTTAGAAGACGAACACTTCCGCATGAAAGAGGAAGAAGAAAAAGCCCAGTGCGAAGCAGCCGGTATCGACTGGGACCGCTATTTGAAGAAGAAGAGAGCACCGCTTAAGAAACTCCGGTCTTTCACAGAGTGCGGCCTCAAATATGAAGAAACTTTGGAGCTTTAGGAGGCCTACAAAAGAAAATAGAGGGCTGCGGGGCCCAACCTTGTCTAGTAATTCACGTAGCAGCAGATGGTTCTGTCGTAGCGGTGGCCCATCCCTGAGCCTCTGTTGACCAGACCTACCTTCTACAAGCATCAGTTTGACTCGATCCTGAACGAGAGTTATAATCCAGAGTCGTAGATAGAATGGGGATGACTGAAGATCTTCCCACCGAACCCGGCTAACTCAGAAGCCAGTGACCCGGACGGCGATCTGAACTATACGTCTGGCGAGGAAGTGGGACCGAAGGCATAGATAAAGGCAGAAGCCGAAGACCCGTTTTTGCGGTTCAAGTCAATCGATAAACGCGTCTACGAGTACTGCAATTTCGACATTGAAATCCTCATAGACTTTCCCTTCAAGTTCAATCAAACAGAAATGCCTGTCAGAGTGCTCAAGAATACGAATCTAGATGAGTTTGTGAATATCTAGAGGAAGATCGCCAAGATGTTCAACGTGCAGGACTTAGAAACGCAGAAGAATCGCTTCAAGTATGAATGTTGGGATATGAAGATGATTCAGCTGGTATTCGAGTACTACTGCATCAAGTTTAAGGCGGCGGCACCGCGCATCTAAGAGTTTCTTATATTGCAGCCGCATAACGGCTGGTGGAGACTGTCGTTCCGCAACTACAACCTCAACGAGATGACTGTGAAGGCACTAGCCTGTCTGATTCCCTTCCTCGTGCATGTGGAAGAGGTAGAGTTCACGTCGAATACGATGGATGATATGGTCGGGTCTTGTATCGCTTTTGCAGTGTTTATGAACCCGACTATCAAGGGACTCATTGTGAATGGAAATAATATGGGGAGGTGTTACTTCCTCACGTTGGCGGCTTTGTGTAAGCGGTAGAACTAAAAGCTGCAAAATTTGTCGTTGCTGGGCAGTATTTCGTTGGCAGAGAACCTGGAAAAATTCATCCGTTAAGTAAGCTTAAACAAGTTCCTATGCGATCTGAACTTGGCTGGAAACTCGTTCAGTCTCACTGCCTGCCACTTGTTTAGCAAGTATATGATTTTCCACGGGCAAAACCTCAAGGACCTGAATTTATCGCACTGTAACATAGCATATCAGGGGACGCGATATCTGATGAACGCCATCAATAGAAATACTATGTTGAGGTTTTTCAACTTCGCCAATAATGACATGACGTCGACTTCATATGAATTCTCGATTAAGCTGGGCGCAGTTCTAACACGGCACCCCAACCTGATGCACATCGATATATCATCAGTAGGGCTCAAGCGTGAGGAAGTGCTTTTTATGGG
>Ga0115007_10003038_pt1 | contig 10254 bp, 10 predicted proteins | sample ArcOceMetagenome_2_FD_87166 | JGI IMG/M metagenome (GOLD analysis project Ga0115007, IMG submission 87166) | Marine eukaryotic phytoplankton communities from Arctic Ocean - Arctic Ocean ARC135M Metagenome | ecosystem: Environmental > Aquatic > Marine > Oceanic | place: Arctic Ocean | collected...
GCCCATTCTGGGTTAGCGGGATTATGCTGCATAAAATCATTCCACAGCACTTCAGCAATATCAGCCATACCCATAGGTGCGCCAGGATGTCCTGACTTGGCTTGCTGTACTGCATCCATCGTTAATGCGCGTATCGCATTCGCTAATTCACGGCGTGAGGGCATTCAAATGACTCCTAGATTGAAGGTTATATGAGTGACAATTAAGATTATCCAGCTATTGGAAGTCACCCTTGCAAAAAAGGCCGCTATTGTCGCTTATGCGGCCGCAATGGGCAATTTGTTTGGGTGCCAGATTGCACCTTGATACATTATTTTCTCCCCATCTTTGCGTTAAACGCGGCCCAACTCCTAGAAAAAGATCATTTCAAATTATATTGAGTATATGAGTGAGTTTGTTTTTAGGAACTGTCTAGCCTCCAGCCCCTCTAACCCTCATGAACGCCATCTGTGTATAAGCACCATGAATGAAGCTGCATGCTAGTATCGATAAGCATTAAAGCGCCCTCTTCAGCTGAAAACATTAAGCATTGGCATCTTTTAACCTCAGCTAGGATAACCACTTAATATGTCAATATTTGCCCAACAACTTGCCAAAATTTGCTCTGACATCGGATTTATCGCCGCACTTGATCAAAGCGGTGGCAGCACACCCAAGGCCCTTAAGCTATACGGCGTTGCCGATACCGATTTTAATAGCGATAACGAAATGTTCGATATCGTCCATCAAATGCGCACCCGCATCATGACTAGCGCCAGCTTTAATGGCGAACGATTGCTCGGCGCCATCTTATTTGAGAACACACTCGATCGAGATGTTGACGGTGTCAATTCAGCTAAGTTTCTTTGGCAGCAAAAAAGGGTCGTTCCCTTTCTTAAAGTCGATAAAGGCTTAATGAATACTGCCAACGGCGTCCAACTAATGAAACCCATTGATGAACTGGATCGGCTATTACAAAAAGCCAAAGCACAAGATGTCTTTGGCACTAAAATGCGCTCAGTCATTAAAATAGCCAATCATCAAGGTATAGAAGAGCTCGTAGCGCAGCAGTTTGCTATTGGTAAGCAAATTATCCGCGCCGGACTCATCCCTATAATTGAGCCAGAAATCGACATTCACAGCACAGAAAAGCCCGCCGCCGAGGCATTACTTAAAGAGCAGCTCTTACTGCAGCTTAATCAACTAAGTGATGAGCAGCGCGTTATGCTTAAGCTGACACCGCCAGAGCAAGCCAATTTTTATAGTGAATGCATTAATCATCCTAAGGTTATTCGCGTAGTCGCACTCTCGGGAGGCTACGATCGCAGTGAGGCCAACCGTCGCGTTGCCGAAAACAAAGGCATGATTGCGAGTTTTTCTCGCGCCCTAACAGAGGGCCTTAGCGCTCAGCAATCTGATGATGCATTTAACGAAACACTGAATCACTCGATTGAGGCCATATTCCAAGCATCTAAAACCTAAGCGCATAAATAAATACGCTGGTAACAATAATTCCGTGCATTTGTCCGCGCGCCAAACCGCGATAGTCTGATAGAATCGCGTTCTCTTTTTTGGCGCGTGCTCACAGTGGCATTCGTTAGCGATAAAAACTAAGTTTAGAAGAACCGTGTATGGAATTTGTTGTTGGGCAACGTTGGGTCAGCCAAGCGGAGCCACAGTTAGGTCTTGGGCTAGTCATTGAAACAGATGGTCGGCATATTACGTTAAGCTTTCCGGCTCTTGAAGAAGAGCGCATTTATGCAGCTAACAGTGCACCTCTGGCGCGCGTTATCTATCAAGTGGGCGACAGCTTAAACGATATTGATAATAACGTTCTTGTCGTCACTGCTATTGAAGAACTTAATCAGCTTAACTATTACCTAACGACAGACAGCGACGGCGCAGAACATATTGTGCCAGAGTCAAAAATCTCCGCTCAAATTCAGCTTAGCTCGCCGACACAAAGACTCTATAGCGGACAGTTTGATAGAAACTCCGCCTTTCAATTATGCGCGGCTACCTTACACTTTCGCTATCAACTACAGTGCTCCGAGGCCCGCGGTTTGCTCGGCCCAAGAACCAACCTACTTAAACACCAAATCTATATTGCTCATGAAGTTGCCTCTCGCTATGCGCCTCGCGTATTGCTAGCCGATGAAGTGGGTTTAGGTAAAACGATTGAAGCCGGCATGATTTTGCATCATCAATTGCAAACCGGCTTAGCCAGTAGAGCATTAATAGTCGTACCAGAGCCATTACTGCATCAATGGCTGGTTGAGATGCTAAGAAAATTCAACCTGCACTTTTCTTTATTTGATAAAGGCCGTTATAACGCCATTATTGAAGCCGATGAAGGCAACCCATTTGAGTCCGAGCAATTAATTTTATGTAGCCTCGACTTACTGTGCAGCGATAAATCCCTTATGCAAAAAGCCTGTGATGCTGGCTGGGATTTGATGATTGTCGATGAAGCTCATCACTTACGCTGGTCAGAAGAAGCACCCAGTGTTGAATACCAAGCCATTGAACAGCTTTCGCGTTATTGCGCAGGCTTATTATTACTCACAGCTACGCCCGAACAAGTCGGGATTGAAAGTCACTTTGCGCGCTTACGCCTACTTGATCCTGCACGCTTCCACAGCCTGCCTAGTTTTATTGAAGAGCAAGGTCACTTTGTTGAGCTCAATAGCATTGTTAGCTCGCTTGCCAACAAAGAAGCATTGTCTACCGAACAACAGAAACAGCTCAGCCATTATATTGGTGAGCTGCCGGTTAATGATTCCGAAGACAGCTCAGAAGGCGACGATCATCAGCTATTAATTCGCCGACTACTAGACCGTCATGGTACAGGCCGCGTGCTATTCAGAAATACCCGCGCCGCCATCAAAGGCTTTCCTCAACGCTTAGAGCAAGGCTATCCATTAGAAGCGGTTGCAGACTATCAAGATAATCAAGGCTTATACCCTGAACGCGCCTTACAAGAAGCGGGTGAAGATTGGCTAGCCGTAGATCCACGTATTGAATGGCTAGAAGGCTTTCTAAAATCGGTTCGCGGCAAAAAAGTATTATTGATTTGCGCCAACCCTAATACCGCGATTGATTTAGAAAAGCATTTGCATCTCACTTCTGGCATTCGCAGCACCGCCTTTTATGAAGGGCTGTCAATTATTGAACGTGATAGAGCCGCGGCCTACTTTGCCGATGAAGATGCCGGCGCACAGGTATTAATTTGTTCCGAGATTGGCAGTGAAGGTCGTAACTTCCAGTTTGCTCACCATCTCGTATTATTTGACTTACCCATGAACCCCGATCTACTAGAGCAGCGTATTGGTCGCCTTGACCGTATTGGTCAAACTGAAGACATTAAAATACATATTCCTTATATTACCGGTAGCGCACAGGAATACTTATATCGCTGGTATAACGAAGGCATCGATGCGTTATCGCACAGTTTCTCTGCTGGGCTATCTGTTTATCAATTATTTGAAGCTCGACTAGCATCTTGGATAAATACAGACACACCCAAAGCAACAGAAGATTTTGAAGCGCTTATTAATGAAGCGGCTGCTCATACGGAAGAAGTCAGAGACGAATTACAAAATGGCAGAGATCAATTACTCGAATTAAATTCCTGTGATAACGATGTTGCCGAAAAAGTGATTCAAACTATTGTTGATGCTGAACGCTCAGAAGTACTACAGTCATACATGACAATGCTATTAGACACCTTTGGTGTCGATCATGACTTCCACTCAGAGCATTGCTTGGTGCTGCATCCTACCGACCATATGCTAACAGGTTATTTTCCTGGCCTAAAAGAAGAAGGCGTTACCGTCTGCTTTGATAGAGCCAAAGCCCAGCAGCGCGAAGAAATGGAATTTATAACCTGGGAAAACCCCATGATTAGCGAAGCCATGGAAATGGTCTTTAGCATGGACATTGGCAATGTAGCGATTGCTGCATTGAAATTAAAAGCCATACCCGCCGGCACATTAATGATTGAATGCTTTTTTGCGATTCAATGCAGTGCACCGAAAAAGTATCAGGTCGATCGTTTCTTACCCGCCACACCTATTCGTGTATTACTCGAAAGTGGCGGTAAAGATTTAACCGCCATTATCAAGCATGCACAAATGAACAAGCTGGCTGAACACGTTAAAAAATCGACTCGCTTGGCGATATTAAAACAAATTCGTGGCGAACTAGAAAAAATGATTGGCTCGGCACAAACGATTGCTCAAGATCGCGCACAACCATTAATTACAGCAGCACAAGAACGCGTTGCTAGTACAATGGGTGAAGAGTTAAATCGCCTTACAGAATTAAAGCAGTTGAATGGAACCATTCGAGAAGAAGAAATTGAATTTGTTGCCAGCCGTCAGTCCGAAGCACTTGCACATATTGCTAACGCTTCAGCTGAACTTAAGGCGATAAGAGTATTAATTAACACCTAGAACCTAGAATTTAGAACCTAGAACGCATCTATTAATGCAAAAAAACATTAATAGATGCAATAGCCTTAAAGCGCTTCAAGAATAGCTTCAGCACTACTAGTCAATATACCAGGACCTGTTTCTGGATTAAATGCCGTGACCGTACCGTCATCGACAATCATAGAATAACGCTGTGATCGTGTACCCATACCAAAACCAGTGCCATCCAGCTCAAGACCTAAAGCTGCCGTCAATTCAGCATTACCGTCGGCCAACATTATTAATGCTTCAGCGTTTTGACTTTCGCCCCATGCACCCATAACAAAGGCGTCATTCACTGAAAGACACACAATAGTATCTACGCCTTTGTCTTTTATTTTGTCGGCATTAACAACAAAGCCTGGTAAATGCGTAAGTGAACATCCTGGCGTAAATGCGCCGGGCACAGCAAATAACACTACTTTTTTACCTGCAAAAATAGCATCAGTTGTAATATCTTCTGGGCCACTTTCGCCCATGACGCTTAATGTGCATGAAGGTATTTTTTCGCCTGATTGAATAGTCATATTATTTCTTGCCCTGTTATTTATTAATAGAAGGTTCTAAGATTTTAAATAGAGGATGCTCTATAGAACATTGCCAAAAAAATCATTCAATGAATTATTAGTGGAGATAATTATCTAAAGACTAGCGATTACATCATGAAATGCGCACATCTAAATATTAACCTCCACTAATTCTACCTGAAGTTTTTAATCTTTGCTGTGAGTTTTTTCAAGAGCAGTATCTTTATCGATTTGCACTAACTGAAAGCCATCTTGCAAGCGCCAACGCCATACGATTTCGATATCCTGACCAACACCCTTTTTAGCAAAGCGAATTATCCTTTCTTGCAAATTGAGGCTGGCGGTCAACATAAATCCATCATCTAACGCTTCAACTACATAGAAAAAACTATTTACAGGCGACTCGACGCAGCCCCGCCAAATCAGTTCCCATTGCTGTAATTCATTTTTTTGTAACTCAAACATCTCGACAGTATCGGCTGCATTAAAAGAATCGATGATACTGTGATTCACTACCAACAATTGCCATCGGCCACTAGGCCTCTGTGCCAAATCAAAACTCTGAGGAGAAAAATACTCTGGCTCATCACAATTAAGATTACCCCATATTGACTGTCGCATTCTTAAATCAATACTACTATTTGCCGAATACATTACGCTACGTTTAGCCGTGGCTAAATGAAGCAATGATAACTGGCCGCCTAAATCGCCAGGCTCTGACACATCAATAAACAGCATGCCACTGCCATCAGGTAACGACTCAATGGCCTCCGATTCAAACTGGCCCTCTTCAAAATAATTAGCACCATCACAGCCCGCCAATGCCCCGACTAAGGGCACCAATAGCAAGATGCAAGCGACCAACTTTGAAGCAGCAATCATAGAATGTAAAACAGTTAATGGCATTAAGAGACTCGTATGAGGTAGCAAGTGAGACATGGTATGATTTGCCCTTCATAGATTCAACCAGATACAACAAGCGCCATACTATGCACACAAAACCATGCCTGCAAAGCTAATAGACACCTTTGGTCGAGAAATCGACTATGCCCGCCTGTCAGTCACTGATCGCTGTGATTTTCGCTGCGTGTATTGCATGGCCGAAGAAATGACATTTTTGCCCAAAGCTGAAATCCTCTCTTTAGACGAACTATTGCGTATCGCCTCGGCGTTAATTGATAGCGGCATTAAAAAGATCCGACTCACCGGCGGCGAACCGTTAATCCGCAATAATATTATGTGGCTAATTGAATCCATTAGTAAGCTAGAGGGTTTAGAAGAATTAACCTTAACTACCAATGGCTCGCAGCTCAGTAAATATGCAGCCGATTTACGACGCTGCGGAATTAAACGTATTAATATCAGTATTGATTCACTGCAAGCCGATAAATTCAAAGCCATTACCCGCGCGGGGCAATTGCAGCAAGTACTTAACGGTATAGATGCCGCGATTGAAGCCGGCTTTGAAAGTATTAAATTAAACAGTGTTATTTTGAAAAATCGTAATGATGATGAAGTTTTGGCGCTGGTTGATTTTGCACGACAAAAAAATATTGATATTGCCTTTATAGAAGAAATGCCCATGGGCGATATCGTCGAGCATAATCGTCTTTTATCATTTTGTTCTAGCGATGAGCTGCGAGAAACCATCGATAAAGCATTTAACTTAGTACCCAGTCATAAAAAAACTAACGGCCCAGCAAAATATTATTCGCTTGCCAATAGTCAAACTCATGTTGGCTTTATTTCTCCTCATAGCCATAACTTTTGTGGCGAGTGTAACCGCATACGCGTTACCGTAGAGGGGAGATTACTTTTATGCTTGGGGAATGAGCATTCGGTAGATTTACGAAGCTTATTGAGAAACAAAGAATACTCAGACGAAGATTTAACACAAGCCATTAAAGAGAGTATGGAGATTAAACCCGAACGCCATTATTTTAATCTTGAAGAAAAAACACAAATTGTTCGATTTATGAATACAACCGGCGGTTAGTCAATCGATAACCCTGCTTTAAATAGATTAATATTTTTATTGTAAGCATCAATACAAGACGCACAAATACAATGCTTTTGCTTTGATGCCAATGGCAATAAGTTCAGCAATCCTTGAGGGACACTCTTCTCTCGACACCAACAAGCATCAATAGCATCAACACCGCATTGATTATTTGACTGGCAAAAAGGGCATAGATAATCATTTTGAATATCTGACATACTACCCTTTATACCCCATCGCGCAATACATCTATTTAAAAGATAAACAAGCGACAGTTTCAAAGTGATAAGTTGATGGAAATAAATCTACCAATATCACTTTATCGATTGTGAATTTCCTCTCTAACTTTTGAAGATCTCTCGCCATAGTTGCCGCATTACAGCTAACATAAACTAACTGCTTAGGCTTGCATGACTTGACCCAGTCGCCAAGCGCAGGAAAACCCTTACGCGGCGGATCAATTAAAACGCTATCAAATTGCGTGGATGAAGACAGCTTCTTAAACCGCTTAAGCGCACCTTCATCAAACAAATCAATTTTTAAATAATCATCATGTGTATTAGAAACAACATCTACCATTACACGCGAGAATATCTCATCACTTCGCTCTAAAATATTCTCTGACAGATTTCCATTACCTGAAAATAAATCGAGTAACCGGCTTGGAAGTTTTTTAGCGCTTAAAACTTCATCGCTAACCAAATCTTTTAGCACGGCATTCATCGCATCATTGACTTGCGTAAATCCGCCATCTGCGTAATCACTATTCCACGTTTCTTTAACTGTATCTGATTCATCAAGATAAAGTTCGCAATGCCCTTTACCCTCATGCGATTCCGTCCAAGTTTTATCATCATAGAGCGCATCAAAATTACTTTGTAATTCTGGACGAATCATTTTGCAATTCGGAATCTCGATAACTTGATCGGTTGCGGCATCCACCAAACCAATATATTTATGGCGGTAATGCAATTGCATTCTATTACGATACGATAATCGCTCAGGTGCGGCGATAACACTGATAGATTCCTCGTTTAAATGACCAGAACGTAAAAGTGGCTGCATTATTTTAGTTAATGCATCCTGCTTAAAGCCCAGTTCGGTTTGATAGTCCGTATGAAGATAATGACACCCCGGACATTGCTGAAAATGCTCGCACTCGGCGGCAATACGCTGTGGAGACGTCTCATCGACAGATTCCACCTTAGCAAACTGCACACCTTTACTGCGCTTATAAATACGTGCAACACCCGACTCGCCCGGCAGCGTTTTAGCAATAAAGGTAATAGCGCCGTCTTGCTTACACACACCCTGCCCTAACCCATCCATATGCTCGACACTGAAGCTATGCTTTTGCAAGCCTGGTTTTGGCTTATTAGAGCGCCCACGGCTAAAAGTGCTCGTGCGTTTACGAATACCGGCATCCGGCTTATTAAAATGCGACAAGGGTTATCCTTATTAGATCTGATTTCAGATACGCATTCTAATCAAATCTTAGGTAAAGCGCAGGTTTATTAAGGTGAAGTATGTAATGCGCAATGAGTCGATGTACTTTATGACGGGGCTCTTATTGAAGTTAGAGTAAAGTGAGAGTGAAGCTAGAGACGCAGGTGTGTTATGGAAAGTAAGAGCACTCTATTTAGCTGGCAGATGAAACTCAATAACATTCTTATCGGGATCACGGATAATTATAAAGGTGGCACCTTCTGAGGTAACTATAGGACCTTCGGTAACTTCATAGTTTATGGATTCAAGGTAGGCCTGCGTAGATTGCATATCGGTTACTTCAAGTGCCACATGTGTATAGCCGGTATATTTTTCGGGAAGATCCATGAGCATATTGACTATTTGGTTTTTTGAAGCATTTAAAATAAAGTTGATATTGACACCTGAGGGATATTCCATGATGGCAACGGGTTCTGGGCCAATTGGGCCGACTATGAATTTAAAACCTAGTTTTTGATAAAAGGCTCGAGTGATTGCTAAATCGGTAACTCTTAGGCCTATATGATTAATTCTGGTGATTCCTTGCATTGTTAAATCCGCGGCTTGGTTATTTATTTGCAATGAGGATCCGCGACTTTTAATGGTGCTGCGGAATTGTTGGCTGCTGTGTATGGGACAGTCATGAGAGGTATAGTGCGGAAATATTAATGGCGGAAGATTTATTTTACATTTGTTATTAAGTTTACGATCGTCGGGGGGCGACAGCCAGAATCTAGCTCTTTTAGCTCTGCCTGATAGTGTTCTTATATTCTGGATTTTCATGCTTTCTTTGAAGTTTTAAATTCAAAGTCGTCGGGGGTGGCCCGACAGCCAGTCACTTTTTGTCTACATCAACAAAAAGTAACCAAAAAATGCCGCAACCTTAACGGCGAAGCTTGAGCACGACGGGTGCATCTCGTAGGGTTTTCTGTCCAGCAGTTCCAGAGGGTTTATCGCCAAGCGGTATAGGGGGGGTACTTTTCTTGTGCTGTACTTGCGTTAAGCATTACGTCTAATTTTACCTTTTAGCGAAATAGTAGTTCGCTTAGTCATAATCCTTTGTTTAGCACGCACTTTTTCACCTTCTGACTCACACCACTCTCAATAATTATTTTGATATTTCTTTTCTCTTTTTTTTTGAGCGGCATGCGGAGCTCAACAGTAAAAAGCGGCCGTTAGGCACGGTTTTTACTTTTTTTAAAATAAAAAGAAGTCTACTGAACTTGTTCGTTGTAGCCTCATTGTGTTTTGAAAAGCCTGCGGTATCAGAGTGATATTGGCTGGATGCGAGCTCAGATATTGACGGCCAATTAAGTCGAGTGAAAAACGTTTTCGTAGGCGCTGCTAAAATGCACTGGATAAAACCATCCCAAAGAGAATAGGTTATATCGGGGTCAATCTTCGTCAGATTGTGTGCTTTCTTTTGGTTACTTTTCTTTGCACAAGCAAAGAAAAGTGACTGGTATGTCGGGCCACCCCCGACGACCTTGAATTTAAAACTTAAAAATAGAAGCAAACAACCAGAATACAAAGACACCATCAGGCAGAGCTAAAAGATCTAGACTCTGGCTGTCGCCCCCGACGACCTTGAACTGAAAACTCAAACCAATAAAGTAAAAAACCAGAATGTAAGATTACCGCTAGAGATTAAAGGACTAAATTCAAACTCGTGATAACGAACTCGTAATCCCCGCACATCCTGCTGCCGGAATAGCCAAAGGCTTCCGCAACGTAATCGTCACCTCACTAATCCGCTCATGCTGCTCAAGCAAATACTGCAACAAAGACTCCA
>Ga0115007_10003039_pt1 | contig 10253 bp, 7 predicted proteins | sample ArcOceMetagenome_2_FD_87166 | JGI IMG/M metagenome (GOLD analysis project Ga0115007, IMG submission 87166) | Marine eukaryotic phytoplankton communities from Arctic Ocean - Arctic Ocean ARC135M Metagenome | ecosystem: Environmental > Aquatic > Marine > Oceanic | place: Arctic Ocean | collected...
ACACGCCCCAATGCTGATGATGATTCGTCGTGCATTGCCGATCGTCTTGAGCAGATTCATTTCTTCAACAACATGAGTGACGATGCTGGTTGTTCGTCTTTTAAGAAGATCATAAAATGTACAATGAATCCTACAGATATTCGTTTTTCTGGGACTAGAGCAAAAGCTAAGGGGAGTATCCATATAACCTCAGCTCTTAATGAACTAGCACTAGAGGGAAAATTAGCTAACGTCACTCGGCTGGATCTAGCAGATAATTCCTTTGGAGAATGCTATCAAGCTCTATCAGAGGCCTTACGGACTTGTGCAAAGCTCGAATACCTCGATCTACATGATTGCTGTATTGGTGATGACGGAATCGTGCAGGTATGCGATGCTCTTTTGGATGCCAAAGCACCATTATCCTTCCTTTCCATCAGCGGCAATGACATCGGAGCAGAATCTATGGAAGGAGTTAAGCGTGTTGTAGCGTTGATTTCTTCTATCAATGGTTCTATTGTATCATTCAGTGCATCGGAAAATGAAATGAAAAGTCCCGGTATTCGTAGCATTGCAAGATCTTTCAAATCCGAAACTTTGAGAGAAATCCATATGAATCAAAATGAATGCGGTAGTGTTGGTGCCAAAGAACTAATTGAAATGGCGAAGCGTGTGCCGAACCTAGAAGTTATTGAATTGAATGGCAATGGTTTTTTACCTGCTATTTTAACGAAACTTAACGATGCGTTTGGTGAGAAACTAGGCGAATTAGATGACAACGAGGACGAGGATTATGACGATGATTTAGATTCAGAAGAATTAGAGGACGACCTAGGTATTGATTGCGAAGACGACGAAGTCCAAGAGGATCCAGATGCGGATGTTGATGCCTTGGCTGACGCATTGAACAAGATTGGCGTATAGACTAGAAACAAACAAAAACAAAATATGTTTACATCCAAATGTTTGAGGAAGAATTTCTGAGAATTGAAGCGAGCGATAATATGTATCAAGCCGTTATAGTATTCCATTACCGGTAGAATTTCAACTATAGACGATTCAAACTACTTTTATACGATCGAATCTTCACTGCACAACTATTTATTCGTCTTCAACTTTTTTTTTGTAATCAATACAATACCGGAGAAAATGTGTCGTGGAAATTCGTCCTTATTATTAGAGCAATTTTATGTATTGAAAAATCATGAGAAATTCCTTTGATACAACTTGATAGGATGCAATCGGATGGTAACATATCACGATGCCATCTATTCTAGGTTAAGGTCTAGATGTAGATGTATGCGCATTTGTAGGTGTAGTTATGATACATCCGAAAATAATAGCATTACCAGATATCGATGGAAAAGATACCTCGTACAGTATTGTATCAATCTTAGCAGTAGACCGGAGGTTGTTGATCTACGGGAGAATATGTGGACCTCATGTGGATCCGAGTGTGCGTATTATAATAGGACTTGTGTTCAGTCTCTTAATATTCACGTCATTCAAGTATTTGGATCTTCATTTGCCAGTCAAATGCTCCGTTTATTGCAGGTGAAAACAGTGACGAATCACCACTGCTCGTACCATATATTTGTTCAATACCCTCCTCTTCTTGAGATGGACCAAAATCGTCAGAGCCAGCATCCAAAAGAAAATCGGAGACAGCCTCCTGATTCCGTTGACACTCTATCCGGGAAAGATCGGTATTCGAATAACACCCAACTCGATTGAGAATCTCACGACGTTGCCAGTAGTCTAATTTTGATACCCTCCGTCTAGTCCCCCTCTTTCTCCGTCGACAGAATTCAAAATCATCAATATCAAATACTTGCTCTTTCGAATGACTCCAATCTAAGCTAATTGCTAGACCATCTCGGCATATAGGATGATCACCAACTGTTAGGGCGTATTCTTGTATCTGGATAGTAGAAAATCGTACCCTTCTATGAAGTTTCTGCCAATTTTCTATTAAATTTAACGTACTGGATAAATCTTCCAAGTCGAAGAATTCTTCTGTACCACAGGACGAAAATGAAGACTCTTCTGAATCCGATAGGACTGCTAGGCCGGGTGCACAGTCGTACGGACTGAAACAGGGATACGAACGCCGCTCTTTATTCACATTTGGATGTGTAGACGAAATCATTAGATCGTCATAGTTATTAAGAATACTCATTATTGCTCATTGCCTTTTTCAAATTAAATGAAGTTCTTGGAAATGCTTTTCCTTCGTCCGAAATTTGCGATATTGTATGGAGTAATAATTGTGCGAAACTTTCAACTTTTTGCTACTGGCTCTTGCTTTGGTCAGTAGATCCTCGAACCTGATTCTCTGATATACGATAGATTGTGCTAATTTTACCCCATTAGCAACTTATTGAAACTGTTCATGTGGCTTGCAAGCAGGAAACTATCCGTACAAAAATAATAATAATAATAATAATAACAATAGATAATTCACAATTCAACGGAAAGGAAACAAAATTCGCCAAAAATTCTTATGCCCTACTCCCTAATGCACATAATAAACGTGCAACTTTTACAGGTTTTGTTGGTATCGAGATCTCAAAAAATGAAATGAAACAAGAATCAATCTTTGACATTTCACTCACGCTTGATGAGGGATCCGATAATCTCTTTAATTACAAAAAAATGGAAAAAACTACTACTGTACAGTAGTACCAACTAGTAGCAGCTAGAATGTACTTTATTGGAGAAATCCTGCTCAGCATATTAATATATATTATTTTACATACAGTATTTTATGATGTATCTAACAGTTGCCAAGTTGATATTGCTTCAATTGCACACATCACTCTCGCTCGATCAGCGCTCATATGCCTTAGCTAACCAATTTCATCATCATTGTCGACGCCGGGGATGGAGAACGAGAATGAGAAGGAAGAAAAACTTTCGAGTTTGAAAGCAATTTTGGGAGACGTTGGAAATGAGCGGCTCATTGAGATCCTTGAGGCGAGTAACGGATCTCTTGATCATGCTATTTCAATCTATTTTGATCAAAAACATCAACAAGTAGATATAAACGCCAAGGGAGGACGTTCGGTCGAAAATGTCGCTCATCGAAATTCAAAACAGCCGCCCGGTGAAGCCGAAACAAAATATGGCGACGGTATCAGCAACTCCGTCAAAACAAAAAAGCGAAAGCCACAGAAAACATGTTCTCGTAGCAACAGGGAAGGGGAATCAACAAGTACAACCAAGCAGAGTCGGTTGGATTCATTCTTTCGTGTTGAGACTTCCACTGATAACGGTTTAGGCAATGGATTCCCAGCCAGGAGTACCACGACGGATCGAGAAGTCGAGATTATCAATGGTGAAAGGAAGAATGTCGAAAGATGTCATCCTGATTCAAGTAAACGATTGAACACCGCTACTTGTGATTCGTCAAAAAAAATCCATAATATGACGACCAATAAGCCGGCGACTCCTATCAAAAAATCTCCTACCAAAAACAAAATTACTGTCTCCGCTAGTGGCAGTGTAGCGTCCAAAGACGACAACTGTGATCAAAATAACTACACGAATCCCGTTTCCTTCTCGTTTGCAAGACTAGCTGGTACTTTACAAGAGATGGCAGATACGACAAAACGCTTGGTAAAACTCAAGGCTCTAGAGACATTAATTCGAGAAATCGTATCTATCGATGCAGATGTAGTACCAAATGATTTGCCCATAAGAGCACATATTTTAGCTTCGGCGTTGGAGCTTGTTTTGGGAGGTTGTATAACATCTAAACCTCTGAATGTGAGTGGTTCTGCCGTGTCTAAAGCTTTGCAAAACAGTTCTGGTATTACTCGGAATCAGATCTCAAAGGCGTATCGACAATATGGCGATCTTGGGGATTGTGCTGCTAGCTTTTTCCAGAAGAAAACGTATTTTATTACAATATCCTCGAATGATCATCGCCGACTATCTATTCTGCAGGTTACAGAGGTGAGTGAGGCATACGAATTTCGTGCTTTGATATTTTTATCTTCGTTTTACTATCTTTTTCTATATCTCCCTCTTTAATTATATCCTTACTTTTTCTTTTTCTTACCATCATTATTTAGGGTCTAAACAAAATCAGGGAGACGGATGGAAGAGATTCCAAGCAACACCTTATACTCACTCTTCTGCGGAGTTGTCAAAGCAAATCTGAATATCGCTTTTTGGTCCGACTACTAATACGGAATATGAGGATTGGTGCAAATATTAAGACCGTATTAGCAGCACTTGCCATGGCGATTGTATCAATAGGACAAAGCGAAGATATATGCGATAATCCTTGTAATAATACAGGCAATGAAAATAACAATAGAAAGAAAATTTGTCCTTCTTCAAGTCCACTACTATCAGTGAAAGGTGCAATTACATTAGTCCAGAAGACTTACGATGTGTGTCCGAGTATTGAAAAAATTATACGTGCACTATTGGAAGGTGGTTTTGATCAAATGCAACGTGATTGTTCTATTCAAGTGATGACACCAATCGCTCCAATGCTAGCACATCCTATTCATTCATTGGATGAGATAAAAGATAAGATGGGAGATGATGACGACCATATAATAATGGAGTGGAAGTATGATGGTATGAGATGCCAGGCTCATTATGACGGCGTGGACATCAAATTATTTAGCAGACACATGTTGGATTTAACAAATCAATTTTTAGATGTTACTGGGTTTCTTCTGGAGGCCATGCAAAGAAACAGATCAGATGATAATAATTCATTTATAATTGACGTCGAGATTGTTGGTGTTGAAGGAGAAGGGCGACATGCGCGTTTGTTACCATTTCAAGACTTATCAACAAGAAGAAAGATGGATGACGGAAGTGGTGTGAGAGTCAGAGTGTTTGCATTTGATCTTATGTTCTTGAATGGTGAATCGCTCGTCAATAAACCTCTTTGTTGTAGAAGAGCGGAACTTCATAGATCGTTCAAAGAAACAATTGATTTTTTGTTTGTATCATCTCAAAGGTTGGTATCTTACGATGAGAGCAAAATAAACTCTTACCTTACAGAGGCCATTGAAGGTGGTGCTGAAGGTTTAATGTTGAAAATATTGGGTGAGAAGTCTATTTTTGCTGGAAAAGTTATTGAAGGAGTACCTAGTAGTTCTTATGAAGCTGGTACACGAAGTCACTGTTGGCTCAAGGTGAAGCGAGATTATGTCGCTGGTTTTGCTGACACTATTGATGTTGTACCCATTGGAGCATGGTGGGGAAGCGGAAGAAAGGCCCAAAAATCGTTCCTTTCTCCGGTACTTCTTGCCGTTTACGACGACGAGGAAGACGTGTTTCGATCAATATGTAGATGTATGAGTTTCACTGATGCAATGTATGAGTCTATACGAGAATTCTACTTTCGTGGAGTTCCGTATCCCTTAACCCTTAATTCACAAGCCGTACAAGGTGCCGGTAACAATCCCCAACAGAATTCAACCATTGTAGATATTATCCATGATCGCAATGGCGATGATGACGGTGACGATGACGATGACGATGACGATGACGATGACGATGACGATGACGATTTTAACCAGCATGAATCAGATGGATTAAAAAACAAAGAAGAGGATGACCAAATTTCACAGGGCGAAGCACTGGTGAACGAGGGAAATGATAATGATACCAATCGTGTAAACTGCTTTCCGAATCGTCCTACTTCGGCGTTCGTTATAACTAATGAAACGCCACCGATTTGGTTCCGACCTATGGAAGTTTTTGAAGTGACTTTCGCTGATCTCAGCCTTTCGCGACAACATAGCGCAGCTGCTGGTCTGGTCGATGAAGAGGGCCGTGGTGTAGCCCTTCGTTTTCCTCGATTCAAACGACGTCGACCTGATAAGACTCCCGAACAAGCCACCACCTCCGTTGAAATTGCTCAACTCTTTGCCAAACAATCAAAGATCAAAATTGGATCTCGACTGAAAGACGTAAGCGTTGAACGAACCAAGCAGTCGGAAGCTTCCTCATGTATAAAATGAAAGTCTATCCGCAGGTTTATGTCAAGTCCTGATATACGAGTAGTAGGTAGGTGGATCCGAACTGACTGGGCGGTTTTTGTCATTCAAACAATAATTGGAACAAATCATAATTTCCATTCAATGCAGATATTTTTTACATATTTGGACTGTATTCGGATCCAAAAACGATTGAATAGCGACGAGATAATTTTCTATTTAATTAAATAGTAAAAAACGTTATCAACAAAACATTGTAAATTCGTATTTTTTGTGTCGCCGCTGACGTTATATATTTTTCCTTTCATACTGAGTATCGTTCAATTTCTTCTTCTTCTTGGGTCTAGATGCTCTGACAAGCTAAAAAAAAAATGCACAAAATCAGATGCTATTAAAGAGATGCAGTTGATAGCGAAAATTCTAGTGAACCAATCTAAATTTAGTTATTTATTTTTCTTGGTATTCTAGTTATTAGTTGGCATTCATTATTCATTCTTGTTCAGTGCAATCCTGAGTCGATCCACTTTTAAAATCTCCAAGAACCTCGATTATGAATATACTGCTGAAACGGTACGCTCGTTTTACGCATTCACAACTCGTTATGTAGATGAAATTCGTGTATCCATAAAGAAAACAAGGATTGATTCAAATCATCCTGAAATAAAATTGTGTTCAAACACATTAAGAGGTATCGAATCTGACGAAAGCAGAGTGCTTATATTCTAGTAGTTGGATTGATACACACATCGACATTGCTTGCAATAAGTTCTGGACTTTTGCATCCGGGTACCTCATAAGTTTCTGTTTCTCCGTTACGTTTGAAGCATACAAAATCTCCCTGGCAATCGTCATCAGTATCGCAATCTCCCTGGCAGTCTTGCAATTGTACTGTAGGAGTCCAAGCTACAAATTCAATATCTTTCCTCAAATCAATAGGAGACTCCGTGTTGTTGGTTATTGTGCTAGGCAACGCAGATACTGGTGAAATTGGAACTATCGGTCGTGTAGGCAGTTGAGTGGGTTTACTAGTAGTTGTCAGCTTTGTGGGTGAACTAGAGATACGATCCTGTATGCTTGGAGCTTCAGTTGGTTTATTGGTAAATACAAAGACAGAAGAATGAAGGCCGCCGCATCTCATATAGTATGGTGCGTCGTCAGCATAATTATCACACACCGTTTCAACTATCCAATCATAAAAATAGCTGATTCTACTATAAACACCCGGAACACCATCTTCAGCACAGCCTCGTCCCCAACTGACCAAACCAATAAGTGTATCCTCGTAACTATTAACACCCTTTTTTATCAATGGACCGCCAGAATCACCTGATACAAACACACACACACACACACACATAAACATAAACACAAACGGTTAGTATAGTATCTGAATAATAAGATACAATGACTTGCAATAGTATTATAGCGACATCATCCAAGTTTTTTTCTTCTCAAGATCTTCCGTCAATAATCCACTCACCGATACATGAATCTTTGTTTTTACCTGCAGCGCACAACATGTCGTCCTTCACTTCATCCCGATCCCCGTGTCCGTCATCACATTTGTCGCTGTCAACTATTATTTGAGTATAGAGATAGAGATAGAAACGAGAAAATGAGATGAGATAACGATTACAGGAAACAACTATTAGTCAATTCTATGACCTACTGTATACACTACCTACCATATTGTAATTCAACTTCCTGTAACGTAGGAGACAAAATCAGATCAGGCCCCTTGTCGGTATCACCAAAGCCAATGACAGTATATGAACCTTCTCTTACATAGTCAGACCCCAAGGTTATATAGGGCAAATTTACATCGGTTTCTAGCTGAAAAATAATGATATCGTTATTAAATCGAGATACTTCGTAATCAGGATGGACGATTGTAGATCGAATATTTACTTTTTCTCCGTCGCCGGGATTTTCAAAGGCACCGATACGAAATTGAGTTGAAGCATCTTCACAATGGGCAGCACTCAACACCAATCTCGGTCCAATCAGCACTCCGCCACATAACGATCGACCATACATGAGGGAGAAATAAGGGTATCGTAAAACTGAAACTTCTTCGCCATTTATGATACGTGGTTTCTTCATCTGCAATGATTTTCACGGCAGGAAAAAATATAAAAAATCAGTGAGTAATAATTACAGTAACAGTAAATGAAATGAGATGAAATGTTACCTCTAGCTAGATTAGAATCATTTGCGATTTCATTTTCCTTCTTCTTCTTCTTCTTCTTCTTCTTCTTACCGGCATGTCGTCATCGTGGCGTCTTAGATTATTTATTGTTTCGGTTTGTGCTTCAACCCACGATGAGAGTACGAGGAGAAGATAGAGAGAAAATTTCGTTGTTGTCGTCATCGCCATCGCAATCGTCGTTGTTCTTGTCATGTCGTTGTTCTCGTCATTGATTATTGTATACCAACAATTCTACAATGAAAACCGTAATTTAAGAGAGGTGAGTTGATCGATGTCGAGATGATTGACCGAAGACCGAAGAAAAGAAAAAATTGAGGCACCAAGAAGAAGTGGGAAAAGTTTTTGGCGGTGTTTGACGACAGAAAAAAAAAAATCTTTCGGTGAAACCCAGCGGCGACATTATTGTACAGTACCTCCATACGAACATCGAACATGGTACTGTATTTAAAAACAATACAATAAAGCCCCGCTTCACGAATTAAACAAATAGTGCTTTTGTGTGTGTTTATGGTTGCACATACAAACCGTGCTACATACAGTACGCTACTGTGTACTATGACTGAGGATGATATCCTTTCTGTTTACAGACTTGGGCAATCCCAAATGAAGAACAGTGTCAACAACATACTCCTACACACCACACTCTCCACTAGATAGGGCTGCTGCAACTATAACGAGTCCAGCGGCGCGGTTGGTTGTGTTGTGGTTGTGGTTGCATTTTCAGTAATAAAAATTGTGAGTTCTGCCTGAACTCTCTCCTTGCAAATATAGTAGTTATTTATATGTAAATGCTTATAGCTACCTAAAAGGCTCACTAGACTGAAGACTTCCTAAACTATTGTATGTAAATAGTGTCCATTAGAAGTGTCCACATGCATTCACTAGGACTAGTATAGTCGTAGTAGTAGTAGTAGTAGTAGTAGTAGTAACTCACACATGCAACGTGTGGTATTATTATTACTCCCACAATTCAGAATATTATTACTATTTTTATTATACTTTTTATTGCCTTTTGCTGCATTGTTGTAGGCTAATTCTGTGAGACTTTTTCTGTTTTGCAACTACATTTTGTATTCAGTATTATTAGTAAGCAAGCTTATTATTGATTACAGTAGTAAACAACGAAAAAACAACAACAATCACCTTGTTCATTGATTGCGCACATTAAAATTTATTGTTAAATCTCTATTGCTCAAAACCCTTGTACTAATTGATCATCAGATGAAGGACTACTACTGATAAGAAAAAATATAGCACCAATAATATTGACAAGTTTTCTAATCTTTCGTACTACTAGTAGTATATAATATTTTTTTCTTTGCGTTATTTAGTCATGCGTGACTGAAGCATTGTATTTTGGTTTCAGCGTTCAATTTCACTTTTATGCTTACTTTCACACAGGCGCAGTATTAGTATAATATTAGCATTTGTATCTCATCAACACAAAAGATCGAGCAATAAACGGATACGAATATCAATCACTAACTTGGTTGTGATAGACTGCAGAGACTCGTATTACTCGCATTATCTCTCTTAACTTTCTTCCATTTATCAGGCCCAGTAATATCGAGGCTATTTTCGAATTTATCTATCAACTTCAACATACAGTACGATAGCATGTCGCCTTCCTCGTGGAGAACAGTATTGTTACTACTGATTGTTTGTTTATCATGCGCAAAATTTGATACAGTTACGGCCATCACAACAGCACCAGCAAAATCAATCTCAACATCCCCGTCATTGTCGATGCCATTGTTGATCCAAAAACTACGTGGCGGCGAATCTACGACCGCTACGAATGTATCCACGCCTATCAATAGCAGCAAGAAAAAGAAAAAGAGATCAAAAACGAAATACAATAGTGATAACAAAGCCAAAAAGGTTATCGATGATGCCATGAAAGAAAAAGATGCAGCCGAAGCTTTGGGCGATGCCATTCGGTGAGTGAGTTGAGTTGAGTTGAGTCAAGTCTGGTCAAGTCTGTGTGTGTGTGTGTGTGTGTGTGTGTGAATATGTGTACGATGTTATAGAAATGCGCGACTGCGAATCTATGTGAGTGTGTGTATGCGGGGAATGTGGTATTGGGGACTTCCACA
>Ga0115007_10003040_pt1 | contig 10253 bp, 8 predicted proteins | sample ArcOceMetagenome_2_FD_87166 | JGI IMG/M metagenome (GOLD analysis project Ga0115007, IMG submission 87166) | Marine eukaryotic phytoplankton communities from Arctic Ocean - Arctic Ocean ARC135M Metagenome | ecosystem: Environmental > Aquatic > Marine > Oceanic | place: Arctic Ocean | collected...
ATGAAAAAATAATATTATTTTATTTTTTTAAAATATGTATATATTTATATATATATATATATATATATATACATAATATGCGACTTATCTTTTGATGAACGGGACGATGCTACTACTACTATTGAATTAATCGATAGTCAAAAAAAACTTACCGCAATTTCCCTCAAGACTCCGCGAATTGTACAAGACACTACGACGTTCCCTATAAATGATATTATGGATCGTGTCTTCGGAAAAGTCGTTAGTCCAGCGACCGTTTGCGACCGTTTGCGACGACAGTGGATACCGTGACAACAAACAAAACCATCACCAAAAACAAGGTTTTCATCATGTTACAAAAGTAGTTGTAGGACCTAGCAGTATAGTATACGTATCAACAATAATATAAACGAATACAATCATTTGATGGTAGATTATTTACTTTCTTTAATGAGGAAAGTAAATATACGTAGATTAATTCGCAGTTGCAACAAAAGTAATCTTTGAAATCACTGTGAGAATCATTTAGAACAAGAATTGGGGGGATGCGTCAAAAGATTTCCCCCTAAATCTGTATCTTACCAAATAATAATCACCAAATCGTTTCAATACAGTACAGTAGGCCTACAGTATTAGCCCTCTAAATTTAGTAATAGCAGAAAAACAAATTCGAAAATGTCAAATGCCGATCGAACAAAGATAATAGAATTGATTTTATGAAGATGAGACAACAACATCGACAGAAGTTGGTTGGATGCTTACTACTGCTAGTAGCGACTATCACGACACCATTATTTGTATTTGGGTTTAATTCTCGATCGCCATCGTCATCATCTAAATCAATAATAATGAAGTCTAATAATAATAATAGTAATAATGCAGATTTGTCGGAGGGAGCTGAGAATCTTTTTAGTGAAACGCCGTTAATTCGTTCCGAACCATTAACGGCGTTGGTAGGGAAACCCGTGTATCTTAAATTGGACGCTTTACAAGCATCGGGGTCCTTCAAAGTAAGTAATTGTTAAGTCATAGTGAGATGCACGTCAACTGGTGTCAATATTGATAAGGTTAAACAAAAGTATCTAAATAATTGTTATAACTCTTCACATTATATTATTTCCGATGTGAATGTTTTTGAACGTTCAATAACAATAAAAGGACAGAGGTATGGCTCATTTATGTGCGACCTACCAAAAAGAGGGAGCTACTGAGCTTATTAGTTCTAGTGGTGGGAATGCCGGATTGGCAGTAGCAACTGTTGGTTCGCGGTTGGGACTTGGTGTATCAGTGATCGTTCCAGAAACGACTAAACCACTTGTTATAGAAAAATTAAAATCTCTAGGTGCGAAGGTTACAGTGTAAGTGCAACAAGATCAAAGCTTAACCAACTAAAAAATGTAACAATTGTTGTTTAGTTAAGGGGGGAAATTAATATAGTAGTTATTGTTTAGTTATACGAGGTAGTGGTTGATTGGGACAAGCTGAATTGAGAGCAAGTTGGTGGTTCAGTTGATTCAATAACGGTGTGGATACCTAAACAAGTTCTAACACATACAATTCTTATTTCACGGTTAATAGTCATGGTAAAAATTGGAATGAAGCTGATAGCTTAGCACGAGAACGGGTCGACGCTAATCCCGACGAGGCCAAATATGTTAGTCCGTATGATAACCCATTACTGTGGCTCGGCCATAGTACTATTGTTGATGAAATATCCGATCAATTGGACAAAGATGATGATGACGACAATGCTTCCATCGGTGCTATCGTCGTGTCAGTAGGTGGTGGGGGATTACTTTGTGGCGTGCTGGAAGGCTGCGCTCGACGGAAGTTACGAACCAAAGTTATTACATCCGAAACGAATGGCGCTTCGTGTTTTATGCAAGCATTTGAGGATGGCGGAGGCCCAATCACGTTGCCGGGAATTGATTCGATCGCAACCTCTTTAGGTGCAACCTCGTGTACACCGGTAGCACTCGATCGAGCCCGATCTCATGATGGTGGATTTGCGGCGACGGCATGTACTGATGAGGAGGCTATCGACGCCTGTGTGAGATTCGCTAGAGATCATCGCATGTTGGTTGAACCTGCTTGCGGTAAGTTTTCTAACAAACGATAGTTGAAGAAGTGTGGTATTGCTCGTCATGTTCTGTGCGATATAATTTCCCCCCTCTCTTAGTGTCACGAGATAGAGAAAGAGAGAAAAAAAAAATCCAACAACAATCATCTTTTTCCTCACAAAATGTTCATCATTACTTATCTATCTATTATTTTATATGAAGGCGCGGCATTGGCGGTGGCCTACAGCAAACGTTTGCGGGATATACATCTAAAAGACGTCGATGGGCCGATTGTATTAGAAGTTTGCGGTGGATCCGGTGTCGACTTGGATTTGTTACACAACTGGAAGACAGAATATCTTTCGTAGAAATAATAATAATATACTTGACTATTTTTACAATTATATATATATACATATTGCATGCTATATAGCTTTTCTTCTGATTATTTACACAACCTCCTAATTTAGGATTGACACGGTACTTGCGGAGCTTATTGTCGCCTTATATGTCGTGTCATCGTCATCGTCATCGTGCGTCGGTAGTAAAAGTATGCTTCCTCTCTTTTCTTCTTACTCTTCGTATACAATCATGGTATACAATCATTGTATACAATAAATCAATCAATCAATCAATCAATCAATCAATAAATTCGAGAGATCATCGTATCATCGCCATGCAGAACATTCTCCACAACAAGGATTTGTGCAGTCTCGGGAAGATCCCTCTTGAAAGTATTGTTTGATTAACTCTTGATTATTGAATTGTTCTTTTCCCCATGATGATGATGATGATGATGATGATAAAATTGTGCCATTTTTTTTGTTTTCATATTTTCGTCGAGCAAATTCGTACAACGCATCGTCTAATACTGTCATGAATGGTTCATAAACTGTACTATTATTATTATTATTATTACTACTACTATAATTGACATTGGTCGTCGTCGTCGTGTTCGACAACATTCTATTGCTACTTCTGATATTGCTAATGATGCTGCTAGGTGCTACTATATATACTTTATTTTTATTTTCATGAATAATTTTTGTATTATTCCATCCCATAGATTTTCTAAATGTTTCGTATGTATCCTTCATATCCTCCAAAAAGATTATATGAGAAAATTTTGATATACGTTGTAATGTATAATCAAATAATTCAGGTGTTAATTGGAATTTTGGTATATCCGTACAACGTGTACCACAAATCATTCTAATATTAAAATTATCAGGTTGATAATTAAACCAAATATTAAAATTCCCCACAGAAATTTTTGGATTACTATTACGGATAATATATTTATCATGTACGTCATTAATATTTCGTGACTGCGACTGCGACTGCGACTGCGACTGCGAGTGTGAGTGTGACTGTGATATCAGTACCCTCGTTCTTGTTCTAATTTCATTATGATTGTTGTTATTGTTGTTGTTATTTTTCTTATTATTGTTGTTGTACCGGTACAATGGATTTAATACCGCATCATTCCTAATATGACTCCAATGAGAAAAGTATCGACTCATTGATTGTCGTAATGTAACAACATAATCATAATAATCTGTAACCATTGCATCATACATTTCCTTTTCACATGCAACAAATTCATAAGTACGATCTTTTGCATATCGAATTTGTGCATTTATTGAATCTTCATTACCACAACAACGATTATCTTTTTGTACATTACAATTTGTTCTGTAATTAGACCGAAGATGTTGTAACTGTGCTTGTCTACACATCGATGAACCACCACTTTTATGTATATGTAAATAAAATATAATTTTATTATTATTATTCTTGGATGATGATGATGATCTGAATGATGATGATCTGAATGATGATGATCTGAATGATGATGATCTGAATGACGACGATCTTCTTGGTGACAATGATCCTAGTGGCTTGAGTTGTGTTTTTTTCTCTTTCTGAAATACTTTTAATTTATTCAATGACGTGTTAGCTTTATTTGTAGTAGTAATAGTACTAGTAATAGTACTAGTAGTAGTAGTGTTCGTGTTCTTCAATGAGGTTGTTCCTTCTACTATTATCATCGTCATTGTTCCTTCTTGGTCCAAAAAAGTCTTCGTCATGCTACTAGTAGTACCTCCAATCAATTGAATGAATACTTCATATGAGATCATAAAGAATAACAAGATTCCGATCATTCTTCTACATCTCGTCCGAGGAAAAAATTTCGAGTACATTGTGTGACAATTAAGTTACATACCGTATTGACAAGCTGTTTCGCTTTCCTTTTCCGCGGATGAGATATTTGAGTTCAATAGTACGTATGAGTAGTATGAGTGAGTCTCAGTAGAAAGGACCGGAATTTGATGTGTGTGTAGCTAGCTACCTTAACACCCGTATGTGTCGATATGGATACGACAATTGATTGCCTCACTCAAGTGAAAGTGCCACCTAGCTCACAGCATCATTTTTATAAATCGTACAGTAAAAGGCCAAACTACCAAAATTAAGTGAAACAGTTTTGCATTGCAATGAAGAGCGAAATTTAAAAATAGCAACGATGGATAAACGCAAATTTATTTTCAGTACCGCCCCTCTTTATAATAAAAGCCACTCCAACCCTCCCCCAAATTGAAATGTGAAACGAGACATTTAGTATGACTTTTAAAGGGCATAATAAAAAAATAACTAACAAGCAGAACAACAAAAAGACATTACGATCAAGTGTAGTAAATTAATTATACATGTCATAACAACATCATACGATAGAGTCAATAGTCAGTAGAACAACAGAACGACAGAACGAGTCGACACACATATTCGAGTCCGATAATCATTAGCCTTAGACCACAAAAGAGAGAGAAGAGAGATAGATATATAGATCATATATATAGAGATAGTTTGGAGTAGAAAAATCGTGAAAAAAAACATAGCATATTATTTTTAAAATGGCCGAGGTATGTTTTAAGTTCTATGATATATGTGCCTGCATCGTCGTCGTCGTCGTCGTCAGAATCCTATCGTACTTATTATTCCAACGCCGAAGTGTAATAAACTAACCCCATAACTTCAATTCCTTCATATCATCTATCATCGTTCGTTCAATTTATTTCAACCTTCTCCCCTATTATCTATTCCCTCCTTATATTATATTCAATTCAATTCAATAAATAAACAAAAACAAAAACAGGACCAACGTTGCATGGCAGATTTGCCACTTACAAAAGAATTAATTGGTTTGAAGATCCCGTACGGTGCGTGGGAACCCGATACACTAATAACAGATACGTTCGGTAATCCAATATTTTCAGTCTTAGATGTACAACATCATGCAATGGGCGCGTACGAGGCTATATTCGGTGATGAGAATGGACATAAATTATGTTATGTGAAACGTCGGCTTATTACTAAATCATGGTTAGATGGATGGGATTTTTGTACGTACGCACCTAATTTTCCTGATCAGCCTAAATATAAAGAACGTGACATGTATGGTAAATCTGTATATCCATTCTCTTTCTTATCTGTCCGACCAATGAAATGCCGATATGCGTATTCTGTTCACAATGAAGATATGGGCGGTACGGATGTACAATTAGAAGCTATGCATGGCTGGTTAGGTAGTATGACTGTGTGTTGTACACCTATGGTCCGATTCGGTAAATGGCAACTCGACTTGCATCGTCCCGGTGAAGGTGATCCTGAAATTAATATCGACCAAGCAAAGAATTTACTTGAAGTTGAACGAGGGAATGATTTACTTGCAGCACTTTGTATCGCTTACGCGTTCGATAAGGCATTATGTCAACCTCTTGTTTCTATAATTGGTTATCAAGAAAAGGAACATATTGATGATGATGATGATTCCTTAGAGGAATTTGATGCAAGTGTTATTACAGGTGGTACTAAACCAGGATCGAGTCGACATCTTCAAAATCAAAATCAACAACAAGGCGACGGATACCAAGACTATGATGAGAACTATAATGATGACGACAACGGGGGCTATTACGACGATGAAGGTTACGATGAAGAAGGATATTACAATGAAGACGAAGAGTACTATGAAGATGACAATATTACATAATACAGTATAATTTATACTTAGTTTATTACTTCAAGCATCTGCCACATCGCAATTTAGAAAACCACCACAAATTCCAAGTTTTGGAAGGCATATCTTCTGCTGCTGCTCAGTTTTTCAGTTCTCTAGAAGGTGCTGATATGATGATTTTTTGAGTCTAGTTTTGAAAAAATGTATGAAATAGTAATAATTGTATTTGATCTGGTATTGGCTTTTAGGCTTTATTTTATATCCACAACATTGTCCTGAGCTCCCCCATTGTGTTTCCTAAATGGCAGTTGTGTCTAGATGTAGGTATATTTGAATGTGTCTAGCCTTCCAGGGAACACCTTAAATTAGATATTTGACATTTATTTTTAGCTAGGTACGGCCTAAGGTTATACAATATTGTTTATCTTTTTCTTGTTTGTGCATTATATTATGTTACAAGTCACAAGAATATCCAATTACCAATAACCCTATAGTAGATAGACAGATAGATTGATACAGTATGCCACAATAAATTGTGATCTAACCACCTACCTGAGTGGCGGTTTATTTAATCCAGTCCCAGGTACACATCAACAGAGAAGATAGAAATGAACATCATCAGGCAGTACTACCATAAGCAAGCTCCTTTGTTGACTCCCCAAACAGCTGACCAAGTTTTAATCTTCTGCAAACAAGATATGTATATTCATATATAACTATCTGACTCTATCTTGTACTATTATTTGTAGTCTATGCAGTACTGTAGATTTCAATGAATGAGGCAGATAACCATAAAGCACGATTGATTTACAAAAAATATTGCGAAGAAGTAGTTGTTGTTATTCGGAGTAGCAAATAATGAGCATTGTCGCGCGGTGCTGTTAAGTATATTTCTATAGTACGGTTTTTTAGAATTTTCTATTGTCGAGTTCACAAGTAATAATAAGATTGATCAATCAATTTTGCGGCGAAGAAAGCCAAGTTTTATGGAACTCCGAAATCTGGATGTTGTTGTCCTTATTCTTTTTTAAAAACGTGTAATAATACAACAAATCTTTGTTAGGAAGAAGTAATAAACATTCATTAAAATGGCACCAATGGCGATTCGTTTCGAACTTCCCGATCAAGGGTATGATGATAAATATATCCTCCCTCCCACACATGTATCCTTAAAACGTAAGCCGTCTACCACCTCGACGTACTGCTCTTCTACTGCATATTCAACGTCTTCTTCCGCGAGTTGGCAAGATGATGGTAGTTGTCATAGCAGTATAACAAGTCGTCATTCGATAGGGTACATGGAGAGATCGAATGATAATAATAATATCAATAAGAATCACACAAGAAGAATAGAAGAAGAACGACCTTATGTCGAATTTATAACCAATTACAGCAATAAAGGTGAAGTCAAAAATGATTCAGAAGACTCTACAACCGCCGAAGCAGAAACAAAGAATCGTTCCCTCTCACTTGATTTTTGGGACCATGGTAGTAATAATATCCAATCATCATCGAGTGTCACAACCGATGGCGAATTCCAACTACCAATAGGAATTTCAAAGGCCGATATTATGGTTACGATTGATATTGATGACGAGGCTCGTTCATCACGAGTTGAAGAACTTGATGAAGGCGACCTTGATGTGGAAGTACTTCATAATAGCAATACTGATACTCATTGTAATAGTAGTAATAGCAGTCCACGGAAGCAATGTCATCGAGGACGACGACTAGAATTTGAAGAGACTGTACGGGACGGTATTCTTGACGATCTTACTAGCGTTTATACAGCAACACCCGAAACTGCTAAGTTGGTACTATGTGTTATAATCTCTGTTTTGAGTGATGGCTCACTTGAACATACATTTTGGAGTGGTGGACGAACTGGATTAACCGAAATTTCATTGCAATGGATGTTGTTTGACGCCGATGACCTAACAGTATACAAGAGTGGAATTACCGTCCAAAAGAAGGACCTTGGTTTTGGTCATCTAGAGTTGACCGATACAGAAGGAGGACATTATTTAGCCACTACGTTAGCACCACGTGCAGCAAATCATATCATGCGTCAAGTGGGACAGGGTGTGAACCAAGATCTTTTGGTGGAATGTTGAACATTTTCTTCTGACAGCTACTACAGTACCAGAGGTTTTTCAAGAAGCTTCCAGCGTCCTTGAGGCGTGTGACTAACCATCGTAACCCAAAAAGAGTTATATACGATAATAGTCCAGACATCGATCATAAACAGATCAAATTTTTGCTACTTGTACTTTTCTCTAACTAATACTACTCTATATTGAAATCTACCATGTATTAAGTCTAAACATATGAACTGAAAAAATTAGCCTAATATTTATCCTGAGGGAAGAAAGGCATCATAAAGCTCGAAATATCTAGGTTCGTTCAGAGTTTCAATTCAATACTATTAGAAACAAATCAATTCATTTTTAGCTGTATATATATATTAAGTCTATTGAAACAAATGGTCAAGTTATCTCCTTCTTTGTCTTTCTAGCACTCTAGATATTGTTATGAATTATAAATCAACTTCATATGCGCTTTATATTATAGCTTCTAGCTACCTTCTGTGATCTCGCATTTGTTCCATGCTTCTGGAAATTTTGATTCTGCGTTTTTATTCCAGTGATTTAAGAACCCACCTGCTTTTTGATTTCGTTTTCCGTCTATTTTATTATTGTGAAAAATCTTTAGTTTCACTCCACTCTTGTACATATCCCACGATCGTTCCGGTGCTAGTACAAAGGAGGGGACGGTAACTGCTAGTTGATCGTCAAATTGTCGACATAAAAAACAATCCCCGATCATTGTTTCTGCCCAATGAATGACCTGTTTTTGTCTGAAAAAGTCCAAGTCTGTAATATGGAAGAAGCCATGTAATGTCCAAAGTTGTGATCCATCACATGTATCACCGAAAGTCGTAGACATTTGACCATTTGGTAATTTCCGTGCTCGACAAAGATACTCCCCAAAAACTTCTTTCACTTTAGATTGTGCAGCTTTGGATCGTCCCTGTGGATAATTATCAAAATAAATCACCATTTGATTTTTTATTGCAATAGCAATCGGATCTCGCTCCCATTTTTGTGTACAAAATGCATCCGTATCTAACCACATCATATATCGATACTGTTGTAAACTTTGATGACGCCAAATATGCCATGAACGAAACTCAGCTTGCCAATTATAACTAATTTTTGATCCAAATCCTTCTTCGTAACATACAGAATCCCATGTTATTTGATCTGGAGATGTTACATTACATCGTTGTAAGAATTTTTGTCGTCGTACTGGTGATAATTTATGTATTTCATTAACGATCCCAATATTGTCCAAAACAACTGTCATAATGGCTGGTTTTAATATATTACGGATATCAACTAACAAAGTTTCATTGTCCATTATTGGTAAAGTAGTGAACAAAACGATATCATAATTTACTCTGCTATTATAGGCGTAACGGAGTAAACACATAGACTGTTTCAACAACGCCAATTGATGCGGTCCGTGTACCTTCGAAACAATCACAACCCCTTCTTGACGTTGAAATTCCATAACATCTTCGTCGTGATTTTGTTGAGACTCATTATTAGTATTTATCGTAATATTATTTGTTGATATCAATAAGGAATTGATATTATTTTGATCTGCCGTTGTAGAGCTTTCCTTATTATCGTTTTTTCGTGTCAATGTCAATGTTGAAGAAGAAGATTTAGATTCTCCAGATTGGGATGAAACAACAACGTTCTTCGCTGTACCAACAATAATCTTCGTATCATTCTTCAAAGAAAAAATCCCATGAGCTAAGTTGTCGTTGCCATGTACTTGTTCCAAAACTTTGAAATGTAGTTTCACGAAAGTTAATGAGAATATAACTCCGAAAAAGATTGTCAAGCAGAAAAGAAAAGTCTCGAGACGATTGTTCGTCAGTCGATAGAATCCCATGACGATTTTAGTTGTCTTGTATTGATATAGTAACGCATGTGTCTTCTACATCTAGTATAAATAATGAATAATGTAAGCTTTAAATTGGGATACAAATTTACTTCCCCTTATAAAAATAGTTATGGGTCTTCAACATCTGGTTAAGTGCCTGGATATTTTCGAAAACAAGGAAAAAAAGAAAAAAAATTAGTATCGCCTATCGAGGGGGGGGGGGTCATTGAATTCAATGA
>Ga0115007_10003041_pt1 | contig 10252 bp, 8 predicted proteins | sample ArcOceMetagenome_2_FD_87166 | JGI IMG/M metagenome (GOLD analysis project Ga0115007, IMG submission 87166) | Marine eukaryotic phytoplankton communities from Arctic Ocean - Arctic Ocean ARC135M Metagenome | ecosystem: Environmental > Aquatic > Marine > Oceanic | place: Arctic Ocean | collected...
AGGTGGGTGGTTCTTCAGAGTTTTGCCGTCTCTGCACTTTGCCGTCTATCTGTTGGAGTGAAACCTTCAAACCACAAGTTTACCACCACCTTCCCAATTCTATCCTCTTTTGCGTTGCCAGCTTGTGCGCCGGAGCCTCTTGCTCCCTTATGTGCTGTTGGTAGAGCAGCAACTGGTAGGGCACGGTGAACACTGTCCTTGTAAGGCTTTCCGTCTCGATCAAAATTAGGCCAGACCAGCGCATCCCCTGCTCTTGGTTTCACTACCAGTCCTCTTCCATCCTTTCTCCTCTCAGCACATCCAACGTTTGCGTTGTCATCTGTAAGAGTGAGCCGAGTAAACTCTGTTCCCCCGATGGAAGGTGGACCCGGCGGTGTACGGATATAAATGAGGATTGTGTACGCACGCTGTCGATCTCGAGGTGCCTCTCCGGGTGAAAAGGAATCGTGATGTTCGTCATAAAAATCGCCCTCCGCCTTTCGATAATACACGACGGATCCATCCTCGTAGGGATGATGATGACGCAGCCCATCTACGTCGCCTCCGTGCCCGCCAACGAGTTCCACGGGAAGATTCGAGAGGATCACATCGAGGAGTTCTCCTTTCGGGTCCAATTGGGAGACGAGCGAACGGCGGAGGGTACGTACCCTTCCACCAAAACGTTCGTGCTGTTCCATCTCCTCCGCATCCGAAACGACGCTATTGCTGTTGGCACTAATACCGTCTGTTGTCAGCGACAGGGCCCAGGCAAGAGACTCCGCGGAGAGGAGTCCCCGCAGATGTACCAGTGGAAAGGATTCCTTGTTCGTAATACGGTGCATCGTCATTTTTGTGGTGGACCGACGGCCTGATGGGAATGCTTCAGCTTTAGGATTCTCGCTAGGCCAGAAGAATCGTTCCATACTACTTCCCCAAGAAATGAAAGGCACTGCATGACCCGAGTCCTTCTCATTTACTTTTTTTTCTTTCTTCTTATTCTTCTTGCCCTTATTCACATCATTTTTATTGGTGATACCCTTCGGAGCGATGTTGAGCCCGATCTTCAGTGCCATTTCTTCTGCGGCAGGTTGTTTTCGAGGTCTGCGAGGAGTGGGAGCGTCAGCCCCCATCCATATTCTAGACGGTCGCGAGGGTAAGGCTCCGGTGGAGAATGCAACCGTTGAAGAATCCTGTATGAATACCAGTGCAGCCACAAGAACGAGACACATCATCGTCGTCTGTGGCCACTTCTCATTGCCCGCCATTGCCCATCGCGGTTTGGTTTATTATGCGATGCTCAATCTCTTTTTGATTTGAAAGGCTACGACAGTCTACCGTGTATTGTACATCAGGCAGTAGAAGGCTACAAGTACCGTGCATACTAGCTGCTACCTATGTACGTCGATGTGAGCGTGCGCGGTAAGTTATATCATAAATACTATATTTAATAGCATTTACACCACACAAATACTAAACAATATCTTTAATTATCGCATCCTCGTCGCTTGTTCAAGATTTTAATTTGTAACGGTACTCGTCGCGGTTTTGGCGCGTAACCAAGGACTAAACCATACCTACAGTATTACGACGAAACATCGGCTCAACAAATATATATGTATATATATATATTATAAAACATATAAAACAACAAACTCAAAAGATCTGACAGTGCTTAGACGACAACGACGATTGACAGGAATGGCTAAACAACAGCAACAACAACATGAATGTGAACAAGTTCCACTTCCACTTCATTATGAAAGCGCAACAACATTAGCTGATAAAATTCGACGAAGAGAAGTAACATCATTGGAACTTGTTGAATTATTTATTCATAGGATTATAAAATATGACAATGACAAGAATTGCGACAATTCGGGCAATACCAATTCGGAGGCTAGCATAAATGCTGTTGTTGTTCGATGTTTTGATCAAGCAAGAAAGCGTGCAAAAGAATTAGATCGTTTACTATTGGATACTATAGAATCGATTCAAATTCAAATTCAAATTCAAATTCATAAGCAGAAGGATAATGACAGCAACGACAACAATACCGATGATGGAGAGGACGATGCTTCATTATTATTGTTGTTAGAAGAAAAATTAGGAGTACTTCATGGTGTACCAATAACAGTAAAAGAAAATAATGATGTATGTGGTTTACAAACAACAATTGGTAATCCGAATAATTCTATATTGGGTAATAATATAGTAGCTACAAAAAATAGTCCAGCTGTACAACAATTATTAAATTCTGGTGCAATTATAATAGGTAAAACAAATTTACCATTGAATTGTAATGATGTACAAACATATAATCCAATATATGGAACAACGTCTAATCCATATAATATACAATGTACGCCAGGTGGATCCAGTGGTGGATCAGCTGCAAGTTTATGTGTTGGATTTACTTCATTAGAATTAGGTGGTGATATTGGTGGTTCAATACGATTACCAGCAGCATTATGCGGTATATTTGGACACAAGCCTACATTGAATACAATACCATTTGCTAATGGATGTTCTCGCACACCTGATATTGTTGTTAAAGGACCAATGAGCCGATCCTCATATGACTTAGAACTTGCATTAAAAATATTAGTGCATATACCAGATCATTCACCAATGAAACGACTGCAAGTACGATCAGATTGTAGATTACCACCATGTACAAAATCAAAATTAAATCAATTCCGTATTGCAATATGGGATGACGATGAGACATGTTGTCCAGTCGATTCGAATATTAAATCTGCAATAAAACTATTAGAGAACAAATTGAAAGGTGATATTGCTAAATGTCATCATGTGTATTATGATCGTCCATTAACATCAAAATATGGTTGGAAGGGTGGATCGAAATATGCATTTGAAATATATCAACAATTACTTGCAACAGAAGAAAATTTAAGTATAGATCCTGAGTTAATAGAAACAGCACGAGATATTTTAAGAAAAAGAAAACAGAAGAATAACAAAGACGAACAACAATTAAGAGATTATAGAGTTATTCAACAGGCAGAATGGATAACACAAAGTACACAAAGTTGGAATATTGCTAACAATGAAAGACAAAAGATGCGAACAACATATGAAAAATTCTTTGAAGAATATGATGTATTAATTTGTCCTATTACTGCATCCGTTGCATGGCCGAAAGATGAATCTTCTTCTGGTTGTCATGAATGGTCGACTGATAAAAAAACACAACTAGAATTAATAGTTGGTAGTCATTCTGACGATGACGACGACGACGACGAGGAAGACAGCAATAACGCTGATGGTAATAATAATAGTAATTTTAAGAAGAATGTACAACATTTTTGTACGTATCGTTTCGTTTCGTTTCGTTTCGTTGTGTTCCTATCGTTTTTGTATTATCACTATCGACGTTTCATTTTACTCATATATTATTTTTTATTTTGATTATATTCCAGGGAAAATTGGTCAACGTATAATCCCTGGTGCGAATGGTCATAAAACACCATACCATGATCAAGTATTTTGGAGTGGTGTTACTAATATATGTGGTAATCCATCAACAGTATTCCCAGCGGGACAAGCAAAAGTTGCTCAAGAAGGAACCAATCACCATCATATGATGCCAATTGGATTACAAGTTGTTGGTTCCGAATGGAATGATTTAACGACCATTGCGTTTACAAAAGCATTAGAAAAGGAATTAGGATATGTCTTTATACCACCTAATGGATATGATTGATTGAAACAATAATATAATACAATATGATCTTTTCGGTATCATGATTCGATCTGATGAGTGCTTCTTGAGAAATAAAGCCATTGCTGTATCAATTGTTATTAGATATTTTCGCCTACCTGTTGGAGACCATCGGGGGAAATTTGTGCTCCTCCTGATCCTGATCCTGATCCTGATCCTGATCCTGCTATGTGTACTCCATTAATATGAGTTTGACCTGTTCCGAACGTTAAAACGCCTTCTGGAAGATGTCCATATTTCTTTTCGTACCAAATATAGTATATCCGCGGAATGATCAAATGTCCAACAGTTGTCATAGAAGACAAGCAAACGCCAAGGAGAATACCAACATTAACTGCTTTTAATACTGGAATGAACCGACCGAACCAATATAATGTACCGAATATTAGAAAGAAAATTAAATGGGATACAGAAATATGCCAAATTCTTCTACCCTCCGACAATTCATCTGGTAAATTACGTGTTTCGTATGCCATCCAGACCATTAAGGCAGCACTAATAAAAACAATGATTGATACGGGTATAAAGAATTGAAGTTGTAAAAAATCACATGTACCGATCGTTTCTGTACCATCAATGTTGTCAATTCGTACATACTTTGGTGGGTCGATAATCGTCCATGAAATCAATATTATGGTATTACATAACACAGCAACACGTAATGGCCACATCGTATGTTCCACTAGGATTGTTTGTCCACGTTTCATTTGTAATACCTTTTTAATCCTCCATAGCTTTCCGAACAAACTCATATATATAGCGGTATGACCAGTAATTAAGAACCAAGCCCATCCAATACACATCGCATTCGAAAGATTATTGTTATCGATTCCGTCATAATCGTTGTTGTGAATTATGTTAGCCGCTATCCAAAAATAACCACTTGCTGCCATACAACATGCACCCAAAAAAATAGCAACTAAAAATCGTGGTTGACCGATTGTTACGATCGGATTTTTTCCATAACAGCAAATAAATATTGTTGATCCAATAGCACTAATGAATGATATTGTATATAATACCAAACCAAAAATCATAAATACAGTGGATGAATCATCATGTGGTAATTGTCCTGATGATGACGACGACGAGTGTATTGTTGCGTTTATCGTCGCTTCTATTATTTTATCGTCGTCCATTTTGTATTCGAATTCCACTTTTAACTTTCTTTTTTGTATGCGTCGTTGCCCCACTCTCTCTCTCTCTCTCTCTCTTTGGTCTTGTGTCTTCTGTTGCGTGTGCGTGTGTGGTGTGTGAGAGAGAGAGAGAGAGTGTGTGTGTGTGTTATGCCTACTGTATTGTGTGTGGGTGGGTGTCATGCTCAAGTGCTCAAGAAGGGCGTATCTTCAATCTTCGCTGTCACAATATCTTTTCTGCCATAGTACATTGTGACGCGCAATTTTGGGAAGGCAAAGGGCATAACAAACGCTCTATAACAGCTGTAGCAAGTAGCATAAAAGTGCGAGGGTATGTAATTAACACCAATCATTCATTGAGGACAATAAAATTCCGAAGTTCTATTCAGAAGTCAATACCGGGTAGAAGATTTTGGATTGTCAAATAATCAAATAATAGCTTCACTTTAGTGATCACAGACAGACTCAAAAAATCATATGAGAGAGCTATTCCAAAAAGTATATTTAAGAACTAGTTCACAGTGATGATGATGATGGTAATGACGACAATGACGACAATGACGAAGGAATATGAAAACGAACTATTATAACCACTTTTATAGAGTTTCAGAAACCAAATAATAACTACTATAATCATTATTAATATTACTAGTATTATTATTATTAATATTATCTATTATTTTATATTGATATATTATATAAATCATTTACATTGTTATTTGTTATGCGGATTAATTCTTCAGGTGTACAATCTAATGCATTTGATATGATATCAATACCAAGTTCCATACTAGATTGTATATTTTGTATATCTTCATGATCAGTTTCTAATACTAATCGATGTATTCCCACAGCACGTATAACATCAATAGTTTTTGAGCATGAATGTGAATTTAAATTAATGACTGGTGCAAATCCAAAATATACTTTACTTGTTTGATTATTGTTTTTGATTTTCTTTTTGTTATTTTTATTCTTCTTGTTTTTTGATGGTTTTATTTTTTCTATAGTTCGTATAAGTTGTATTGCTGTTGCTGCCTTCCCTCCAAATGCATGAAAATAAATTCGTGGTGGTAAGAGAAGGAGAGGTTGTCCATTATCACTACTATCGTCATAATCATCATCATCATTATTCATATTCATATTCATATTCATATGAATATTATTATTATTTGTAGTAGCAACATCATTAATTGTATCCATAATTTTTCCCATTGCACGTACACAATGTACACTAACAGATCGATGATATTTTGTTGCTACTTGTAATTGATATCGGAATGCATCAATTTGTTTTTCCATAGGTGTTGTTAATTCTTTTGTATCAAAATCAAAATGAAAACCATCTAAACCAATTTCACCAACAGGTACGTGTGGATTATGTATTACATATTTCTCAAGATTTGCAATCCATTTTGGTACCATTGTTATTTCCTCTTGTTGTTTTTGTTTTTGTTGCTGTTGTTGTTGTTGTATTATTACCGACGACGATGGGAGAATATTTTCAATATCGTCGTTTTCGTTTTCGTCATGGTTGTTGTTGTCACAGTCATGATCCCGTATGGCGACAATCTTACATCTACTAGATGACGACGATGATGATGATGATGATGAAGGAACCATATCCCAATCGTCTTGTTCTAATTCATGTATAAACCATGGATGGACACCCAAACAAGGGATAATTTTCATTACGTTGTTGCCATTACCATTGCCATTGCCATCATGGTTGTTGTTGTTGTTCATCTCCTTTTCTAGGTCAAGTAATGGTTGAAAATCTCTAGGATGAGTTGACATTGGAGCCATACCACATAAACATCCATTCAATTCATTTCGCATATATTCACTAAGACATCTATTGTTACTGGTGGTGGTGGTGGTGGTTGATGATGACGGTGCTGATGACAATTTCGGTGTTGGTCCAAGTTGGATATGATTATGAGCATCAAATGCCAATAATGATGAGGCGGCAGCGGCAGCGGCGGCGGTGGCGACCATAATCATATCTAACTACAAAAGTGCAATAAGAAGTGTTGTTGAGTGTATTATGTCGTCTCTCATCTCTTGGGTGCTTCTAATGGCACAGCGTCAAATACGATTGCAAAATAAGTAGATTCTGATATCTGATAATAACAAAGTGTACTGTACTACTGTACGATATAGTATTTAAACTCGGCGAAAAAATAATTAGGGGAAAGTTATATCCCCCGATTTTGAAGAAAATATATCCCCCATTTGTAATTTACTGATGATGATGATGATGATGGCAGCAGAGGAGGTTACAAAAAAAGCGATTGAGGTATTGTATTGTACATGGAAAGGAAGCGACTGTGTACATACAGAGATTGCACGTGGTATTATATTGGACGGTAACACGGTGGTGACATTGGTGACATTGGTGGCAAACGAAAAACAGAAATTTCGTGTAATTAATTAACTGTGATACTAAAGCATAATAAAATTTAAAAAGATAAGATAATAATTGATTGATGATGGAGTGATTAATTAATGGTATCCTAACGTTACTGCAAACATGACATTTGTGATCCTAATAAATAATTTCGTCCTGTTTTTTTTTTTACTTCTTCTTCTTCTTTTACTTCTTCTCTTTTTCTTCTTCTTCTTTTATATTCAATACATAATAATAAATATTATGTAAAACTAATTGATTCATTGATTCATTCGATTCTCCTTTCTTTCTTCCTTCATTCTTTCCTTTCATCATAAATCGAAAAAAACGATTATAAATCTAAATTTATAGAATTATAATTATAATTCATCCATCAAATCCCACGCTGCTTGTAATTCTTTATAATGTTCTTCTTTTGTAATACTAACTGGATCATTTTGATGTTTAATTGCTAATTGTAATACCTCAACATATCCTTCATATAATTCCAGTAAGCTATCAGCTTCATGGTCGATATTAAATATAACATCACGTGTATTATAATCTTTTTCAATAGATTGTTTACTCTTACGATGTTTATCAATATCATTTCTAACATTTGATTCAATTTCTGTTAATCGATTTAATTTATCTTTTATCCATTCAATACTTCTTTCATTAGGTGTATCAAAGACCCATTTAAATGTTTTTGTAATAGTAACACCATCATCTTCATCAATTTCTTCATCAATTTCAGCAATCAATCCTTGTTTATTATCAATAGGATTAGTGTTTTTATCATACCGTGCTGGACCTAATCTCCATCGACGAGGATATAATTCAACAAAACCATAATCTTTAAATATATGTTGTGTTAAATATTCATATTTAATTTCACCATATTCGCAATCTTCATCCATACATTCACTATACGTGTTCTGTAATTGTTCACCAGCTTTTATATCACGTAATGCATATGCTGTTATATCATCATGCAAATCATGTGCTGAGGTTGATTCAATATTTAACCATTTACCATTCCTATGATTAAACATATCTAATACTGGTACCATTTTATCTTGCCAACTTCTTGATATATAAAATAAATATGCATCCTCTGCACGTTGTCGCCGACGTTTATCTTGCAATGGTTTATCTTGTTCATCACTTCTGAAATTTGGTCCACATAACTCAAATACAGATGAATATTCATATTGTTTTGGTTCTAATCCATATTCAATTTCATTATTATCATTGTTCTCATTATTATCACCATTAATATCTAATAAATTTTCTAATATTTGTTGTCCCTGGATGGACCATGATGTTGGTAATAATCCAGTTGATGTTCCACCTTCATTGTTGTTGTCAAATAAATACGATAAGTATGGTGCAAATAATGATTTATTCTTATTATTTTCATATTCATTTAGCATCCTTGCAACTGTCGTACATGGATCATAATTTTGAAATGAATCAATTACGTACTCACGGGGAACAATTAATATTGGTGTATCCTTTTTAATATCTTCATTTGTATGCATAGCATAGGAACCAGATTTACCATCTAGTCCTAATCGTTTCCATTGTACAGCAGGATGGAAATATCCATTCCCACTTGGTGCATTACGAATCCAATCAACTAATCGTTGTTGATATTCTTCTGGTTGTTTAATTTGTTGTTCTTTTTCTTTTTCTGCTGCTGATGTTGTTGCTGCTGATGTTGCTGCTAACGTAGACAATGACAAGAACGCAAAAAGCGTTGCGAAAAATACTCCTGGTGTATAATACATCTTCATCCTCTACTGTATACCAAAAGCTATGTCGTCGTCGTCGTCGTCGTCGTGTGAATATTGCAGCAATAATTCTTTGTCTCACAACGCAATAATAATGAAGCAAATGGAAATGACAATGATGTCCTAATCGATGACCCGGCAGAGATACTGTACAGACAGTAGGTGCTGGAATGATGAGTAAAGTACAACATTATGTAAAGGCGTGCGTTATGAGTTGCAAGCAAAAGATCTTTTTTTTCTTTTTCAAATTCACTGTTCTCGTTCGTGAGTCGTGAGGAGCGTTGAGATGATACAAAAGAGAGAGAGAGAGAGAGAGAGAGACGGACGACCAAGCTTCGCGCACCCAAACACGCATACGCGACAAGCCAGAGAAAGTAACTTCTTGTTTATAATGGGACCTAAAGTACTCACATGTCAGTAGTATAGTATCACAAGAATGGATTATAATAATATATTATATACTAGTACACACACACACACATTCTTAACAGAGACACTCTGGTACCAAGAAGAGTTATTGTACACAACATGAAGAACAGTTTTACACCTTCAAGAGAGTAAACAACAATGGCCAAAATCCAAGCTGACAAATTGATGATTATAATAATCATAATATTATTAACAGCAAAATCTGACAGATGAAAATTTCCTTTATCTCCTAATAGTAAAATAATAATAATAATAATGAGTGATGAGGTTGTTTAATAATATGTGCTATGTGGAAGAAGCAACAAAATACTGATGATATGCAGTACTAGCTAGCATTTACTGCTTACCTGTCTACCTGTTCGCCTGTATACTTGCCTTCTTCCTACCTACCTACCTCCTCCTACATAAGAATGTCCGCAATGCATGAGTGTTCCCACATTGAATATCAAATACTGTCTAAGCAGGTCCCTCCTACTGTATGATCAAAGTGAATGCACAGAGTTGGTCATTGCTGCTTCTGTTGTAATTGTAATGAACGAACACTTATATAGACTAAGATAAGGAACAAATATGTGCTAATAGTAAAATGTTTGAACTAATTATGGTAATGCAGTTAGCAATAGCCATAGATTAATCTTCTGCATATGGAAGTTTTACTGGTTGGAAGATTGGGCTTGTTTTCTCCAAAAGGTTCTAAAGTCCTTGTATAGGATAACCATAATCTGTCTATGTGAAAAGAGTTCACTCCAAACAAGCCTCAAAAATAATGATAATATTTATA
>Ga0115007_10003042_pt1 | contig 10252 bp, 1 predicted proteins | sample ArcOceMetagenome_2_FD_87166 | JGI IMG/M metagenome (GOLD analysis project Ga0115007, IMG submission 87166) | Marine eukaryotic phytoplankton communities from Arctic Ocean - Arctic Ocean ARC135M Metagenome | ecosystem: Environmental > Aquatic > Marine > Oceanic | place: Arctic Ocean | collected...
ACGAGCAGAGGCTGGCCGGGTCGGCGGCCAGATACGCGCTGATGTCATCCACCATCAGACACACGAGGGTGGGCACACAATACCAGGCGTTGTCCATTCCAGAGTGCGCCGCAGAACCCAGGAAGGAGTCGGCAAGCGAGGCGAGGGCGAGGCGGAGGCGCGGCATGGATGGGGTGGAGGAGGGGAGGGTGGGTCTGATGACCGTACAAAGAGAAGCGGACGTGCAGCTACGGGAGGCTGCGTGGCGAGTACAGGCGGCGGCGAAAGCAAGGGCGGTAGAGGCGGCGTCGGAGGGGGTGCACCCTCTACACCCATCACTGAGGGCATAGATGGGTGTAGACATACAGGCACGGACGTGGCGAGGTGCATCGTCGAGCGTCATCGGCTTCTATCAAAGATAGAGATGTGCCTGGCACGGGGTCAGAGCTGCAATGAGGAGGGGGATGCGGTGGCGGGGGTGGCGCGGCGGCGACTGGAGCCAGGTTCGGCGGTGGAGCGGGACGCGGCACGGCTGCTGGGCCTGGCGTCTGTGCACCGCGGAAGGAGGGAGCGGACGCTGCGAGGCATATGGGAGAGAGGGGGCGAGGACGGATCGAGGTTCGAGGGGTGTGATGTAGTGTGGGCGGTGGTCACGTCAAAGGACTACGCGCCGCTCGCAGCGGCCAAGGTCCTGGTTTGCGCGGAGGGTCACTGGGTAGATGAGATGGTCGCTGTCGACGGGGAGGTCGGGAGGGCGGCAGCCGTCATGGCACTGCTGTCTGCGCTCGAGGAACCAGCGCCTTTTCGCCCACGTACTTCGCCCCTGGGGCTCGCACTGCAGGTGCTTCCAGGTGATTCGCCGTGCGTGGTGGAAGTTTGTGAGGACGTGTGCCGCATGAAGGCGGCCGTCGCGCCGCACACGGAGGCGTGGATGAGGATCTTGCCTGAGGAGGGGGGTAGAGTGGTGCATGTGCCAGTGGCGCAAGCGATAGCCAGCCTAAGGGCGGAGCTGGCCGGGCGGCTGCAAGGCTCATGCCTATTCACGCGCTTGCACAGAGGCGGATACGTGTTTCTGGACCTGGCGGGCCACTCTTCGCTATCGTCTCCGCAAGGACCCGCCGCGCCGCCACGACGTGAGGAGGCCACGAGGGCGGCAGCAGGCGTGCTGATAGCTCGGCTCGAACCCGTCCTACCTCCTGCTTCGCAGCCGGCTGCATCGGTCGGTTCGGCAGCCGGGCTCAGGCCCAGCTTACGCCACGAGCCTGGAGGCGCGCTCCCACAGGGCTCTGCCGCGGCGCCGGGTTCTGTCGCGTGCACGGTGGCGGCACCGAGCGGGCTGGCGGCTCGGCGCGACCCCAGCGTACCCTCCATGCGGCCGCCGGTGTGCTCGGCGCCGGCCTGGAGGGCGCGTGGTGCGTGGGACGCGCTGCTGGCGGAATGCTCGTCGTCGGAGGAGGGAGAGGGTCAGGTGGAAGTCGACTCGATGGCGGAGGGCACGCAGGCGGGAAAGTGTCACACGCAGGCTGAGGCGGAGACGGATGGGTCGTGCTCGGCGGAGGAGGAGGCCGACGAATCAGATGATGCCGTAGCGGCATGGTGCATTCGAACGTTCACTCAGCCGTACACCAGTGCTGGCCTCATTCCGTATTCCGAGGAGGGGCTGTGGCTGAGGCAGACGGCGGAAGGGTTGGTCGACTTTGGTGGAGATCGGGTCGATTCGGATGCGCACGTCATCGACACAGTGCGCCGAGCCGGAGGAAGCGACACACTCATGATTCTGGGGGATGATCGGACCGGCGGGGCGGAGGTGTTTCGGGTCGCGGGCAGGAGCGTCGGCCGCACGCACGCGGTGATAGTGGCGGAGGTTACTGCCGGGTGGGCGAAGGAGCCGCCACAGGGCAGCGTCTTCTTCACCTGGGAGGACGTGGCGAGGAGTGGGCAGGGAGCGCGGAAGCGGAGGAGTTGGACCGCAGGAGGGAGAGAGGGCCTTCACACGCGTCTGGGCATAGACTGGGGCGGCGAACTGGGCAAGGGCTTGGCGTTCACGGCGCGCAGGGCATGGTCGATAGATGCCAACGTGGCGTCACGCATGACGTGGGAGGCTGTGCAGGCGCACGCCGCGTCTCAGGACAAGGTGGCTGGCGCGCATGCAGTGGAACTAAGCACCCTCGAAGGCATGATGCCTTTCGTGCACGAGGACGTGATCGTCAAGGTGGTGGCATGCTGGGATGGACGCACGGGTGAGGACATCAGAGGGAAAGTAAGGAGTGGTAGAGAGGGTCCCACGCTGCAGGTACTCACGGTGGACGATCCGGAGGAGGGAGAGGAGGGGTGGGCTTACTTGGTACACGTGGACGAAGTAGGTGGAACGACGCCCCCTCTCAAGGCACAGGACTCAGGTGAGCAAGCGGATGCTGGAGAGGGACCGGCGAGAGGGCGCGTGTCCGCTGCATTCTGGAACACGCAGGGCGTGCATGTTAAATGCGGATATGATGGTATGGGAAAGGAGGAGCGTCGGCGCACGGGCGACAAACTCGACTTCCTAGATGCCCAGCTGCTGGTCGATCGCCCCTGCGTGCTGTTTCTGTTTGAGGTTTCAGGTACAGCGAAGGAGCGCCGGCCGATCATCGCATGGCTCTCGAAGAGGAAGTATACGGCACATTTCGTGGCGGGGTGTAGCGGTCTCAATGGCATTGTCGTGGCCGTCGATCGAGGCCAAGGGCGGATCGTCGATGGCAAGACGGTGACGCTCGCAGAACGAGCGGTGGGGGTGGAGGTGAGGTGCATCGCGGACAAACAGGTGCGCAGGTTCGTCGGCCTTCACGGTATCAATCAAGAGACGACCGGGGCGCAGATCGACAAGGACGGGCTCCCCATCGGCAGGAGCTTTGCTCGGCAACTGCACGAGGTGGTCGAATGGACGGAGGCGGAGGGGGGCGTGATTGTTGGCGACTTCAACAGGGTGATGTGCGAGAGGTGGAGGTCGGCGCAGTACAGGCTCACGGCGGATGACCGGCGCGTGCGGGACGCGGCCGGCTGGCGATGCGCATGCTGCGACGCGGGCTGCAGAGGCGGGGTGGGAGCCGCGGTGGTAGGAATAGCGGCTCACGGAGATGGATCTCCGTCTCACACGAGGTGGCAGACATTGCGGGGCAGGCGGATGGATAGCACCGCGCGCATCGATTACGCGATATGCAGAGGCCTCGAGAGGGGGGAGTGGCGAGAGCGCTCGGCTCTTCCGCCCGACGTTGGCGAGTCGAAGTCTGGGTTTTGGACGGTGTCGGACCACGCGTATGTTACCATCGAACGCTCGGTGCAGGACAAGGCACGGCTCGACGTTCGCAGGCCGATGCCCTTCCCGGTGGGTCGGCGCAACGGCGACCCCGCGGTGCGCCGAAGGTACGGGGAGCGCGTGCACGAGGCGGCATTTGCCGCAAGCTTGAAGGACGGCGCAGCTGCTGCCGGACTGCGAGGCGGCGCACGGCTCAGCGGCGTGACCGAGGGGCTGGTGCAGGCAGCCAAGGAGGTGACCGAACAGGTGCGCATCGAACGGAAGTTTCAACCGAGCGTGCGCAAGGAGACCCCCAAGCAGCGGTATCAGGGCTGGATGACCAGGCTGCGGTCGGCGCTACAGCTTGCCGAGAAGGGCGGATCGCCGCGGCATCTGGTAGGCTCACCGCTGCAATATTGCAAGCAATTCGAACGCATGGCTCGGCTGCGGAAGCCGGACGGAGAAGTGTGGGCCCACATCATCGCCAGGTGCAGGCGCGAGGTGAAGAAGGCCGGTAGGGAGGAGAGGCGCGTGGTGCGGGAACAGGACGAGGAGCTGTATGCATTGGCAAGGGACGCCTCGAGACCACAGGTCGACGCGGTTGTGCGGATGCAACGGGCATGGCGTGCCATCAGTGGCCCGCGGTCGAGCACGGCGCTGGAAGCGGTGTGGGAAGGCGACAGGCCGGTAGTCAAGAACGCTGACGGCAGCGAAGGTGTCGGCAGGCGCATTGTGTACAGTGAGGCCGAGTTCAAGCCAGAGCTGCGGCGGGTCGGCGAGGCATTCGTCGAGCAGATGGCTGATACGCCGGCGTGCCTGCCCGCGTTCGAGGCTTGGTGCGAGATGTTCATGGACCAGTTCGATGAGCTGAAAGGCATGGGAGGCGAGGACTTCGTGCTGGCCGAGGAGCTCACATGGGATCTATTCAATGAGGTGCTGTACTCGATGCCGGGCGGGAAGGCGGTGGGCGCCGGCGGCTTCCACGCGGAGCTGCTGAAGCTTTCGAGTGAGGCCGTACGTCGCACGTTTTTTGAGGCGATGATCGCGGACTTGAAGGGACACAACGTACCCGAAACATGGAGGCAGGTACTGTACGCGCTGCTGCTCAAACCTCCTCCCAACGATCCAGATGTTGTCGGGGAGCGCAGGGAGATTGCACTTATGGCGCACGATATGAAGCTCCTGCTCCAGATGGTGCGGCGGATCAGCTACCAGCGCATCGTTGGGCGGGTGGACAGCGATCAGGCTGGATGGCTGGCAGGGTTTGGGTGCGCTGATCCATCGGTGGTGGTCGCCACGGCTGTACAGCAGTGCGCGCGGCTCAAGCAATCGGTGTATCTGCTGTACATTGACCTCAGCACGTTCTTTCCTCGGTTGGACCGTGGCGCAGTGACGATAGCCGAGGCTATGCACGGACTGCCGAAGGAGGTGCAGGAGTTGACACTACGCATATACGGCTCGGTGGCCGACAAGGAGGGTTGCGTGGCGTGCAAGTACGACAGCGCTGCGGGGCTGGGCGAGGGTTTCAAGAACTGGATGGGCGCGCTGATGGGCTGCGTGCTCTCCCCGGATAAAGCCAAGCTGTTCCTCAACACGGTGCTCGTGGCGATCAAGGCGGTGTGCTCAGGTATCTCGTTGTGGGGCTACGCAGAGGGCGAGGCGCGGCGGATCAAGCAGGCGGCATATGCCGACGACTGGTGTGGGGTGTTCTCCAGTGAGCAGGATCTGCAGCGGGCATGGCGGGTGTGGACGGCATGGGAGGCGATCTCGGGGTCCAAGCTCGGCGTCAAGGCCAAGCTCAAGACGGTGGTCACAGGCGCAAGGTACGTCGATGGCAAGGTCGCCAGCGTCGTCGATCCGCTGCTGAGGTTGCGAGGTGGAGGGTACGTGCCATTTGCTCACCATGACGAGACGTACAAGCACTTGGGCAATAGGCGAACCGCCAGTGGGTCTGATGTGGAGTCATGGAAGCACGTGAAGGCTAAACTTCTGGTGGCGCTCGCGCGGATACGTAGGCTTCGACAGCCGTCGGTGGGCGAGTTCATAGGCGTGTCGAATGCGCTAATCGGTGGCATAGCGGGCTACTACCTCCAGACTTTGTACATAACTTTCGAGCAGGCAGAGGAGATCGAGAGCAGGTGGCGCACGATCTACAGGCAGAAATTCGGCGGCACACACGAGGAGGCACTGTCAAAGCCGAGGGCTTTCTTCTACCAGATGCGTGGCGCGAAGGGAGCGGCGCGTAGGCAACATTTGTGGGGGGTGGGACTCACGGCGATCGTCTCCAGCTTCAACAGCGCGATGGCGGACGTGGAGGACACATCACAGCGCGCGTCGGCGCGGTCCACGGTGGCGCTGGCGATGGAGAGCTGGGGCTGCCGCTCGAACCCGGGGACCTGGTCGTGGGCACACCTAGCGACCAAGCTGGAGGAGGTGCTGAAGCGCGGCCAATGCAAAATGCTGGGTGAGGCGTGGATGCTGGCTACCGCACTGCTCGAAGCGGAGCACGACATAAGCTGGGTCGAGGGCGAGGGGGATCGATCGGCGTGGATGCGGGACTTCAGCAGCGAGCAAAAGGCTAAGTGGGGCCGGTGGCGCACGAAGGCTCCTGCCGGCGAGCCTTTACATCCTGGAGCGGCGCACTGGGCGCCCCCGGTGTCCACGCTAATCTCGGAACCAATAAGCGGCGGAGGGCTTGGGTTGGAGGCTGAGCCGTGGCTTCTTGGCGCAGGTGTTGTGGCCATCGGGCAAATGTGCGGCTCATCGATACTCACGGATGGCAGCGTGGATAACCGTTGGCTCAGCTTCAAGGAGGCACGACGCAGCAACACGCGGCTGGCGGCGCACGGCGCATCCGAGGCGGCGTGGAACCGACAGGTCGAACGCCTGCAGGCGAGCGGCGTGGCACCGGCGCATGCCGAACCAGTGACGTCGCGAGCACGGACCATCGCATCGTCGATGGCGACACAGGTAGTGATATCGGGGACGGGAGTTCGGGTGGACGCGGTTGCAGTGGGGTCGCTGTTAGGTGAGCTGGGTGATACGGAGGTGCGGCAACGGAAGTCGAAGCTGAACTGGGCTGCGTCGCTGCGGCGTTGCTTCCCCGGGGTGATACCGAGGAAAGCGTGTGAGTGGGCGCACGGGGGCAGAGATCGGGCCAGGGAGGCAGGGGGGGCCCGCTTCGTGATGGTCGCCAATAAGGCGCGGGTGGCACGCGTGAGCGGCGGCGAGGCGCGATGGTGCAGGCGAGGGCTGGTAGGCGCCGCGCAGCGTAAGGGGGACGAGGCAGGCATCCCAGTGGGCATGGATGGGTGGGCAATCGGCTGGGAGGCGGAGGCGGCGGGGCTGAAGGCACTGATGTCTTTCGATGATGAGGGCTATGCAATCAACGTGCTGGACGAACGCGTACAGGGGCAGGAGTTGGGTGAGCTCCCGCCCGCGTTGCAGATGTCGGCCAGGGCGCGCATAGCCATCGGCGAGCTAAAGCCGGGCTGTCCGGTGGTGAGGGAGGCGCCAACCGAGAAATACAAGTCAACGACTGTCAACACTGTCGTCCAGGCGGCTAATCATCGCGAGTTATGCGAATGGCAGGCGAAGGTTCGAGCAACCGCTGTGTACACGGTGGACGGGACGAGGATGGTCGCCGGCACGAAGGAAGCCCCGGAGTACGTCATCGCCCGGATGGCGTTGCGCCACGACGGATTGAAGCTGGGCGGGAGGCTGCACGAGCCTGAAGGCGCGGACAACTACATTGCAGAGCTGGCCGGTCAGATGGACCTTGCCCACGCCGAGGACGAGGGCGGGAGGATCATCGTCATCTTCGACGCGACGTCGCCGCTGCTCGCGATGGCCAAGTTCAGGCGCATGTGCTTCAGGCGTCGGCAGGGCTACTATGTGGGAGAATGGCTGGAAACGCTGTTTCGCCTTCTAGACAGGCAGGAAGTTGTCGTATTGCTGTGGCAGACGTCGCACGAGGGCTCGCCCAACAACGAGTGGGCTGACATCGAGGCCGAGCGCGCGGGCATCGCCGAGGCGTACACGCCAGTGGTGCGTCTGGAGAGCGAATCGCAGACTATGCTCTACACGGCTCCGCGACGGTCGGCGCACGGTTGGGCGACGCCGTTGGCGTGCGGAGTGGTGGAACGCCGGCTGAAGGAAGCACTGGGGGAGACGCAGATGCACGACGAGTTCGACATCCCACCACTCGCACTCAGGGACGAGGTGCAGCGCACGTGTGATGCGATCCTCGGGCAGCGCAGCTGCGTCGGCGACGCACGTCGATTCATGGGGAGGGCGAAGGTCAGCGTGGTGAAGGGAGCGGTGTGCCCCTTTGGGTGCGTGGATGCGGCGGGACACGCTGCCAGATTCACGTGGTTGCATGCACAGGTGTACTGCCAGCAGTGCGACATCGTCGCCGCTCGAGGGGTTTGGGTCGAAGCGTGTGTGGAGGCTTGCGACGCGATGCGTCCCGCGGGCACGAATCTTCCGCATGCGCAGATCGATGAGGTGTGCGAGTTCGCGAGGAATCCGGGGAGGGCGGTGGGCGGGCGGCCTCTGCAGCTGGCGCGTGGGGAGATAAGCCAGGCGTTGGAGCGGTCGGTGCGGAGGCTGGCGGGTGGACTCATCAGGGCGCCGGGCGACAAGAAGCTGGAGCGTTGCAAAATCACGCGCAAGGTTCTGGTCAGGATGGTGGAGGCTGGCGTGAACGTGCAGTGGGAAGCGCACCGACTCACCAAATACATCGAAGACGAGGCGTGCGCGACGGCGCAGCAGGCGCGGCTTGCGCGCAAACGAGCGCTTCATTGGCTGCGGGTCACGCGCGAAGGGGGGCCGGCGCGTGCGGCAGCGCTCCGGGCCGTCAAACAGGCTGAGCAGCTCGTTCTGGACACCATTGTGGATCGAGCCTCGAGAGGCGCGATCAGCGTGGAGGAGGCAGTGGCGTTTACGCAGGCTCTCTCGACGGAGGGAGAGGCGGACGGCGTTAGGATGGGATCAATAGTGAGCGCTGCGCTACTGCGGGCGCGGGCGTCGAATCGACGGCAAGGAGAGTTCGCGTACATGCAGTGGCGCTGTGTGGAGCTTGGCAGGCGCTGGCGGCTGAGGGCGGCCCTTGGGCAGCGCGTGTGGGATGGCGTGGAGAACCCCATCGAGCCGGGCACTACCATATGGGTGGACACGGTGAGGGCGCAGATCGTGCTCGGCGAGGCCATGGAGATGGGGAGGCAGGCGATGGGCGTGACGTGGGGCTACAGGCTGGCGGTGCCACAGGCGCGGGAGCTTATTACACTGGAACAGGAGGCGCACAAGAAGTGGCGGGCCGGCGGATGCTGGAAGGGGGAGAAGCTCCGGGTAGCGGCGCGGGCGACGCGGCGGGAAAGAAGGCGCGTTGCGGAGCAGGGGCGCAGCTTCGCCAGTTACATGGGTCAGGCACCGGGGTCCATGCTAGGGCTGCGCGGCACGGCGCTGCGGCCGATCGAGAAGGATGAGCGTGTGGAAATAACCATACACCAGCGTGTGCGGCACCGCGCACGGACCAAGGCGGCTGGCTCAAAGGCGGTCGCCCCCAGGGCTGGTAGCATTCAACGCAGGATGTTCGATGCCGGCCAGATGCCCGATCGGTGGGGAAGGTGGCCGGTTGACAAGGTGTTGGAGGTGCGCCGCATTCGAGGGAGCACTAGGACGAACGCGCGCGTCCGCAGGGAGATGCGGGTGCGGTGGCGCGGAGTCAACCCGAACACCGGCCTTCCGTGGGCAGATACGTGGGTGCCATACTCGGACGCGGGTGGGGACGTGGCGAACGCGGCGCTGGTGGAGGAGGCGAGACCGCTCGAGGCGGCAAAATATGGGACCAGTGCACCCCAGCGAAGGCGAGCCGCGGGTTCGGCAAACCCGGGCCTCGCGGGCAGGACCGGGCCTGGCGTCAAGCCCATACCTGGACGGCCGGCTAGAAAGCGAAAGTGGGACGCGGCGTTGAGAGGCGCATCGGCACACATGGCACCGTACGATAATGCCTTTCTGCGAGGGCGCCCAGTCCGCAGGATCGCGGACGGCGAAAGCGAGGACGTGGGGTGGGGCGATTTGCAGCGCAGTCGAAGCCGCGCGCTGGCAGACATCAAGCGGGTCAGAGGCGTCGGCGCGGGCTGGAGACGGCGGCACCGGCGCGCCGTCGTAGATGAGTCCGAGGACGAGAGGGCGGTGGACGAGGCAGGCGGTGAGGAGGACGGGATCGCTCCTTCCGCATTGATGGAGGAGGGGGGGGAGGAAGGATGTGAGACGGACTAAGGTCGGTTCGGGGAGCATGGTGTAAGCACGCCGAGGGAGACATCCTGAGGGGGGGGCTGGTTGTGCGAGTGAGACCGGGGGGCAGGATAGCAGGGGACAGCCAGCGACCGTGCCGCGCACGCGGGGGCCCCGCGCAGCGATGCGAGGAGCCTTATGAGAATTCTCGTGGTGTTTGCGGCACATCGGTTACTGGGAGCAAGCCGGGCTCGGCCTGAAGGCCGGGCTGCTGGCAAGGGCGGCTGGTGACGACCGGTGGCAGAAGTAGCCGGAGCAGTCGGACGGATGACGGGACTAGTCGGTGCTATCTCGCACGATGAAACGGTACCGCCTTAGTTGGCAAAAGGACACGGGCGCAACCGTAAAAAGGCGCTGATTCGTTGGAGCAGTCGCTTGTCCGGTACACAGTAACGTGAGAGATACGGACACGTCCGCAGTTTGTCGTGTATAGCCTTCGGGAGCGAACGCGCGCTGTGTGGCGAGCATCGTGACATGTAGCCTCACCCTAGATGCTGAGACGGGACCGAGCGTGGACCGTACTGTGTTGGTGTTGGCTGAGCCTAGCTCAGGATTATTATGTTATGTTATATATAGGCGGGAGAACCGAACGAATCCCTCATCGCGAGGTGCATCAACTTGATAGCACCCTCACTATCGATGTCGTCGAGCGTCTTGCTAGAAAAACCTTCCAGAGCGGTCAGTCTCGCGGCGTCCAGCGGGGAC
>Ga0115007_10003044_pt1 | contig 10246 bp, 11 predicted proteins | sample ArcOceMetagenome_2_FD_87166 | JGI IMG/M metagenome (GOLD analysis project Ga0115007, IMG submission 87166) | Marine eukaryotic phytoplankton communities from Arctic Ocean - Arctic Ocean ARC135M Metagenome | ecosystem: Environmental > Aquatic > Marine > Oceanic | place: Arctic Ocean | collected...
ACGCCCGGCGTTCACAGCCCAGTTCACAGCCCGGCACTCACGCGACGCAGCCCGGCATTCACGCCCTTGCGTTCACAGGTCGAAGGAGCACGTGGATCAGCTGCGTGCCGAACACTCCATCTACCTGACGGGCGACGGGCGCATCTCGATGGCCGGGATAACGGAGCACAATGTCGACTACATCGCCCAGGCATGCATGCATGCATGCATGCATACTCGCACACTCCATGCGCATACCGCGTGCACGCTGCGCATGCGCCGCGTACCCACTGCACATGAGCGCTGCATACCATACTCGCTGCTCAGGCCATCCACTCCGTCACGAGCAAGTAGACGGCGCGCATGGGCAATGAGAGCCGCCGTGGCCACTGCTAGCAGACTGCTGGGGTGCCAGCGACTAGGCAGGCTGCCGGCACACAAATAAAAGGAGGGGAATGCGCACTCCCAAAATGCATAGAGTGTGTCGGATACGGTAGAAGCCCAGTGGGGTGGAAGGCTCGTTTTAAACCTTGGTTTACACATATATTACAGATTTTATACACACCCCTGCACTCCATCGTCCATGCCCCACTCTCACTCCGTGTGAGCGGTCACAGCAGGTGCGCTCAGGCGTCAGGGTCTGCTCAGGGTGCGTTGTGCACGGTAGTCGGTAGGGTACCGTTCGCGTGTAGTGGTATGTACTTTATAAAAGTACCAAGGCTGTGCGTAGGCCGCACAGCGACAGGGCCGGCGGAGAGCGCCCCTTCAATCACAAGTACCCACGCGCGCACGCGGCACGGCAGCGCCTTTCGCTGTGGCGGCGGGCTTGGGGCGTCGGAAGCGCGTACGACTACGAGCCGAGATCATGTTGCGGCGGTCAAAGGGAATGGCTCGCGCATAGAAGGAACTATTCTATAGGGCCAGGGCTGCAGTGCTTCAAAGTTCGGGCCCTTTTGATTAAAACGTTGAAAGTGGTCCCGGGACGTGCCCGGGACTCAGTTTTGATTAAAACGTTAAAAGTTGGGGCGAGCTCGGGAAACGTTAAAAGGCAAGCTCCATGGCAAGCTCAAAAAATATCGGCAGGTGTGAGACGACTTGAGGTTAACCTTTAACGTGGTGTGATACTCGCTAAACGTCTAGACAGCGGCGTCCAGATGATCGCGCACGATCGCGCCGTGCAGCCGGCGGCGCAGGCGCGCCGCGCTACGCCTTGTTACCCGTCTTGGACTCGCTGCGCGCCACCAGCTCGTCGCTTGAGCTCCATAACAAGCATGTCCATCAGGTCCTTGTCGACCACCTGTGTTGAGTAAGGCGGGTATCTTGAGCTAAGTGGGGGGGGAGTCAGTCGATTTCTATTCATCACCCCTCGGGCTCGTCAGTTAATTTACACATCTACCACTGGGGAATTGGCCGCAAGAAACAGTGTCTCCATTTCTATTTTGCGAGATTTCTAAGGCTCGGTCCCTTACTGAACCGCCACCTCGCCCGCCGCCGCGCCCGCATCGCCGCGCCCGCTGCGTCCACCTTGCCCGCCGCGCCTGCCTCACCGGCCTCACCCGCCTCACCTGCCGCGCCCGCGCCCGCCACGCCTGCCATGCACACACGCCCGCCACGCCCGCCACACGCACGCCACGCCCGGCGCCGCGAGGTCGGACCTTCGGGTCGCGATAAGGGTCAGAAACGTCAACGAGTCTCAAAATTAAATTAAAACGTTAAAAAAGTTTGGGCTCGATTGTTAAAAGTTTGAGAACATCGGCTAACATTTAAAACGTCAACAGTTCGGGCGTCGCCAGAAACCTTACACTGGCCCTATGGGCTCGCGAAGCACGATCCAAGTGCCAGCAACGACGACAACAGCAGTCCGCGGCTGCTCAGGTCGAAGGGGTCTGAGGTCAGTTCACAATTAGGAGTCTGAAAGCCCGCATCTAGGTCATGGCAGTACAGATAAGTCCGGGTTATATTACTTTTTATATACAAATTCTCAGGAGGGGGGGCAACAGCTCGCACCATGGTCTCACTCGCCACCTCTCCAGACTCCACTCTGCACCCAGGGGGGAGGGCCAGGGGGCCGCAAAGCACGAGCCGAGTTCGAGGATTCCCTCGTTGGATCGAAGAGCACGGCCTCAGCCTTCACCGGGCCCGCCTTAGCAGGTTGCTTCCCTGCTCGATTCGCCTGTGTCACCTTCGTACCCTGATCACACGCATCCGAGCCGCTTACCTCCTCGGCAGCCCCTTCCTTGACCTCGTTGGAGAAGTGCGCACGCACTCCCGTCAACTGCAGAGAGTGCGTTTCACATTAGAGTCCACGGTGCGTTGCGTTGTGCACATGCACATGCACATGCATATGCACATGCACATGCACATGCACATGCACATGCGCAGGCACATTATGCCCACACAGAGTTCAGAGTTTATTCGAGACATTATGCCCACACATAGACACCAGCATAGGACCAGCACTCTATAACATTACCTCTATCGCCACTTGTAGCGGCGGCTCCGACGTGCGCCGCCGGATATGGCCCTTGTTAACCTCTTCGGGCGTGATCTCATCTAGCATCACGAGCTGTGGGCTGGGGTTCCCACCGTCCTCGTCCGCCCTCGCTCGCAGGCTAACCGAGCTGGAGGAGCCGAGCGGGCCCGTGGTGATTGTACACGAGGGCTGGCAGCTCGAACTCTCAGGTCCCTGATCCACCCTCGAGGTCAACCCAGGGTCTCGAGAGGGGCTGAACCGAAGCGCCAATGTTGCAGATTTGAGCTTGGACGATCTTGTTGGCGCCGACGGCTCACGGAGTTCGGCGACCTTCCGCCTCGCCGCATCCATGCCCGCTTTGCCGCGCGACCAGAGCGCTTCCTTCATACGGTAGCGCACCGCGCCGACCTCCCGCGCGAGTAGGCACAAACTGACCGTGCGGTGCTGGCCCGAGTGCAAAGCAATGGCGACGCGCGCGTAGAGGCCGTCTGAGATCATGTCCTGCGGAGTCGTCAGGAAGAAACTCGCGAACTCGCAGCCGCCTCGCGTAGGGTCACACTCGTGCACGAGGACCACGGGGATCCCCGCGGTGCGCGCCGCGCGCACCTGCTCGGTGTGCAGAGAGGCGCGGCGGGGGGCAGCGGGGGGGGGGGTGCAGCGGGGTGGAGCGGGGTGGAGCGGGGTGGGCAAAAGCGGGAAGAGAGGTTTGGCTTTCCGGTCGGAACGTCGCGGCACCTGATCGGCCAGCTTGCTCCCAGCCGCGCCGAGCCACGTCTCCTTGTTCAGGTAGAGCATTAAAAAGCGCTTGCTTTTGTCAGCATTGCGCCGTGCCAAGTTCTGTAGTTGCTGGCGCAGCGTGAGCGAGCCGTCTTGCTCCGCCTCGACGGATACAGATTGATCTCGGAAGCTCCTGGACGACTCTCCACAGCTCATCTCGGCTTGAAGAGAGTCCTCTTGGCTGGTGTCCGAGAACTCTCGAGCTCGTCCCGCCACCCGAGAACGACGGACGGCGGGAGAGAGTATTTGGACCGCCCCTGCCAGCGCGCCCCGTAGGCCTGGGCTGACGGGAGGGGATCGCGTCTTCTGTTGGTCGAGAAACCAGTCGAGGGGCTCGGAGCGCAGGTCGGGGTACTTACCTAGAATCTCCTGCCGCAGGATGTGACCCGGTCAGGGTTGGGGCTTAGGTTAGGGTTGAGGCTTGGGTTCGACTTCAGGTTCGGGTTCGAGCCCAGGGGGGCTAGGGTCAGATGTTTCTCCTGCACGAGACCCTGAGCTCCCTGGTTGTCTCCCGAGACGATGAGCGTCGTACTGGTGGGAAAACCGAGCTGCTGCTGCGTCAACTCGCGCAACACGTACAGATCCGCACCAAGGGTGAGCAAGCTTTGTTCATCGAAGCTTTCTCCGCGAGAGGATGGGGGCGAGGACGGCGAGGAGGGCGGCGGCGGCAGAGACGACTGAGACGAGAGGATCCTAGTCAAACCAGTCAGCATGTCAGTGGTCGTGTGCCCTGGGACAAACACACTGTCGATCCAATGATCATGGACCTCACTTGAGCTGGCTCCGCTACTGGATTGCTCGCACGCGGAGGTTGCTGCACCAGAGCCGGAGAGGCTGTGGCGTGAGGCGGTAGTGAGACGAAGACGATCCAACGCCGAGGCGAAGCCGCGCTTGCCAGTATGGCTGACGCGTGCCTCGTCAGACTCTGCCGGGTCGGCGGGGGTGTTCTTATCCAGCGCCTGCAGCTTCGGTTCCTTTTTTATCTGGTGACTCTGGTGCAGTAGCATGCTTGACACGATCATCTTGAGTGTGACCAACTTGAAGTCCTTGATGCGGAGCCACGGGATGACTGGGCGGCGAGGCGCGAAAATTTTCTCGCGCCAGGCGTCGGGGCAGTCAGCGATCAGCTGCTCTATGGGCGCGCCACCGCGGGCAGGGTCGGTCTCGTGGAGCAATATAATCGCGGGGTTGCCGTTGGCGAGCACGGCAGCAATCTCTTTCTTGCAATTTGCGGAGAAAAAGTCTGTCCAAGGCGAGGCTCAAATGCGTGAGTAGCCGACCTGCCTGACCTTTCGCTAGTCTGCACTGGGGGTCAAACGCTGGGCATACATCCCTTGGAGAGGAAGAAGAGCATTGATTGAGACTGATTCACGTCTACCAAAGTGCGAGGCGGACGCGGGATTCATCAGAAGATTTAGGTCTCCCCCGGGTTCGAAGGCTTCACTCACATGTATCCAGTTGGCCAATTTCCTCCAAGTCGTCCACATCGAGGAAGACGCGAACGCCATAAAGTAGCAACTGTAGCTCTCGCTTCACCGTCGCCATCTGATCTTGGCCTGAGGACCAGATGTGGCTTAGAAAGAGGTGGTATTGCAAGCCCGAAGATAAACCAAGTTCTGGCACCTGGCTGGTGGCCACGAGGCGAACCGACGGTAGCACAAAGGAGGTGCTGAACTGGTACGCCGCGAGCGTCAAGAACATGACTAGCACGAAGAAGTTGAAAGCGACCATGATACACACAATCTTGAGCACGTTGTCCTCGTTGTTGTCGTTAGCGTTGGTCGTGAAGAGTTTTATGAATGCGCCGCCAAGAAAAACGCACACGAGCGAGAACTGTGCGGCGATGGCGAGAGTGTTCATCTCCTTGCGCTTGTACGGGCGCACGAACTGGACTAGTGACAGGTCTGACAGAGCACGGTGCAGAAATGGCATCAACCAATCCGCAGAGATCGGTGGTTCAAAGGTAGGTCAAAGGTTCGAATGGCGCGGCCCGTCACAGCCAATCGTCGTGAGCAAGCCCAGGAAGATCCGCCACGCGTCAAGTTGGACGGGGATGAGGAGTACCCAGCCGGTTAGTATCAGGCGTTGGGTCAGCGTGACTATTTCCCACCAGAAGAAAGTCGGGTCATATTCCCTATGCAGGAAGGCGGTGGCTTGTACCATGCGCGTCTTGCGCCTTTGCCGCAGCGCCTCCCGGTTAGGCAAGAGTACGAGCAAAAAGATGGTCGGCATCCCGATAGGCCACAGGAGAAGGAAGAAAAACGCGAGGTTCGTAATATTGTCATACTCCTCTGGGTGGTTGTTGCCGCTGCAAACGACCTGCAAGTCCGAGTTGAGGAAAGTGCGCACTTCCTCTTTCGCGTCGTCGAGCTCGTACTTGATGCAGTCCCATGTGTCGAAGATGCCCTTGGATACCGTCGGGCAAAGCAAAAAGGAAACAAAGAGGGCAAAGGGCGCCGCAACCACAAACGCGTCGCTCAGCCAGCGGCTACGAGTGCCGGGACCACGGGCGCGGCGACAGAAGAAAAAGACGATAGTGCTCTGCGGGATGGCGACGAGCAGCATGATGGGCGAGATCGCGCGCACCAGCAACCGGTAGCGGAAGCCGGTTGGCATGCATTGGCCAGGCAAGAAGTAGTCTGCCACGCCGTGTGTCACAGATTAGGACATCAAAACGGTGTATCGCTACGTGTGTGTGAGCTGATGCACCGTCCCACTCGAAGGTGGCCCAAGATAAAACTGAGGTTGAGTCTGCGTAGAGGTCTCCAGAAGTCCCTGACAGCTGGACATTGTACGTGGTTGGAATTTGCGAGACGAGTTGGAAGAATCTGCGAGGGAAGACGCAGGAAAAGAGCTCAAGCATCGCGTGCGAGCCGGCAGCGTTTCAAAAGGAGGGCCACTCACGTGAACAGCAGCTTGAGTTTCGGCATAATCTCCAGCTGCTGGAATCTTGTGACCAGCCGGTTCACCTCTGCTGCCATAGCACGAAAGCGCTCGCTCCAAATCCTGAAATAAACGCGAGCAGATTGAGCAGATCAAACACAGCAGGGACAGTCTGAGGTGGCGCAGAAATTGGAGCGTGTGAAAGTATGTGTGGAGGTGGAGGTTAAGGCTGAGGAAGAGGCGGAGGGCGAACCTCTTGACTAGAAAGGCCGCGAGTAGCAGCCCCAAAATCAAGCCAATGATACCCAGAGGCAATTTGAGCCTCTCAGAGGCCTTGGGGCACTGGACGCACTCCATCGCCTCCGCGCTGTCAAAGTAGAAGTTGAATGTGCTGCACACCCGACAGAGCGGGCCCGTGTGGCCTTCCTTGCAGTAACCGCTGCCCGCGTAGCCCAGTTTGAACTCGTCTTCGTCGCCGGCGTCGTTGCCACCAACGCACGAACTGTGGCCGTTGGCAGAACTCAGGCATAGAGAAATGGTAGAAGAGGTTGCGCTGAGTCTCCAGTAATTGGGCTCAATCCGGATCGTGGCGAGCGACGTTGAGCCGTGAGTCAAGGTGGTGGCGCCGAGCGTTGTGTTCTCTAAGCAAGTGGCACCGTCCTCGGGGCAGGGTGTGCATTTGACCTTGGCCTCGTCCTCGCTACTCTTGAAGTAGTTTTTATCGCAAAAGTTGCAAGAGGTTGTGCCTGGCAGGCTAGTAGTCCTAGTTGGGCACGTGGTGCAAGACCTCTCCGCAAACAGGTTGGCACCCATGCCCTTCTTCCCGGCTGGGCACGGTTGAGGCTCTGTTTCTCCTTCTTCGCAGTAGAAGCCCGGCGGGCACTCATCGCATTCTTCCGCCCTGGTTAGATTTGTCGCATTTGAGAACGTGCCCGGCTTGCACTCCGTTGGCGCTGTCGCGCCCTGATCCTCCGACCGCTTCGAGCAGTACGAACCGGGCTTACATGCCTCGCAGGCGATTTGACTCGAATTCTCTTGAAAGAGGCCCGATTCACACGCATGGCACGCTTCCTGCCCTGGCTCCGGGCCATAGGTCCCGGGAGTGCACGGTACTGGGTGCTTTGACCTCTCTGGGCAGAATGTCCCAGGGTTGCAAACAAGGCACGCCTTGATCGACGTGGCCAGCTCATTTGGGTTATACGTCCCAGCAGGGCATGGTGTCTCCGCCGCTGCCTCCTGCGGACAGAATGTCCCAGCACGGCAAGGCGCCGGATTGACCGTCTGCCTGCCGCAGTAGTTGCCAGCCGTGCAGCTACCGCTGCAGCTTGGTGCCGCCTGGTCTTTCACGTCGTAGCTGTTGCCGTACAGCGTGGCGGAGCACGGGATTGGATAATCGTAGTCGTAGGTACCACGGCCGTTTCGGGCGATGCCATCTTGTTCCGGGTCAGACACATAGTGAGCGAGCGGCGCCGGCAGCCTGAACGTCCACTCAACGTCAGAGGCGACGGACCCACCATAGCCCGTGGACCCAGTGATCGTGGTAAGCTCAGCCAGCTCCAGCTTGGCGTTGGTACCACTGACGCGGATGGCGCCGCCACTCCCAGAGGATCCATCAGTGACCTTGTTATCCTTGAACATTGAGGTGTTCACGTGAACATTGCCACCCGTGACTAGCAGAGCGCCGCCGCTCTCCGCCTGGTTGCTGTCAAACGTCGAGTTGTGCACGGCGAGGGTGCCACCGCTCACTTCGATCGCACCGCCCAGCAGGCCCTCGAAGACCGCGTTCGAGATCAACACCTGCCCATCCGAAATCAGCAGCGCCCGCAACTCCGTGCCGGCCGCAAGCCGCCGCTGCCGCCTTGCACTTTCGCTGCCAAAGCGACAGCCTTCAATCTCGGCCGTACCGCCCTCGATCACAACCTGTCCGTCGAGCTCTAGCCCCTGTAGCTTCAAGGGGGGGGCGCCGGCGCGAAGCTTTAGTAGGGTGGAGACGCTGCTCGAGATCATGGTGGAGGCGTCGCTGGCTGCGGTGATCTCGAGCGAGCCAAGCGTGAGGTTCGCGTCGAGTACCAGGCTGCCCACAACGTGCGTGCCAGCAGACAGTCTCATGACCAACTCTTTGCCGGGAAACCGTTCGGTGACACTTGCGAGGGCTTCGTCAATCGTCCCGTAATCACCATATCCTGATGGGTCGATCACTACAGATTCAAGTGGTGGCGGCGGCGATGGGGGCGGAGGCGAGGGGGGTGGGGGTGAGGGCGGCGGTGGCGAAGGTGGGAGTGAGGGTGGTGGTGGAGATGGTGGTGGGGGTGAGGGTGGCGGCGGCGATGGAGGAGGTGATGGGGGTGGCGGAGAAGGCGGCGGTGGCGATGGCGGCGGTGGCGATGGCGGCGGTGGCGAAGGTGGCGGCGAGGGCGGCGGCGGTGAGGGCGGCGGCGGTAGTGGGGGCTGCAGCGGCGGCTGGGACGGCGGCGGGGGGGGTGGCGCTTGTGGTGGCGGCTGCGGTGCGGAATTGGGAGGAAATGGCGGCGAGAACGGTGGGGTGGGCGCTGTGGGTGGCCGTGGCGGATCGGGCGGCGAGAAGGGCGGTGGGGGTAGGGGCGGTGGCGGCGACGGCGGTGGTAGTGAAGGCGGTGGTAGTGAAGGAGGGGACGGCGGCGTGCCGGGAGTAGGGGGCTTCGGAGGTGGTGGTGACGGGGAAGGTGGGGGGGGCGACGGCGGCTGCGAGGGCGGCGGTGGCGAGGGTGCTGGCAAGGGCGGTGGCGGTGACGGTTGTGGCGACGACGGAGGCGGCGGCGACGGTGGGGGTAGAGTCGGGGGTGGCGCCGCAGGGGGCGCAGGCGGCTTGAATGGCTTGTCGTCACAGCAGCCGTCGCAAAGGCACTCTGATGCAATAGCAGCGATAGCGGCCATCTCTGAGCACTTCAGTCCCGCGTTCTTCCAGTGCAGACACGTGAGTTGGATGCCGTCAGCGTTCTTGCGGCAAGGGTTAGAGCATGGGGTCGGCGGAGGCTGCACTGGTGGCTGCTTAGGTGGGCCCGGGGCGGTGGGAGGTAGCGGAGGGGGCATTCGTGGCGGCTGCGGTGGCGCGGGCGGCGTCAATGGCGGTGGAGCGGGCTCGGGCTGCTCTGGGCTCGGCGGTGGTGGCGGTGACGGCTCAGGCGAGATTGGCGGCGGCGGCGATGGCGGCGGCGGCGAAGGCGCGGACACAATCACTACACCATCGCTGACGGGCAGCGACAACTCGACGCCGGCCGTACTTGTTCCTGAGACCGCTCCCTCCACGACGGCCAGGGTGGCCACGGACTCGGCAATCTGCACGGTCGTGGTGTCGCCTTCGACACTCACCTTGACATCGGCAAGCGTGAGGCTGAGAGCGTTGAGGATTTGGTTGATCTGAGCTTGTACTGCCTCAGGTGTGTCCGTGTCGCCAACCGCAGCCTCCGCGCGGCGCCGCCTCACCCGCTGAGATGCCTCAGCCAGGTGTTCGAGCGTGTAGCCATCCTCGGCCAGTTGGTCGCGAATCACTCCCGCAATGTCGTGGATAGGTACCGACGCCGCGGCGTCGAGCAGCTCGCGCTGTTGGGCGTGGCGCTCGGTGATGGCACCCACACATTCGCGGCACTGGAGCCACGTGCGCAGCAACCACGTGTACTCCGGCGGCGGCGGTGGTGGTGCCCCCGTGATCGAGGCCTCGATTGTGAAGGCCTGCATCGCCACCACCCACATCGGTGGGTAGACCGAGACGCACTCAGCCGGAGCCGGAGCCTCTCTCGCCGCCTGAACGCGTCGCCGGCGAGGCCCCTGCACCTGTGTGGCCAGGGCGACCGTGGCGTTGTACGTGAGCGAGAACGTGACGACCGGCATGGTGCTCGCACCGGGGGAGAGCGGCGGAGGCGGTGAGGGTGGCGACGGCGGTGTGTGCGGTGGCGACGGTGGCCGCAGTACGCGCAGCGAGAAACTGACCACGTTGACGAGACCCGCGCCCGGGTACAGGGATGGTGGTGGTGGCGGCGGCGAGGGCGGCGGAGGCGAGGGCGGCGGAGGCGAGGGCGGCGGAGGCGAGGGCGGCGGAGGCGAGGGCGGCGGCGGCGAGGGCGGCGGAGGCGAGGGCGGCGGAGGCGAGGGCGGCGG
>Ga0115007_10003045_pt1 | contig 10244 bp, 12 predicted proteins | sample ArcOceMetagenome_2_FD_87166 | JGI IMG/M metagenome (GOLD analysis project Ga0115007, IMG submission 87166) | Marine eukaryotic phytoplankton communities from Arctic Ocean - Arctic Ocean ARC135M Metagenome | ecosystem: Environmental > Aquatic > Marine > Oceanic | place: Arctic Ocean | collected...
AAACCCGAACAATTGAATGTCCTAGTGAACATGATGAATATAAGTTTTACGAAAATTATGACTATAATCATGACGAGCAATCGTTTGAAACCCAAAATAAAAGTGTATCAATTGAACTGGAAAAGTCATCTTTGGTAAATTACATTATCTCATTATTTTCAAAGGAACAACTCAATATTTTGTTACTGTAACAAGTGTGATAAAATATAAAATTGAAACAACTTAAAGAATATTTTTTAATATATCTATCCAGTATGTCTTCTTCCTGTGTCAGCCCATTTGTTACTGCGATGGACAATGTTGTTCCCAAGCAGCTCGGTGAAAACGGTCATCCTGAATACACATGGTCAAAAACCATCAAAGAACAAATGACCCAATTTTATTTTCAACTTATTCGTTTGAAAAAGGAAGATTACGAAAAAAATATTTATCTTACTAAAATTCTCAACAATATTATCGAAGATTTGAAACAAAAGATAATGGTTTCAAAACCCCCATCCAATACAGTAGAAATGTCATGTGAATATTTTCATATGCTTCGTAGTATGTATCAACTTATTGGTCATAGTCGCGATATTCAAAATGGAAAGGGTGAGCGTACAGCTGCGTATCTGCAAATTCTTGTATGGTATGACCACTTTCCAAATCTGGCTAAATATGCGTTTCGCACTATGGTTCAATATGTAAATCCTGATTATAGCACAAATTTTTCAAAGCATCAATATGGTTCATGGAGTGATGTTAAATATTTCTGTCAGTATGTAAAATATTATACAGATAATAAAAACCATGAACTAATTAATTATGCCGTTGAGCTTATGGTAGAACAAATTAAGTATGATAAAGAGCAATATACAAAACAACTTCCATTTAGTTTGGCTGCGCGTTGGTCTCCAAAGGAAAAGCAGCGTGCTTCAAAATGGATTTTTAACAAAATTGCGTTTTCGATGTTTCCTTATATATCAACTGCCAAGACCCCTGAAGGATACAAAAAGGCTGAGCGTAAAGCTAATACTCTTCTTCGTACTCAATATTTGTCACCACTAAACAAGGCGCTTGATACAACTCAAATTAAGATGTGTGATCCGGTGGGTCGCTGGAATCAAATCTCATGGAATAATGTTACATCGCACACACTTCGTAAAAACAAAAATGCTTGGCAAAATATTACAAAATCTGGAGTAGAGCGTTTCCCCGACCGCGAAGACCGTGTTGAGTGTGCGCAAAACTACAAACATCACATTGAACGCGCTGTTTCTGGTGATAAGAGCGCCAAAGTTCATGGACGAGTGCTTAATACATACGAACTTGTAAAAGACGCTATGCTAACTAAAGAAACTAACAAAGAACAATATGATCAAATTAATCTTCAATGGCAAGATGCGGGTGAAAAGGTTTGTAATAACCTTGGAAATATTATTCCAATGGCAGATACGTCAGCATCTATGACAATGGACAATTGTGTTCCATTTTACAATTCTATTGGACTTTCTATCCGTGTTTCTGAAAAAACAAATCCAGCATTTAAAAATCGCATTCTTCAATTTAGTTCTACCGCAAATTGGTTTGATTTGACACATCAAGCAACATTTGTGGACAAGGTAAAATATATGAAAAAACATATTAATTGCAGTTCTACAAACTTTCATGGTGCGATGAAAGTGATTTTGGACTCAGTTCTTCAAGCTGAACTACCTCCTCGCGAAGTAAACAATCTTGTTCTAATTGTATTTTCGGATATGCAAATTAACTCAGACCAATATGGAGCTAGTTATGATGATACAGTTCATGAATCTGTCAAGAAAATGTATGAATCTGCTGGAGTAACAAGTAAATATAAAACTCCATTTGAACCACCTCATATTGTATTTTGGAATCTGCGTCAAACATCCGGTTTTCCAACAACATCCACAGAAAAGAATGTAACAATGGTTTCTGGTTACAACGAGACAATTCTCAACGTGTTCCTTGACAAGGGTATTGGTGGTCTTAAGAAATATACGGGTTACAATATGTTCATCGAACTTGTAAATTCGGACAACTATAATATGATGTCACAATATTTTAATGAATACTTCATTCCACTTGAGTAAAATAATACATCATAATACATCATATAAAAATAAAATAAAAAATACTATATAAATAATAATTATATATTTTTATAGTATATGAAATTTATTGATATTTCTGATAATGAATATGATATAAGTGAAAGTGATACACATGAATTATATTCACCAATAAATCCCCAAGATAGTGAAAACAATTTTTTAATTTTGCCTTCTGTTCCACAAACCCCTCCTACAAATCCACATCTGGAAGATGAGGTTGAATTTGAACATACACCTCAACCTCAGGTACAAGTAGAAATACAAGAACTTAATGTAATTCCACCACCGTCGTCTTCGTCTATACCATCTCCACCATTACTATCATTAAATAATGATTTAATAAATGAGCCAATTCAATTAAATGATATTTTTTCACTTCCACAACTAATAGAAAATCTACAATTATTTTCAAATCGTACTTATCAAGGAAGGCGACACGCAATGCGAATGTCCCCATTTCAATTAAATCAAAATGACCCTATAGAAAATGTTTTACAAACATCGTTAGAAGATACAGGTGGTTATAAAAATGTTATTTCAGAGGAAGGAAAAAAAGAAATTAAATTTTTAGAATATGAAACAAGTAAATTTGAAGAGAAAAAATGTTCCATTACACAAGAAGAATTTGAAGAAGGGCAGATAGTCGCACAATTACCATGTAATCATATTTTTAATAAAAAATGTCTTTTATATTGGTTAGAAAACGAAAGTAATGCTTGCCCCGTATGTCGGAGAGAACTTAAATATAAAGAAGTAAAAATAGAATATGACTCCGAAGAAGAGTCTAATCAAGAACAGAACCAAATTCCAATAGAAAATGTTAACACGCGATTAAATAATATTATTGGTGAAATAAACGCGCGAAATCGAAGACATGAAGAACAACACATACAGCAAGCGATTTTTAACAGTTTAATAATAAATCAAACATCTTCTTCTCCTCCTCCTACCGAAACACCTCAACCAAGTACGTTTCAAACAGCCGAATCTTAAATATCATCTACATTAATTTCATCTTCATTGTTTAGAAAACTTTTTTCATTAAAAGTATATTCTACAACTTCTTCATTCTCTACGCGTTCATCTACTTCATCAAGAAACTCAATCCCACCATCACTTTCAATCTCACTTCCACTTTCACTTCTAGACATACCACCTAAAAACATGTCTTCCTGTTTGATTTCATCTGTGAACTGAAAATGAGATTCAGTTTGTCGGGAAATTCCATGAGATTCTTCATAATTATTTTCATTTTTTGAAAGAAATTTGTTATTTATTTCCTCCATTTTTGTTAGCTTAATAACTTGATCATTTGAATATACATAGAGTAAATCAGTTACTTCTTTTTCTTTTCCGGTTTCAAATTCACGTCTTCCTACCAAAACATATGTTCCAATCCGCAATTCATTTCCTCGTGACTTATTTTTTCCGCGAAATTTCTTGCGAATAACACAATTTCGTTCTATGTTATCATTACAAGTAACACTTGCGCGACCATTTCCATAAAGTTTTGAAACGGACGCATAAATTTCGCCTTCACAAACACTGACACGCACCTTTTCAGATTGTGTACTGTGATTTACAGTGCGACGAGCCAGTTTCTTATGCTTAGAACCTCCTTTAACGTTTTTAACCATATTGATATTTCTATAAAGATTTTATTAAGTTTATTTCAATTTTTTTATATTTATACTAATTATAAAAATAAAATGACTCAATCTTCTATAATTTCCAATTTACATCAACCAAGAAATTTATCTAATATATACCATATTGTCCTTGTAGGACCAACTTTATTATTTATTGGATTACAAAAAACAAATACTCATAAATATATATTTTATCTTCTTGGATTATTGGCACTTTTAATTCCAGTTGTATTTCCTGTTCCAAAATTTTCATTTAACTATCATAATTTAATAAAATCAATTCATTATTTCGCATGGCTTCCCTTATTTTTATATGTAGCTTATGCGAATAAAACACTTAATCCAGTATGGTTTTCTGTACTTATTGGGATAGGATTACTAGCTATAACAATTCATGGTTACATGTTAGTTACTTCTTTATACAAAGTATAATATAACAATTATAACTTAATTCTATTCCAATGTAAAAATTGGATTAAATGTTACCTTTTTTGTTTTATTTTTTCTTTTTTTACCTGATATACTATTATTTAGCCCACTTTTCTTGGCACTATAATATACTTTTCGTGTTTTATTTTTACTATTTTTATCACTGGATTTCTTTTCTTCTTTAAATAAGAAATACATACTATTTAAATGGTCAAAAAACTGAATTGTTTTTTCGAAAAATACATCTTGTGAATAATTGTAAATGTGTAAAAAATCAAATTTTTCTGATTGTTTAAAATACTGTTGAATGTTCTCCGGTTGCAATGAAAAGTTATATTGAATACATTTATCAAAGTAGAAACTATTTTCAAATAATTGGTTATTATTTTTTAGCATTTTTAAAAAATCATATTGAGAGAATAAATTATCCCTAATATATTTCTTTTCCTTTTTTACATGGACAATTTCATTTTGTAAGTTAATATAAACAAAACATATATTTATGAATGTAACATCCTTTCTATAAAATTTGTCATATTTTTTTTCTTTATTTTTAAAGTCTTCAATTATGGATATTGTATTCATTTAATTAATAAAAAAATATAAAATAATATAATAAATCTAACAAATTAAATAATATAATAAATCTAACAAATTAAATTTTTAATAGTCGTAATCTTCTTAATAGTCGTAATCTTCTTCGGCTTGGCGAATCTTTTCTGGGTCTTCATAATATTCTTCTTCATCTGTGAAATAGGTAGTTTCGACATAATCGGTTTCCCTTTCAAAATCTTGTTCAAATTCATCATCAACGAATTGCTTCTTTTTCTTAAGTGAAACGAGACTTACAAATTTTTTTTGAATAGGTTTCTGATTTCTCTTATGTATTTCAATATCTTCATTAATAGCATTTGAATAATCAAGACTATTCTGAGAATTCTTGATAGATAAATTTGGTCCAAGTCCTAATGTGGGAAAATCACTATCAGATGAGTTAAATTCATTTTTTTCCATTCTTTTTTGATTGTTTAACGAGTTATAACCGCGATTTGAATTAGAAAACCTGTTGTTGGTTTCACGTGTCTTCATAGTTTTCCAACCATCTACACCCGACGATTTAAAAGAAGATGCTTTCGAAAATCGGTTTGTTCGCGATGTGGAAGTAATATCACCTTGAGACATTTGAAATCTATCATTATAATTCTTACCGGGTGGTATATATTGGGTTGGCGGTGAAGAAGACGAAGAAGACGAAGAAGACGGTGAAAATCGGTTGTTTGATGTTTGGTTCATGATTGTGTGTTTTTAATTATCTAAACCAACAACTACCTAAATCAATTTTTTATAAAACTTAAAGACAACATACTATAGTAAGGTAATATGGTTTCTTAACAGCAAACATTTGAGCTTTTAAAATTATCTCCAATAATTTTCACAAATTATTCATAGGATTTACAAGAAACCGCATATATTTTTTATTTTTTATAAAACATATCTATTAAATTAAGGTTTGCTCACAACAGAGTGTATTGTCCGTATCCCGTATCCCGTATTACGGCGTCGTAGTTTATATAATAAATTGATTTGAAAAAAATTAGATTATTATAATAAACGTGATATAAAGTAAATGGTTCAAACTGATAACAATGAACTAACACTATGTATACCGCGTATTTATTCAAACACTACCAAAGCGATGATTTTTGATGTTTTTAATAAAGTAAACCTTGGAAAAATAAAAACGATTAACTTTCATTATAATCGTAAAAATAATAAACGTGCTGTCATTGTTTTAGACCACTGGTTTGAAAATGATACGTCTGCGTTTTTCAAAGAAAAAATAAAAAAGGATGAATGGATTTACATTCCTTACTCTCAAGGACTATGGAAGTGTAGACAATGTATAAATTGAAGTTTAGTTAAAAAAATATAATACTTTTTTATTTCTTTAACAACCTACTATAGTTTGTATTTTTTAAAAAATTGAAACAGTAACATTCGCAACAGATATAATAATTCTCCCCTCTTAACATAAGAAAGAAAAAGATTTATACCCACATATCAGCCACATACACCTGAATTCTAGTAGTCTAAAAACTATCCTACTAAATTAACCAGAAACTACAGAAACTACAACCCTTAAATATGAGTTCTACCACACACAACGTTCGTGCTTGTGCCTTTTCACATCAAGTCTATCATCTCAACACATCTGGCTTCTACAGCGCTAAGTATGACCAATGGTTTGCTAATCCAACATGTTATAACCTGATGCGTCTCAAGAATGGTGAACTCGATATGAAGAAGAATCCAGACTTGGTTTCAAGTCTTATTGAGGTTCGCAAGAGGCATTACCCACCTGATGTGATTGAACGCAATCGCAAGAAGCTGACGGCAAACATTCGCAATAACCACTACACCGTAGTTCGCCAAGTTCATAGTGGTTCTAACGGAAAGGAGTAAATATCCGGTTCTACATTAGTATTTAGCTGAAAAATAAAAATATAATAAACATCTTTTTTATTTTTTTATTTTATCTAAGAATGATATCCATCAAGAAATGTGTATTTTTTACCGGTTGTAGGTCCATATGTTTTGTAATCGCGTAGCTTAGTATAGACAATTTCATTTTTTCCAGAAGTATAAGCAACTTTTTTCACATTAAGTCGATTCAAGAGTTTAGTACAATCATCGCATGGAGACGAGCTGACAAAATCTGTTATTGGATTGTAAAAACAAACTACACGTGAGGCATTTCCACCACACTTAAGACATTGACATGGTCCAATTTTTTTCCCCGAGAAAAAGGGGGATGTTGTTCGAACCACGTATACAACTAGTCCCTTAAGCCACTTTTGCCGTACGTCGTTTTCCATGCTTTCGAGTGCGGGAGCTGTACATACGACGAAGTGCGTCCACCTCAGCATGACAGCTACATGAAGTATTGCTAATCAGACCATCACTACAACGAGTGCGATAATTGTTATGACCCCGACTAACCACTTTTCTTCCCCGACTAATAACGCAGCCATGTTGAAAATTCATTTCAGATTTGATAGATTCACAATAAGCAAGAGATGCCATGCGTTGATGTTTGTTTGTCCACTGAGAAGTCATATTACTGTATTAATTTAATATATTGTATTCTATTAAAATCAATTTTTTGATAGAATACAATGATAAATTATCAAAAAAATATAAATTATCAAAAATTGATTTTAACATACAACAATATAGTAAAATAACACACCATCATGAAGAACCAACCAGTTCACCAGACACTTTACTTTTGCTTTAACTATCCGGATGCCGACCAGGAGAACAATCCCGAAAAATACAAGGAACTTTACATGGAAAAAATCGAGTATATGAAATCTAAAAATATGTTTCAAGATCCATATCAAGACTCCGGATTTGATATGTTTTGCCCTCGTAAGGTAGAATGTCCTCCACATACCACTACCAAAATCAAGATGGGTGTAAGCTTTGCCCTTTATAACGAAACAAGCAAAGGACAACAACCTGCTCCTTATTATATGTACCCACGTAGTAGTATTTCCAAAACGCCACTTCGTTTAGCCAATAGTGTTGGAATTATCGACAGCGGTTATAGGGGACAACTCATGGCAGTTGTAGACAACATTTCTGATAAGACCTATATTGTGGAAGAAGGTCAGCGTCTATTTCAAGTATGTTCTGGAAACCTTTCTCCATTTTCAAATGTAAAAATCACCGAACAACTAACTACAACTGAGCGTGGAGCGGGTGGTTTCGGTTCAACCGGTCAGTAATTAGAAGTAAAAAATACAATACGCTCCTAATAAAATTTTTTTCACATTTTATAGTAAGTAATAAAATGTGTATTAGTTACGAAACATCTATTTTTTCTTTTTTAGTTGGCACAGGATTTTCTATATTAAACCTTATTAAATATAGAAATATACCTATTTTTGTAGCTATCTCTCTCTTTTGGCTCTTTGTTATTTTTATGCAATTATGGGATGCTCTTTTATGGAAAAATATAATTCCCAAAATGGCATCAAAATTAGCAATGATTTTTAATATTTTACAACCGGTTGTTGTATTTTTAGTTTTAGTTCCATTATTTTTAAAATCTAACACTTCATATAAAAATATAAAACTTATTATAATTGGAATCATATTTTTTATATATTTTACTTACATCGGAAGTCATTTAAAATGGGATTATGGAAAATTAACAACTAACAGAGGAATAGAATATAAATGGTGGTCAAATTTTAAAAACAATCAAACGAATTATGGTGGAAATATATATTTAATTACGGTGATTTCTATATTTTATATGTTAACAAATAATCAAATGGTAAAATGGAGTCAAATTCTATTATTTTATTTATCGTTGACGACCGCATTCTGGAGTAACTATTTTCCAAATGGAAATCCCGCTTCAATATGGTGTTTTTTTGCGGCGTTTGCTCCGTCTGTAAATTACTTTATTTTTAATTATTTAAAAAATAAACCAAATACTAACCTCGAGAGAAATAACCCCAGTCCCATGACCAAGAAGGAAGCCAATTAAACCAACTATTTTTTTCCTTTTCCTTTTCTGTTTTTTTATTTTCATTTTCTCTCAACGTTCCATCCATCAAACCCTTCATTAATTTACACCAACTACCCGGGTTCTTAGTTCCATCTGGTGGGGCATCATAGTATTCCCACATAAATACTCCGCCAAAATCTGGATACTTTTTAGCACAATATGATACAATTTTTTGTGCTGTATCAATTGGCTGGTCTTGAATCATACCTAAAACAACTTGGTTTGCTGGGTAACCATTTTGAATACAATTGTCATAGCATTCTCCACTTAAATCAAAGTAAAATTGTCCACAATAAAAGTCTATTAATTTACCTTCAGCAGAGTCTCTCAAATCTTTGTATGAAAAACCTCCCATACTTGGACCATTTCCTTGTAAACTACCTTGAACTGGTGCCATAGAAATAACAAAATCATATGCTAAATCTCTTTTAAAAAGGTCAATTAACATTTTTACATCCGATAAATTTACTTCTTCCTCAATATCTAAATTAATACCATTTACTATTTTTGATTTCATAATTGTTTCTATTAACATTGGATAATATACACCAAAATTAGAAAACAGATCAACAAATGCTCCACCTGCTCCACCCAACATAATATGAATTTCAATATTGTATAGGTTCTTCGCATCACTAAGTTGTTGCCATACTTTATCAAATTTCTTATCAAATGGGTCATTATTATTCAAATGAATATAGGGACTTCCATCTGTATTGTTTCCAAAATGAAACGCAGAGAGAAAAATGTGAGTTACGGGAGTTCCTTCAAACAAAATAGGACTTAAGTCTGTTAATGTTTGATAATAATAAATAATTCGCTTTGAATTGTTAGAAATATCAGAAACATTCATCATATAATTAAATAAAGAAAACAATATTTAATTATAAATTTTGCGAAACAAAATAAAGAATAATTAATAAATTTTTAAACAAACAACTAATAATGGATCAAGAAGTGTTTGAAATGAATCAAACACAGATAAATAGTTTATTTAACGAATTTGATACATTTGAAGAAGAATTAAACAATATGACGGTTGATATGTCAAATAATACCATAAATTATATAGAACCTGAAAAAGAAACAGAACCAGAAATACAAATAAAATCATATAACCCAACATCACGAAAACAATTAGAACCTGAAAAACAAGATGATAATATTTCTAATTCTTCAACTGATAATTCTGTAGTATCAGTCGAATCATATGAAATATCACACCCACCTATAAAATATAAAAAACAAAATTATTTACAAACCGAAGATGAAGTAAATAAATATTATTATGATGAGTTTGATTATTATAGCTCTTCACTAGATATTTTAGCTAGTTATTTAAAGGGACAAAAAATTATTTATATGGAATCAAAGTCATACTGTGAACATCGTCTTAATACACTTATGTTTCCGGCTATTTTTATAAGTTGTACTGCTTCCGTTTTGGCAGCATTTATTGAAACCGAGTAT
>Ga0115007_10003046_pt1 | contig 10240 bp, 4 predicted proteins | sample ArcOceMetagenome_2_FD_87166 | JGI IMG/M metagenome (GOLD analysis project Ga0115007, IMG submission 87166) | Marine eukaryotic phytoplankton communities from Arctic Ocean - Arctic Ocean ARC135M Metagenome | ecosystem: Environmental > Aquatic > Marine > Oceanic | place: Arctic Ocean | collected...
GAGCGAGCTCGTCGGCGGTTTCGAGCGCCTCGCCGAGCGGACCGAACTTCTCGCCATCCGCGGTTTCGCCATCCGCGGTGTCGCGGATTAGCGTTGGGTCCATCGCGGAGGCCGCAGCGGCGGCGACGGCGCGCAGGGCGGCGTCACCAACAGGCGCGACGATGTCACCAACAGGCGCGACGATGTCACCAACAGGCATGACGATGTCACCAACAGGCACGACGGTGTCACCAACAGGCGCGACGATGTCACCAACAGGCGCGGCGTCGCCTCACACAACCAACGCGCTGTCGCCCACGGAAAGCGGGTCACTTCGTTTTGTGCAACCCCAGGCCGACCCGTTCGCCCTCGCGGTTTCACGAAACAAACCGCCTGTGCTACAGCCCGTGCCCACCAACAGAAGGACGCCCTCACGCACGGACTGGGTCGATTTCGACGCGGACGACGCCGCGCCGTTTGCGTCGCCGGCGTCACCCCCGCCGGCGTCTCCGGCGTCGCCCACGCCCGCGCTTAGTACCACGCAACTAGTGGACCCCTTCGCCTCGCTCACGGTGAGCACCGCGGCGCACGTCGCGCAGCAGAAACGAGACCGCTTGTCCAGCGTTTCGCCGACAACAAATCCTCCCACCTCGCCCCCCGCCGATCCGGGAGACGCCCTAGCGGCTGTACTCGGCCTAGGGTCGCCGTCCGCGCAGCCGCACCAAAACTTGATTGATTTCTAAGCACCACAGGAGACTCGCGAGTAGATTCGGCCCATGAGATGTACAACTGATTAACTGCAATTGTAAGCTATTAATTCTACCAAACCCCCAACCAGGTCCACCTTACACCTTCCCGTCGTACTTGTGCCTTCTTTTGTGTTCCTCCACCAGGTTCGCCAGGGTGACTCTTCGCGCGCCGCCCTCGGCGACGCCAAACGCGGCGTGCATTTGCCCGAGCTCGCGGTCGGTGACTTGGTCGAGAAGCGCGAAGACCCCGGGTTTCAGGCTTTGCGTGGCTTGCTGTCCTATTCCCCCGCCGTCTCCACCCGCCATCGAGGTCACCGCGTCCGCAAGGAGGTGCGCGCAGTACCGGTCCAAACCGGCGGTGACGGCTTCCTCGTAAACCGCGACGAGGGCGTTGGCGCCTCGAACGCACGCGTCGTCGACGCGGTTGACGTCGTCGTTCGTTTCTTTTGTATTGGAGTCTTCCGCGCCTTCCGCGCTCTTTGACAAACACAAAACGAGCCCCACTCTCCTTTTGTGCCACACCCGCAGCACGTCTAAAAGCGACGCGCACGCGTGCACCACAATCGCGGCTGACCGTCGCAGCTCTTCCTTTCGGAAACGCAGGGTGGAGGTCAACGCTGCACACAGCGGGACGAAATTTAACCGAACCGCTTCTCGTAAATAAACAGTCGGCGCCGACGAGAGCGCCGACGCGAGCGCCGACGGGGTTTGCGCGATCCGCGCCACGCACCGCGACGAGAGGGCCACTTTGCTTTTGCTCACCAATACGCTGGTCAGGGACACGCACGCGTGCGTGATGGCGATATTTACGCAGTGGGAGGATGCGTCATCGGTCAACACGAGCTTGGCGACCCACAGCGCGGGCGCGAAGGCGTTGTGGAACGTGGTTTCCGCTTGACTCGCGAACGCGGCGTTGGACGCGCCTGCCGTTCCTTTCACCAAGTGTTGCAGTAGCCAAAGCGGCATCGCGATCGCGGCTGATACGCGTGTCAGGTCGCTACCCGTTCCAGGCCGCAATCGTCGGCAGAAAATATCCACGTCCCGTAGCTGTTCGTTTGCTAATTTGTACCCCGCGCCTAACAAACGCTTCCCGGCGCCGTCCAGTAAAACCTCCATACACAAATCCAACGCGCGCTTCACGCGAACCGAAGGCGCGGGTAACGACGTTTTAGTACTCAAAGTACTCAAAGTACTCGGCCCATCAGTAGTTTCGTTCGCGGAACTCTTCCTGACCTGGGCGTCGTACGCCGCGGCGACGACGGCTAGCAAAACGGCGTGCGCGTTCGCGTCCAGCGCCGGGCCCGTGGCGTCGAGCAAGGAAACGCAGTGCGCCGCCGCGGTCGCGGCGGCGACCAGGGTTTGCTCGTTTGCGGATTCATTAATGACGGTAGACACGTGTGTACCGCAGTGCGATACGGACTCATCACGACTCGCCGCCGCGAGTACCTCGAGTGCGACGCAAACGCAGACGCGCACCGCGCTGACGTCCACGCCGTGCCCCGCGAACAAGTCGCCGTGCCGCGCGACGAGGGACGCGAGCTTAGCGCCGGCGCCCGCCGCGGCCAAAACGCTGGCGGACGCGAGCGTCGAGCATCGATTGTACGCATTTTTCGACTTGTAGGCACTTTGAGAGGAGCCCACGAACGCACCTGCGCCGTACAGAGCCGCGAGGGCGTCGTCCACCGCCAAGCGAAGCGAAATCGTTTCCTCTCGCGCCGCGCCGGCAACCGCAAACACGTGCGGGTCCTCGGTTCTGTCGTACCGCGACGCCTCGGTTTGCTTTGGGATTTTCAAAACAAGCGCCACGAGAACCGCCTCCGCAAGCGCGGCGGCCCGCGCGCCTTGACCTGATATTTGTGTAGTATCAACATAATTATCCACTTTGCGTTTCTTCTGAATGGCGCGCGGCACCAAACCTTTCTTTGGGGTGGTCGTTTCGGTTTTGGAGGCGCGCGCCTCAATCGCCAAACGAACAACGAAAGGCGCCACCGCCGCCGCTACGGCTTTGATCGCGTTCCAATTGTCCTCGTCGCTCTTCCCGTTCGCGAGCGCGCGGTGTGTCAGTGACGCGACAGCTACCGTGGCCTCTGCGAACGGTGTGGAGTCTATGTCTGTGTCGTGATCACTCGCGGCTTCCGCAGCGCTCGCTTGCACCAGACTCGGTAGAAACTTCGCAACTCGTTCCGCGGCGGCCGCGTCGGTTTCGGCGAGTCGCGCCGCGAAGCGCCGCGCGGTTACACCCGCGCTTGTGCACGCGTGGCCGTGGACAAGGCATGATACGCAATCCGCAGCGGCGAGTACGGCGACGAGCTTGCCCGAGTCCATGGCGCGCACGGCAATACCGGCGGGAATCGAGCTCAAACGCACAAGCGCCACCGTCAGGGAAACGCAGAGTTCACCCGAAGCTGACGCTTCTTTTTGTATTTTTTTCTCGTCGCCTCGTTTTTCACCCAAAACGGCTCGCCAAAACGCGTCAACAAAACACTCCCCAACAGCCTCCCAAACGTTTTCGTCACCCTCAAGCAAAGAATCAGCGTCGTCAATCACACGACCGCAAGCCTTCACGAGGCTCTTTTCCTTGGAGTCGTCAATTTTGAAAGACCCGAGCAGTTTCTTGGAACAAGCCACCACGTCCCTCGCGGCGGCGAAAAGCCGCGCCGCCAGGATTTCGGGTTCGGCGACGAGTTTTTCGGTTTGTCTGTCGCACACTTCTTTTTCGTTTTCGTTTTCGTTTTTCGCTTTCGCGTCAAATCCGTCGCGCCCTCGCGTCCACTCGGCGAGCGCCTCAGCGCTCGCCCAAGGCGTCCACACGTCTTCAGACTCCAGAAGCACTTCCGTGACACCGTGGTTTACCGAAACACCACCAGACACAAACTCGGTGGTCAACACATCCACCAGCGTCTTGGCTTCGCCGGCGGCGGCCGCGTCGCCTTCCCCGGCGGGCGCCGGCGACGCGGCCGCCGCGAGCTGCGCCAGCCGGTGCACGCACGCGCCCGCGACGCCGACGCCCAGTGCAGCACTCACCGTTTCATCCGCGCCGTGCGTACCTCCCAGCGCGCTTCGCGTACCTCCAATGTGCAGTGTCCACGCGGCGACCCTCGCGAGGGAAGGAAGTTGAAAAGTCTCTTCGGAATTCGAACCGCCTTGTTTATCCACGCAAAGGTACGGCGCCGCGTGCCGGCCGTGAAGCGCCGCCGAATCGTGGCACACCTCGAGCGTCGCCGCGACCGCGGTGAACGCGACGAGCGCGGCGCCTACGCGGGCGGCGTCGACGCGGTCACGAGGCGAGAACTGAAACCCGTCAAGGCTGTTGTTACTTGACGCGTCGAGTGTTTCCCGTTTCCGTTTCTTTTTCGGCTCTTTTGATGACTTTCCAATGGAGGCGGAGTCGTCTCCGCGTCTCGCGTCGATTGAAACGCAAAAATCGCGCGCCACCGAAACGAGATCGTTCCCGAACCCACAGAGCGCCTCTTTCGCAGCGCCGGGAAGCGACGCTCCTGGCTGCGCGGGGAGGGAAGATATCAACGTAGCCACGAAGGCACAGGTCGCCACAACACGCGCTGTGGCACCGCATTTGGCGCCGTTTTCCTTTCCTTTCCCTGACGGGTTGGAATTTTTCGCATTTTTCGAGCCGTCTGTCGCCGAGTCGGTTCGTGTAAACGCCGCCCGCGTCGCGTCCCTCGCCGCCGCGACTATGTCCCTGATCTGGCCAGGAGGCACGCGCGCGGACGCTGCGGCGACTGCGTGAAGCACCTCATCAGATGCGAGCGCGGTGACGCCGCCTTCCCCTCCCGTTTCTGAGGAGGAAACACCAGAAACGTTCAACGCACTCGCTGCCGCGCCAATCGCGCCGAGCAACTCGGGAAGCCGTCTCGTGTCGGCGTGCGCGGCGACCGTCGCGGCTATTGTTTTGTTGACTAACTCGGAGTCTTTGTCACCCATCCAAACCAACGCGATCGCTTGCGCTAAGTACGGCTCCACTAACCGGACGTCAACCTCGAGTAACGACCGCAACGCACGCGCGGCGGTTTCGGGAGACAAAGCGTTATGGTTGGAAACCGGCGTCGAAGCGCAAAAAATATCTTTCGCGTATTTCGCGAGTCGATCCCTCGGCGCCTCGCCCCCCGCCGGCGCCGGACCGCCCCCAACAGAGGTCTGCGAGTACAACCCGCTTCTGTGGAGTTCGGTGATCAAACCAGGTGCGAAACAAGTAGTGTTCGGCCGACCGTTTCCGGCTGTTTCGTGGTGAGAAACCGAAACGAACAACGAGTCCCACAAAAGCCGCGACGGCGCCGAGTCTTTTTCGGTTTGCGTCGGCCCTTGAGATAAAAAAGAAAGTGTCAGTCTCGTATGGGCATTCAGTCTGCGGAATGTGGTAAATGGGAAATACTTACCCGAGGACGACGCGGTGCCGCCTCTTGTTGTTGCGGCCAGTCCTTTTGTTTTCCACGTTCCCTCCACGAACGACCGGAACACCCATAACAAAAGGTTCCCCGTGACGTCGCCGCCGCGGGCGATTTGCGTAATTGCGTTTGCCATGTACTTAACCAGCGGGGGGGGTGTTTTTTCGTACGTTTTCGCGTCGTCGTCGGGAGTTTCGGGAGTTTCGGGGCTGTCTTTCATCTCGGGCACGGTCCCTTCAGCTTTTCTTTTCGTTTTTTTCTTCCCAACCGTACTCGTGTCCAAATCCAACGCCGCACCACCCATCGCCCCAAGCCGCGCACTCTCCGCGAACGCCCCAGGTACCGTCTCCACGTGCGCCGGGTGAAGAAGCACGGCACGCAGAAAATCGAGCGTGTCGTTACTATGTGTTGTCGACCCGTTACTCGACGATTTATTCAAAATTTCTGCCGCCGCGCGAACAAGTAAAACGTCAACCGTCGCGTTGTCAATCGGTGGCGGCGGTTTGTGCGGCGATTGCGCGACGGACCGGGTCGTTAGTCTTACGAAGAAGGAAACAAAATCCGAATCGTGCTCGTCTCTTTCCGTAAGCGACGCTTGCAGTGCTAGCAAACACATCTCCGTGCTTGGCTTGAACTTGCCCCCCAGGGCTTTCTCGAAAAGCCCGAGCGTTTCGGTGACGAGATTTAGCAAGTCAGACTTCGAGCCGCGCTCGAAAAATGCAACCGCAGCCGCGCGCGTGACGTGCGCGGTGGCCGTGGCGTTGGGTTTGTAACTGGTGTTTTTTTGCGACTCCAAGTAACGCATGGAGAGTGCGAGCACGTGCCACAGCGTGCGGTCAAGACACACTTCTGTAGCATCCGGTACGGACGTACCAACCGCTCGCGGAGGCGGTGTTTTTGTGTTTTTCCTCGATTCCGGTTTCTCCTTCGCAATTTGTCTTTGTCCATTCGCAGCGCCGCCGCCGCCGCCCGCGTTGTCCCTCGCGTCCCGCCCGACAGACCCAGTTGAACTCCGTTTCGCAACTTCAACATCCGCACCTAAGCCCGCCCACGCAAGTGCCGCGAGTGCCCACTCCGAAAGAACAAGCGCGGTGGCGGTACCGCACGGCCCGGGGCGGTCGCTGCCGGCGCCGGCGGTCTTTGTTGCCAGCACAGCCCCACCGAGATCCGCCAACAACGACGTCGCGAGGACCTTTTTGTCCGCGAAAGTCGTCGTGGCGCCGTATAAACGCGCGCGAGCTTCACGCGCCTCACGCGTCGAAGACTCCATCGTGGCACTCGCCCTCCGCGCGCGGTGCAGTGAAGGCGGGAGGGCAACTGCGAGAGGTCAAAAGAATCAGCAGGAGCAACTCGGCACTGCAGCGAAAATATTGACGACGATTGAAGTGACCCTATTTATGCGGCGTCCTATTAGTGAACGACTCTGTTTCTCTACACACCGCGGCTACGCTACTACATCAACTGCACTACTCCCCTTATTCTTTCTATTAATCTAAATTCCGCAAACGCGCCGCCTCCATGTCACTCATCGCGTCCCCCTCGACTCGCCGGAACTCCACCACGCGGAAGGAAGCGTCTGATTCTGATTCATCTTCCTCAATTTCTTCATCTCCGTTTAATCCATCTACTCGTGGTCGCCCGTACCCCGGTGCCAGCTCTTTCCTTTCGACTTTCCTTTTTTCAAACCCAAACCCGAGCAACGAGGCTTCAAGCCGGTCCACGCTTTCCGGCCGGTGCTCTCTGCACGACGCGAACACCGCGGTTGCGCCGATTGGAACACACCACGCGACGGTTTGCGCTAATTTATCAATCACCGTAATATTTTCGGTGTACGCCAAATCTGCGCCGAGCAGCACTGTCGGGTTGCGGAACTTCGGGTGTAACTGCGCGACGTCTTTCGCGACGCCCCAGCGCACGGGCGCTACCGCGAGCTGGACCGAGGAAGGGATCGCAGGTTCAGATCCGAGTTTCATCGAGTTCTTACCTTTGCCAGTCTTGAATTTTCCACTCGTCGAAACCGGTTCCATATTCCGCACCACGTTGTGTTTCAGAAACGGGCACAGCCCGGGCAGGTCCGTTAGCGCCACCGCGCTGGGTAACCCGGTTGTGGCCAGGGCTAAACCCGCGACGCCGGTACCGGAACCTAGCTCTAAAACGGTGTTTTCAGTGTTGCTTCGGGAGGAGGAGTTAGCTTGTTCTTTCTCTTCGTGAGTAGCGTCGCCGTCCTCATCGTCGACATCATTCCCGGCTGCTTCATCCTTCTCCGTCTCTTTCGGTGTTTCCCTCACACCTCCAGCCCTTTCCGTAAGCCTTTGCCACACCTCCGGTTGTGCCACGTACGCCCCCAGCAGCACCCCCGCGTCCCACACCGTGAACCCGGTCGCGGGAATCGGGTCACGCGCGTCGTCATCTTCCGCGGCGGGGGCGGTTCGTTCGGCGCAATGCCCGGGTCGGCTGCTGCCCGCGCCCGCACCGCCGACCACCACGCGCTTTTCCGCCGCGCTCGCGGATGGCGCCTGCGCGATGCGAAGCGGGGGGGCACCCGCGCGCGCGCCCGGTACCGCGAACACGAAGTCCTCCTCGAACTTCGACCGGTAGTCAAGCGCCGCGCGGCGCCACCCGTCGTCGCCCATCACGGCGCGGGGGCGAATGCGCACGCAGAGTCGGCACGATGTAGCCGAACGATACGAGCCTCAGGATTTCTCGGAGACTTTGAAATCATCATCAAAGCACCCGCGGCTCGGCACGTCGCACAACGTCGCGCGCGCGTGTCCTGCTGTTTGGCACATCGCGCGCGTCGTGTCCACTGACATGTCCGGTGGAATGAAACGGACTTACTCGCGATCGGACGAGGAAGGTCTTGCGGCGCCGCAGCCCAAGGTGGGGCAGAGCCTTCACGAACGCGCCAACGAACGATTCGGTTTCGGGGTTGGCCACCACCACCGTCGGTCGAGTAGCACGATGAGCAACGCGCCGTTCGGGGGTTTGATGTCGTACCAAGCCCCCCGGCGGTTCGCGATGTGGGGGGCCTTGGTGTGCGTCGCGTGCGTGTTAGGCCTGATCGCGCGAACCGCTTTGTTCGGAGGCATCGCGTACGTCGCGTTTGGCGGGCAAGGTTTGCGCGACGTACTTTGCGACGGTGTGCCCCCGTTCGTGGTGGTCGTGGACGCGGGGAGCACGGGTTGTCGCGCGCACGCATTCCGAGTCACGCCTGGTACCGTAGCTCCATCCTTTACCCTAGAGCCAGTCGCCGGCGCACGCGTCAAGTTAGACACCCCACTGGCGTCGCTAGCGGGTAAAACACAAGCCGAAGTCGCGGCTGTTTTGGCGCCGATGCTCACGGAAATCGCAAAGAGAGTCCCGACCGGCGATTTGAAAAAGACGCCGGTGTACGTCTGGGCCACCGCGGGCGCGAGGGCTCTTGCGGAAACGCAGCAGCAATTGTTGTGGCAGACGGTCACTGACGTGGTGCGCAGTGAAACGCAGTTTCTGCTTCCCCCGAAGCAATCGTTGGCGGAGCAAAATCACTTCCGGACAATCCTCGGCGAGGAGGAAGGCTTTTTCGCGTGGCTCGCCGCGAACTACGTGTCCGGGGTGGACGTGACCACGATTGGCGGAACCGGTACGCCGCTTGCGACCCAAACAGTGGGCGCTCTTGATGTCGGGGGAGGGTCCGCGCAGATCGTGAGTTTGCGGACGATAGGAAACGGCGACGGGAACGGGAGCGGTAATGGAAACATGATTAGCGCAACCTCGCTTGACGAGCTCGCGGAGCGCGTGTACGTCCGGAGTTACTTGGGCGTCGGCGCTGCGCACGCGGAGCGCAGGTTGCGAAAAGAAACGTCCGCCGCCGCGTTGACACAAGGCAAGAAGGAGGTATCCTTCCCGTGCGGTTTCAAAAACGAACTCGAGACGGTTGATGGAGTTTCGTTAATTGGAACCGGCGAGTACGACGCGTGCGTTTTGTTGATTCAGGATTTGCAATACGCGAAATTGCGGGAAGACGGTTTTGGCGAAACCACCTTGCGCGCGCCGGACGACGCGATTCACAACACACAAACGTTTTTGGGTATGTCACTTTTGTTCCACGCCACGCACTGGCTTCACGTCGCGTTCCCGGGGTCGCTGGCGGGGTTCCCAAACAGCTCGCTCCACGAAATCGCGATCGCCGGACGCGCGGCTTGCGCCACGGAGTGGACACAAATCGTGACCGACAAAGACGGGTTGGACGAAAACACCCCGCTTGACCGGCTTCCCGGGCGGTGTTTCGACACCGCGCTGATTCAGTCCCTTCTTGGCCTCAAAAGCGGGTTCGGGTTCGGTGAGGACACACAAAAAATATCCTTCGTCGACCTCGTGAATGGCAAGGACGTGGAGTGGACCATGGGCGCGGCGCTTTCGCTGGTGCACCGAGCGCGGGTTCACGCGGACGGGCGGGACACGGCGTTGCAGTGCGTCGCTTTGGGCGTTGGAAAGGAAACAAAAGTCGCCGTGGGTATCGGCGCCAAGTCGCGGACCGGGCGGACGGTTCGGCGGTGGGTCGGGTTTACCGCCGCGGCAGGCTCGGTGTGCGCTTTGTTCGCCGCGCTCGCGGGCGCGGTGGAGGCGGATAAGCTGTGGCGCTTGACGAAACCGGCGGAGAGGGAAATACGGGGGTTGTCCATGGCCAGGAAAAGGGGAAGCTTGTCCAACCTGTAGCGGTTTGTGGTTGGGGGTATTATTGTGTCTTTTTTATTTCTTTTCAAACAAACATTGAGCCACTACAAATACATTGTATCCATCAACACGAGTCAACAGCGTCGCTCGCGCCCGCGTTTCCGTCGTCACGCCCCCACAGGGTCGTCATCCTCTTCGCTGCCGTCATCCTCTTCGCCGTCGTCATCCTCTTCGCTGTCGTCATCCTCTTCGCTGTCGTCATCCTCTTCGCTACCGTTTTCGAAAACAGCGCCGGCGGCCCTGAGAATCTTAACAATCGCCTGAAAGCCGTCATCTTCGGCGATGAACAGCGGCGTCCCGCCGAGAACATCCGCCTTGTTGACGTCCGCGCCAGCCTTGATCAGTACCCGCACCACCGTCTCGTGGCCCTTTTCAGCGGCGACAAACAGCGGC
>Ga0115007_10003048_pt1 | contig 10240 bp, 6 predicted proteins | sample ArcOceMetagenome_2_FD_87166 | JGI IMG/M metagenome (GOLD analysis project Ga0115007, IMG submission 87166) | Marine eukaryotic phytoplankton communities from Arctic Ocean - Arctic Ocean ARC135M Metagenome | ecosystem: Environmental > Aquatic > Marine > Oceanic | place: Arctic Ocean | collected...
CACATTTCGTATTCGCAAATTATTGTATTGAATGTAAGTGTTGGGTTGTAACATTTTAACCAACGGTCAGAATGGGTTTGGTGCGTCTTCCCTGTTTTTTTAATTGTGTACAACGTATAGAAAAGGTATTCAGACGTCGTCAAAGATGATAAAAAAATGGAATTGGTGGTCATTTCATTTTCACACAATTCCAAACCCTGGAAACAGGCCCCCGATCTCACCATTCGACGAATGATGTTGTCAGGGTTGTCAGGGTTTGGTTTGTCTTTTTAATTGAGTGTCTGGTAGAATTGGGCGGATTTCTCGTCTTTTGGTTCTATGACTACGATAGCGGAACAAAATTCCCGCTCCAACGCTGAATTAAACCATGTGACGAGTCTACTTGGCTACACAACACAATCCTTGGAAGAGTTGAAAGAACGATTGCGTCGTCTCGCCAAGACCTTGAAACAATCGAAACAGAAACACGCGTACGAATGTGCTAGAGCATCTGCACTTGAAACACGGTTGGAAGAATTGGCTCAATTGCTTCAACTTGTGACAGACGATCGAGACAATTTGAGAGCAGAATGTATTCGGGAAGGGGAAACCATTCGTTTTCAGACACAAGAAAGGGAAGACCAGCAACTAAAACACACCGCTGCAATGGGAGAAAGGAACGACACCATCCATCAATTGCAAATGGAGATAAATGAATTAAAGAACAACAACAATGAACTCCAGAACGCTTTGCAATCTGAAAAAGTGATAAACACTCAACTGACCAGAGATTCCAAGGTGGCCAACAGCGAATTGGCGAAAGCAAGAGAAAAACTTGCCCAAGAGACCGGCAAAGTTGAAATCAGCGAACAAAAGCTTGCTGCAATTTTGAATGTTCTCAAAGGCAACACTGAAACATAATGTATAATGCAGTCCATTCAAGGGCCACTGTGGTTGGGATCATGTGTTCGCCATGTGTTCGCCATGTTTTCGCCAGTGGAGATGTACCACATGTATCAGAGATCAGATACAGAGTGCATTGGAGTGAGTATTTTTAAAGTCTTACACTGTAGGTGCTAAGCAGAGAGGAACTAAAGATATAAGAAAGGATAACACAATTTCATTATATATTAAACTTCTAAACTTGCTACTGATTTTTTTTGAACGGTGGAATATCAGAAACACCGTACTTCTTTGGCATTTCTTCCTCGCTACCACTTCCACCACTGCTGCTGCTCCCCCCGCTGCTTCCCTTTGTCTTGTCCACTGGAGTATTGCCAGTGATCAACCAAAGTCTCCAAGTACTGTACGCCCACGCCAATATAAATTGCACACAACAATATGCACACAACAACAACACAAATAAATCTGGATATTTTGCAGGAGGTGCCACTAGCAACGGCAATGCATGCAAACCAACCATGCAAATCACAGATACAACGACATACCAATCAAACAATGCTCCACTTGCTGTTTTGAAACCGTCACCTTGGCTGATCAAGTGGCCAGTACCTCTCCCACCGCGCCTTTTTTCATACGGTGCCACTGGTGCAATGTTCCATGCAAACCCAACAAATGTGAGCAACATCACCACATAAGGTACCACAAGCCCGTCTCGAAACAACAACGGGTACATGCTGAACGTTGCTGTTGCGATAAACATTGCAACCACTCTGGGTTCTTCCAACACAATGATTGACGCCGACGCCACAGGAAATAAAATGGATTTTTCATGTACTTGAAATGCACATAAAAAAAATGCAAGACTAATACTGGTCAAGGCGTACAACAAAGCACGAATGCTTGGTGTCCTTCTCATTAAAGCAATGCAACTGGGGGCACTCAAAAGAACGGTTGCACTGGCCGACAACGCTTTCAACACGGGGCCGGTTCCAAACATGGTCCGCAACTTTATTACCGGATCAATCACACACCATATGTTGGAAACTTTGTCTTCAAACAATCCACGATTGAATGGAAACACACGTGACATGACATTGCTCATGCCTTGAAGGCAAGTGTCATCCATGTTTGTGTGCAAGCAAAAGGGCAACCAATGGATGGCAAACGTTGCAATGACCGAGGCACCCAATGCACCCACAAAAAGAATGGCCCCCACTGTTGTTTTTGAAGTATGAATACCAATGGACAAAAGAGCAAAAAAAAAACCCAACGCATAATACAACGCAATTTGTTTAAAATTAAGTGCACAAGCAAATAACATTGCACCCAAACAAGGTCGTCGAGATCCAATCGCGACAACGGCAAGAAGTGTCAACCCAATGCACACGCCATTGTATTGAAAGTGGCCATGGTCAATGATTAGAAGTGCTGGTTGAACCATTAACAGACCAACGGCTTCGTACCGCCTTGGCCAAGGCAAATGACCGTAGTAATATTTTACAATTGAATAACAAGCCGGGAAATATATGAGCAGATCACACACTATGACAGTCAAACGCATAAAGACACGATTTGTTTCACTCTCGTGACCCCGTGACGTTTCTAACGCCATTGATTCCGGTTCCAACAGTATACCCACTTTACCACATATCCATGAGACGTAAGCCGTCAATGGAGGATAATCCAACCCCCAATACAACAGATCGTTTTGTGTAGTGTTTCGATACCAATCTTTGAGTGGTACGGACGTTGTTATTTCCATCCAGTGGCGCTGGGCTTCAAAATCACCGTGCATGGGTGGTACACCTTCACCGGAATGAGGCCATAAACCAATGAGGTAACGATACAAGGCCATCGATACAATCAGTAATATCCATCCCCATTGTTCCATTTGATTTGCCACCAGATCAATGCCGACCCAACAGAATGGACTGTGGAATCGATTAGCAAGCACACGCCGGCCATGGCTGTTTGGCATGAGGGAAACGTTCGGTGGGGAAAAAAGAACGCTCGTGAACTCTCCCTGACAGAAAAAGGGGCACGGCGGTCTATACTGTCTTCACGATGAATCCAAAGGAAATTACAGGAGAAATAGACGTTGTTGCCTGAGTTAACCCTGTTGTTGCTGTAGTTTACCCTGTTGTTGTTGAGGTTGATCCTTAACCCCTTTGTTAACCCTGTAGTTCAACCCGTTGTTGAACCTGTTGCTGACCCTATATAGTTCACCCTGTTGTTGAGCCCATATCAAGTTTGAAAAGATGACCGCTTGCAAATATTGTGGTTCAACCACGCACACGATGTCGTCTTGTGAACATCTCACAGTCTCGCACGACGCCGATAATTGTACAACGTGCGTGCAAAAAAGACGGCGCAAACAAAAATCCAACCACAATACCTCTGCTGCAACGTCTCTTTACGCCAATCAAGCATACTGGCAACAACGATATGCCACCACCACACACAGTGCTGGATCTGGGAGAAACGAATGGTTTGTCAGCTTTCAATCTTTGCAACATATATTGTGTCAATACCCAATTCACCAGAATGCACTCGAAATCGGTTGTGGCATGTCTTTGTTGTCCGAAGAATTGCTGACCAATAAAATTGTTTCACAAGTGACAGCGGTCGATTTTTCTGCCGTAGCCATTGCACACATGATTGAACGTCAACATACCAGGAACCAGCCCAAGAAAAACACAACAGATGCATCGGTGGTGCAATATCTAGTCATGGACGCGACCAAGTTGAAATTTGAGAATGATTCGTTTGATTTAGTGATTGAAAAGGGCACTCTTGATGCTTTACTGACCGATGAAAGTGAGCCAAGCAAGCCAAACGAGCCAAACGAGGCAAACGAGGCAAACGAGGCAGGCGAAAAAACACAGGAAAACGAGAGAATCGATGCAACAAGCAGCACGAAACCAACACCCGTCCAGGGACAAAAATTACTGTCCGAAGCAAAACGTGTCTTGTCAAAGGAAGGACGATTCATCATAATATCACACACAGAGACAAGAAAGAGAATAATTGCTGCGAATGGATTTCAAGTGGACCAATACACTGAAGTTACAAACGGGAATGCAAGTTATCACGTGTATTGCTGTAGTCATGCAACGTGATTAAAAGTGCAGAAAAGCGAGCTTCGCGTGTCTGCTTAGATTCAGAGATATAACTTGAGAAGTAGTTTTCTGGGGTACCGTAATTTATAATTCTAATTATTTTTTTGGCTGTGCCAGCAAAATTCAATTCTCGCACAACTTTTCAACGAACTAATTACTTCTGCAGCGGTAACGATGGACAGTCCCGGGGTCGTCAATTCCGTGGTCAGTCTTCTTCGCAACAAGGAGCGGCGGGAACTTGAATTTGCCCTTCATCTGAATGAGACCGCAAATCGGCAACAAGTCCAAGACCGGTTGGTGGCGATTGCAATCGAAACTGGTAATTCACTTGTGCCAAGAAAAAAAAAGCATGCAACAGGTAAAACAGCGGTGTTTTCTCAAACGTCAAGGAATATAAAAACCAAACCACCCATTCATGTACTTCAAGAAAGAGCATCGATTTCTGTTACGAAACACAAGAACATGTCTGCCTCGCAAAGATTTGGTTTAGAAGGTACAAGCCCTGCCGCCGTTGGAAACAAAGGGAACGGTGAGAAAAAAAAAGAAGAAAATGTTGCTTCGACTTCTTCTCCAGACATTGATAGTCAAACCAATGTAACTTCCAATTTAACAATCGAACAAAAAGAAAAGGAAGAACTTAAATCCATGCGTGCGCGTGTTGATCTTCCTCGAATCAAACATTTGTTACCTGCTTACGACGGTGATATGTTTGGTACTTCCGGTAATTATTGGGCTGGGCAATTGTACATGGCACGAATGACACCTGCACAGGAACATGTGAAAACAAATCGTTTCAATTTCCATCAAGAAACACCACGGTATGTGGCCAAAAACATGGAAAAGGTTGATATCACTTCCAAACAAAATGCTTGCCGAGCCATATGTAATTTAACTTGGCATCCTTCAAATGCAAATGCTGTTATCACAGAAGGTGGTCTATCGGCTCTTCAAGAAATGGCAGAAACAGAATCAGACAGCATCATTCAAAACAATTGCGCAATAGCCTTTCATAATTTATCTCGTATTCCAGCAATTCGTCAACAAATGATTGAACGCAATGTTGTACTTACCATTGCAAAGGCACAAGTTAAGTCTCCAAATATGGAACCCGCTGTCGTACTTCATTTGTTGGGTACATTGGCTGGTCTTTCAACATCCAAATTTGAAAAGGGGGTCGAGGCAAGAATACTTCAACAACGTGCGTTGGATGTCTTGGCCTTTTCTTTTAGAAGCTTGCAAAAAGTACGTGAAGGTCCATCGCGCCCTTTGATCTTAGCACGTGTGCTTGAAGCTCAAACACTTCTCAACCTTACAACATGTTTTGACGAACGAACAACGTACGATCAAGCCATCAATGTTATTGCTGAATGTCTATCACGTCTTTCGTACCATTTAATCAACAACGATGCAATTGGCAATGTTTTCAATGTACAAATTCTTTTGACGCAAGCGTTGTGCAACATTGCTGGATACGAAAACAATCGTGCTCGAATGGTGTCACAAGGTGTTGTAGCGGTCGTTGTTAAAACATGGGGGAAAATAAAAAACAGTACTGTTGTAGGGCACAAACAACAAAAAGAATTGAATCAATATCGACATGTAGTGGCAGCACTTGTACTGAGTTTATCCAATTGTAAAGGTGAGCTTCGAGTGACAATGATACGTCAAAAATCAGTGCAATTGTTAGATGATATTTCTTCAATCCCATCCAATAAATATGAAAAAATGGAGGCGACAGAACAAGATGCAGAAACACGACAACGGTGTGTACAAGCACTTGGAAATTTAGCTTCGGGGGGGCATGGTGATGGGCGTGCTGCCACAAGTGTGTTACCTGCAATTCTAAAACTTTCCAAAAATAACGACCCTTCAACACGTGAACGATGTGCACGTGCGTTGAGAGACATGTCCGAACGTCCATTCAGCCGCAAACTTATTCTTGAAAAAGATGCAAATATGATACTGGCACGCCTTTTGGATGCTGAACACGTCTATGATTCACGGCCGACCAATGTAAAAGTTGATTGTCTGGTTGCGATTTGTAATTTACTTATTTATCCAAACACACAACTGTTAGCTGTTTCGGTGGGTACTGTCGATACAATGTTGACGACGTTTGAACGTGGTGCTGGTAAAGCTGAAAAACTGTGTTGTATAACCATTCAATCTTTATTGACGGTATCAAAAGCCAGAGAGTATGTGACAAATAATCGTACCCTCCTTATGTTGATGCATTTAATGTCAACTTCTTCTGACGCAAGTGTAGTCGAACAAGTAACAACAACATTGGCCGGTCTGGTTGCGAAAGAAGGCACGGGCAAACAGATCTTACATTTGGAAGGACTACAAATAGAACCAATCCATGCGTTTTTAAACCTTGTTCAGGAACGCGACGAACAAAGCATACGGTGTTCGGCGTTGGCTGCATTAACATTTTTATCTCGTGTTGACGAAGATGTCTGCCGTGTCATTGTAAAGAATGGGGCGTCAATCATCATTGAAGCGGTCGTTGGTCGAAGCAGTGGGGGGTATGATCAGGACGACCATTATGTTGACGCGGCAACAAGACAATGGTGCGCTTCTTTGATATGTGAACTGTCTTCCCATGCTGAACTTCGGCATGTACTTATTCGCGAGGGCGGTTGTGCTGCACTCAGCATTTTAGCAAAGACCGACAGTGCCATTGTTCAAAGTTGCACCTCACGTACCTTTTGTTATTTTTCAGATTGCAAAGGTTTAGAACCAACCACATCGGACATTGTTGCCTCCGGTGCAATTACCGCTCTCATTGCGTTGTCAAGTGCACACGATGAAAGCACTCGATCAAATTGTGCGACTGCTTTGTGCAATCTTACTTGGGGTGCGGATTTGGAAGCGGCAAAACTCATTGTTGCTGCGGGTACGGTCAATGAATTGATGATCCTGGCGTTGGTGCGTTCGGACAGTGCTACTACCAAATTGACATGTCTCATGGCACTTGCAAATTTATTGGACGGTGGTGAAAATTTGGAAGCGATGGTGGAGCAAGGTCTTGTATGGGCAATGACAATGGCCTCGTCGTTGGGATCACTACAAAACGATACACATTTGACGGAACGTGGGTTGGCACTCGTCTCTGCAGTGTATTCGGTGTTGGTTCGTACTGAACTTGGTTGCCAGCGTCTAATTAGTGAACATGGTGGAATAAAGGCTGTTGCCCGTTTGATTGGATCAAGCGTTGAACTGACCTCACGCCGTGGTTGGGACATCTTAAGAAACATGTGCCGCAGTGATTGCCAGCAACGATTAATTGACGAAGGTTGTCTTGAAGTATTGGTAAATATGAATGACAGCAGTAGGAAAAAAGAAAAAGAAGAACACGGCAATAAACAACAAGAACAAACCAGCACTGATTACATTGTAGTCCACAATTTGGCGGCTCTTGTTGCATTTTTATTACGCAGTCAGGATGGTCGTTCAAAATTGGTGAATGAATCTGTTAGTTTACTAGCACTAATGTGCAAAGTATACGACGGGGTCGCAGAAATTGAAACCCGTCGTTTCTCATCCGAAGTGGCATGTCGACTTGCAAGCGATGATAGAACCTCACGAATATTTGTTATGCGGGGTGGACTTACTAATTTAAGTGATCTGTGCCATGGACATTTCAAGCAATCTAAAACAACCAACAATGGCGATGTTTACGACGAGTACACGCGTTTGATTCTCACAACAGCATTTTTACATGTGTCTATGCACGCTGAAAATGTCATGGATATGGTAGACAGTGGTTGTTTGAAAGATTTATCCGGTTTATCAGCTACAACTGATGTTGTGATTCTTGAAAAAATTGTAGCCATTGTACGAAGTTTGGCGTGGCACATTAAGAATCATGAACCTTTGGTTCACAAATATCGTGTTGTTCGGTTGCTTTGTGGTATAATGACGAAATGCCCGTGCACGGATGCAATGCGATTGGACTGCACAGATGCCATCTGCAATCTTTCCTATCATCTTTCCACAGAGAGTTATCATGATATGGTGAGTGATGGTGTTGTGCAATTGTTAGTGCATTTGTCCAACAGTTTGTTGCAAGATGAGATCAAAATGACGGGCACTGCTGGTGCAAAACAAGATAGCAATTCTTCTGCTTCGGACATGTCAAAGTTACGTATTGCCATCAGTTTTTGCCATTTGTCCTCGGCAGGAAAATCATTTGCCGTGCAATTGATTGATCAACAGGTCATACCCATTTTAATTCAAATGATTAAGACACGTGGTTGTCCTTTGGATCTTCGTCGTGATTGTTTGTCCAGTCTGTGTAGTTTGTCCTTTTGTGCAGATGAAAGAGGCGATGAAATGATTGCTGCTGGTATGTACGATGTCGTGACACGATTATCACGTTCGTCGGATCGTTTTGTCAAAAAATGTTGTGGTACGGTGTTGTCCAATTTATCTCCGTTTGCCAAAGATGCTGTTTCTGGTAGCGTTACAGCACTTTTGGATTTATGCATGCCGGTGCAGACCGACGAAGCCAGTGAAATGTCTTCTGCCACATCTTCAATTGCACGAAAAAGCAGCGGCACTCTCATGTCGGCCGATGCCCTGGATGAATCATCTTTGCCACCCGCGGATTGGGACATGGCATGGGTGCAGTGGAATCAACTCTCCAAGTATGGCAGTGAAATGCCAAAAGGTGTTGAAATTATATTCCTTCAACCTGAGCGAAAGGACCAAACAGAAAAACAAGAGGACGGGGGAAAAGAACAAGAATCAAACGTGCCCACGGAAGAAGTATTTTGGCACAGAACCCCCGCAGGAAAGCCAGTGTCACATGTGCCACAATTTCCACCCCCCCCAGAACCGTTGAGCTTGGATGAAATCTGTGATTTACAAAATCCGAGTGTGATGACCTCATTCAGTTCTATCATACACGATGACGATGGTGACAACAGTGGATCGCCTTTGGATGACGACAAACCACCCATAGCTGTACACTTTCCCGTTGGTGAATACATATTTCAGAATGAAAAAAGTGGTGAAGCACATTGGTTGAATTCTAAAACAGCAGATTCATGGCCATTGGGGCCGACGGGGAATTCCCCCGTTAGACTGTCGCCAATGAAATCAAATATAAATGTTGAACATAATGTCAGTATTTCCACTATGTGTTTTTTGTGTCTTTGTTTCAATGTTAGTGCATGTGTATAGTTCTAGTTCTAACCAACATATGTTTCTTTCATTCTTATTCCTGTATACGCAACAACGAATAAAATAAGCAGGTCGAGGAAACCACTGTTGGTGGAAATGATTACGACGACGATGACTACGAAGAAGATGAGGAGGATCATTATTCAGACGACCCAGATGCCCTCGACGAAGAGAATGAAGAAGAAATACTTGATGCATCTGCAAGCAGTATGCAACATGTAGTGGCTACCAACCTTGGACCACGTCCACGTTCGACACAATCTGATCCTGCCTCAACACCAACAAGGCGGCGGTCCAGGCAGCAAATGGCACAGAGTTACAGTGATAATGAATCAAGTGGTAAACAAAAAGTTGCCAAGAAAAAAAATAAAAGTGCGAAAGGAAAACAAACTCGGTTTGTGGTGACAAAACCCAAACGATCGGTAACTGGTGAAAGACCCGGAGACTGGACAGACAGTGACGACGAAGAAGACCGACGCTTGGAGCGAAAGGTACGATGGTCGCATGTTCCAGCAAGGTTTCCATCCCTTGGAACAAAGAATCCAAGCCAGGCACCACGAGTACCAGAAGGTTCTGAAAGAAGCGGCACGCCGCTCGCGATGCTTTCACTGGCAGAAAATGCTCGAGTACTTGGATTGTTTCAACAGCGGCATTAACATGTGGGCCACACATATTACCATGGTATAATTATAGCAGTTGAAGTAGTAGTAGTGTGTACACAGGTACTGTACCCGGGTAATTAGAGACAAACGAGACTCATTAAAGATTAAAGAGAAGTTAGAATTACATGTAGAAGTTGGAAGTTACATTTTTATTAATTTCAATGTAGCAATGTAGACAGTACTAGCTAGTACCCGGTACATGTGTAGCATGTAGCATGTAGCATGTAGCATGTGTACAGCATGTACCCGGGTAGATGTAGAAAATAAATAAATAAATATATATCTCTTAACTTCGGGTTTTTTGTGAGGGTATTTTTACCCTTCCTAGGGGGAGATTATAGGGGGTGGATAGGTACTTAAGCACCAAAATAGACATAAATGTCCATC
>Ga0115007_10003051_pt1 | contig 10236 bp, 7 predicted proteins | sample ArcOceMetagenome_2_FD_87166 | JGI IMG/M metagenome (GOLD analysis project Ga0115007, IMG submission 87166) | Marine eukaryotic phytoplankton communities from Arctic Ocean - Arctic Ocean ARC135M Metagenome | ecosystem: Environmental > Aquatic > Marine > Oceanic | place: Arctic Ocean | collected...
ATTGTATTTATGTGCAAGATCATACAAGAGTAATGAATGGAATAGGAAGAAGTTCGAAGAAAGGGAATGGCCATCATCACGAAAAAATCTAATCCCATTCTTGTACTAGTACGGTAGCTGCAATAATAATCTAATATAATCTAAGAATTTTGTTAATGACAATTTGAAATTTCCAAAAGGTGATATTCTTTAGGATAGAAGATGTAGATATAATCGACATTGTTGCGTAATATGTGAAGCATAGTGAACAATTATTATATGTAACCGTATAAGAGTAATGTCAAGGAAATGAAAGGAGAAATGGTTGATTATATTAATGATCAAATTTACAATCCACCAAGAGTATGTACAGCTTGTTCTGTCTTCTTTTTATATTCTTCTGCCTTCTCGGAATCCTTAGGAACACCATCATCTCCATTCTCATACATGACAGCTAAATTGAAACAACTTGGTGCATGAGCACCGGTCCGACATGCGGATTGTAATAATGCTTCTGCACGTTTCGGATCACGTGGTATATATTCAAAGTCTTCTGCTTTATTCGCAGATCTATCATCTTCGTTCGTTCGTTGTTTCACTGGTTCATTTCCTCGTAATTCCTCTGGAGTTGCATTCCGTGCTTGCTTATTAATTTTATCTCCCCGTAACAACATCGTTGCAAGTGTAAAGCACGATACAGAATCACCTAAATCACATACATCCTGATACAAGTCCATCGCCTTAAAGGGATCGTATGGGATATCTTTACCAAGTGCACCTGGTGGACTAAGTAACATCTTTGCTTGGATGTGACATGCACCACCATGTCCCGCCCGGCAACCACGATCAAAGACATCGTATGCACGTTTCCGATCAACAGTAACACCACCCTTTCCTGTCATAAGCATTTTAGCTAAATTAAAACAAGCTGGTGGGTATGCCTTTGTTCCATCAACTTCTTTCCCATTTGGTGATTTATCTTTATATGGACGGAAACATGTATTTTCAAATAAATCAAATGCTTCTTGATGTTTACGTTCAAACATACTAAGAAATTCAGCTGTTGCAAAACATGCCACCATGGCACCCTTTCCATCGTTACATGCATCTCTATAATCATCAACTTGTTGTTGAGTTTCATCATCAATTATGGTTGGTAATTCTGCCTGTAGTCTATCTATAGCATCATATTCGTGACCAGTTGGAGCAGGAAATATTGGTCTGTCAACTTCTTTTTCGGCTTTGGCTTCGGCGGCATTGTTGTTGTCGTCGTTAATCGATTGCTCGCCCTCCTTATCACCAAAACTTGGCGTTTGGGTGGGAATCTCGTGAGATTGATTTATACCCATGATGCAACTATTAAGAATATAAAATCTATCTACTATATGTTCTCATTTCTTGTGTTTATCTTCGCTCTCGTTTAATGATCTGTACTCTTGAACGAGCACTTCCTACTTGTATGTGCTCTAGTCTGCTTTACAAGAGAGGAAGTACGTAGACTTGGAATGTGAAGACAGAAGGAGAAATGAAAATATGAAAATGATGATGATGATGTGTCATCGTCGATCGTCAAAGATGAATGAAATAAAAGTTTTAGCTATCATACCTTTACTGTTCACATAAAGGTATGTACATACTCATCGAAAAAGTGCCCTATCACATCGCTTACAAGTGGCACTTAATATTATTTTCACGGATAAATTTATAGAAACCCGGAAGTACACATACCACGCGACAGAGAGAAGAAAAGAAAATCGATTGATTTTATGATGTGATCTTACCGCGCCTTCATGGAATGAAGTTGAATGGAATCCTAGCTACTGTACAAGTACCGCGGAACACACAACTGCTGTTGATGTACGGATTGCATGTGTACTGTAGTAGAGAGTAGCTTCGAAGCGACAAAACACACTGTAACACAGAATTCAGACTTAATTTTAAGATTTATCTCTGTCAACTGCATATTACACAGCTTTTAACACACCCAAACGCCTATCTATCTCTACTATCTATCTATATCTGATATCTGTACTCCTAGCTAATTCTTCCACTTCCATCGGAACAATTAAAAAAAATAGTCAATCGAATCAAGAATACTCAATATATTCAATACTCGCCAATATACAAAATGAAATACCAATCCACAATAGCAAGCTTCGGTCTTATTCTGGCCTCCACAGAGATAGTCTCGTCGTTTGTACAGACCGGTACTCCTTCTATCTCACTTCGAAGTAGACAACAATGCAATACGGATCATGATGATATAACCAATAACAGCAATAACAATATGATGATGAGAAATTCTAAGACTTCTTTATCTATTGCTACATCTGATATTGTCGGTGATATTGTTGAAGACTTGAAAAAAAAGAAAACTAGAGAGGTACGTTTTGGATTTATTTTTATTTCATCGGACATGAGGCTAGTAGCTATTATATATAATGTGCTGCTCGTCGTCGTCGATTACATCTTCTATTGAATTTATATATATTTCTCACTTTTTTCTTAATTTAAATATTAAATCCCATCAATATAATAAAATTAATAAAAAATTTAGGAACGATTGGAGGCTGCATCAAAGGGATTACAAGTTCATTGTGTTGGATTATCAATTCATCATGCAGATGTTGAAGTTCGTGAAAAATTAGCTGTTGCTGAATGTGATTGGAATGCAGCATCAAATGAAATATGTGACGGTGGTGATATTGCTGAGGCTGCTGTATTAAGTACATGTAATCGATTTGAAATCTATTACGCTGCCAGTGATCCACGTGCTGCCATGGCAAGTGTAACAAAGTTCCTAGCAGATCGATCGGGATTGCCTGTAGCGGAATTACGTAAAAATTTATTCATGCTTTCTGGTGATGATGCTGTTTGGCATGTAATGAGAGTTTCTGGTGGTTTGGATTCATTAATTGTTGGTGAAGGACAAATTTTATCACAAGTTCGACAATGTCATTTACATTCTATTGAAGAGGATGGATGTGGTGGTAAAGTCTTATCTCGTTTATTAAATAATGCTGTTGCTGCTGGAAAACGTGTCCGGTCCGAAACTGGAATCTCAAAAGGATCTGTTAGTGTTTCATCAGCTGCAGTTGAACTATCTGAAATGTTATCATTACCAGATTTAAATCTACCATTTTCAGAAGCACGATTGGCTGTTGTTGGTGCTGGTACTATGACCCGACTATTGGTAACACATTTAGCATCACGTGGATTAGAAAAAATTACTATCGTGAATCGATCAATGCAACGACCAGAAGAATTAGCTGAACAATTCCCTGATGTTGAAATTGAAATTAAATTAATGGACGACTTATGGGATGTTATTGGACGATCTGATATCGTGTACACCGCAACGTCTTCTATCGATTATGTCATCGATGAACAAAAAATGAAAGCAAATGGATTATCAGGTGGTCGTCCTTTGATGCTTGTTGATATTTCCGTACCAAGAAATATTGGTGAAGATTGTAAAAATGTAAGTTGCCAAATCAATTTCCGTTTTTGTTTTTGTCGTCGTGTAGTAGGATCCTTATGGAATACAATATCTGTGTGCCGATAATATACTCTTTTTATTTTTCACACACACACACACAAAAACGACGTGTCTCTCACAAATAAATCACAACATTTGCTCTATTTATTAATTATAATTTTCATTTTCCATTTATAGGTTCCAAACGCAAAGGTTTACAACGTAGATGATTTGAAGGCAGTCGTTGCTAAGAACACTGCTATGCGTCAAAAAGAAATGCTTGAGGCTGAAATTCTATTACAGGAAGAAGCAACATCGTTCTTTGCATGGAGAGAATCTCTTTCTGCCATCCCTACCATCAATCAGTTACAAGAACGAGCGAATAGTTTCCGTGAACAAGAACTGGCTAAGGCAACACGCAAACTTGCCAACGCGAATTTGACCGACAAAGAAATGGAAGCTGTTGAAAGATTATCAAGGGGGATTGTCAATAAATTACTTCACGGTCCAATGGCACATTTGAGAAAGACAGAAAGTATTGAAGGGAAACAACAAACACTGAAGGAATTAAATGCTATGTTCCGGTTAGAAGAAAATGAGGACGGTAGAGGCAAAAATAACCGCGCCCGTCGTTAATTATAAATGAATTCCCCACACTTTATTTCATATTATCATTAATTTCTTATGAAAGAAAGAAAAAAATAGCCTGTACATTATTACCAACTTCATCACAGAAAAAACATACTTGATTTATTATTCATAATTTAGTTACTGTTTTTCCTAGCTAGAAATGCAACTAATTGAGATAAAGATATTAGGTCCTACCGCATATAGATGAAACATCATGTATTACTCCATTGAGATGCGTCTGCATTTAAATTTTAATACGACGGTCGTCCATCTCCATAGCCTCTTCCTACAGGAGAATCTTCAACGATTTCATCAGTATTGTCACTTGTATCGACTCCTCGAACATTCTTCTCCAATTTTTCGAGTAGCCTTTGGACTTCCGTACTCATTGGGTTTAAGGCAAGAGCCGCGTGAAAGGAAGCGATCGCATCTTTGTAGTTTTCCGCTGCCATGTATATTTCACCTAATTTGGTCTGCAATATGTCTTGCCCCTGAAGCGGACACTTAGATTCTGTCATGCCCTCAATACCTTGTCGAAGTAAATCAATACATGTATCGTAATCTTTTTCGTGTGCATATAGTTGCACTAACGATAACAAGGGTCTCAATGCAGATGGGTCCAACGTTAATGCCTTTCTAAGTGCTCTTTTAGCCTTCTCCATCCCTTCAACATTATTGGAACCTCCTTGTCCCTGTTGTCCTTGTTGTAGAGCCAGTCCCACTAGTGTCACTGCTCTCGGATCACGTGGAGCAGCAGAAATAGCCTCCTTAGCAGCACATATCGCTTCCTTATACTTTCCAGCTGCCAGGTAGGAATCGACTAGGCCTTCATAACTAGAAACATCTCGTGCGATTTCATTGGATCGGAAAAAGGAAACAGCAGCGTGGTCGGGACGATTGTCGGCTAGTAGAATGGCTCCCCGAAGACGATGGGCAAATGCGTGTCGTTGGTCCATAGCTATCGCCTTTTCAACAAATGCTAGTGCCTTTTCATGGTCCTGACGTGCCTCATGATAAAGAGCTAGAGCAGACCAGGCTTCCGGTCGTTTGTCGTCAACTTCAAGGAGGGATGAAGCTAATTGATTAAGTGCATCTAGATTATTTTGTCTTGCCAAGATTTGTCCATATAGATCCATACTATCGATATTTGTGGGATCCAATTGTCTAACTTTAGCAAATGTTCTAGCGGCCTTTTCTTCGTCGTTCATTTGATTTTGAAGATTAGCAATTTTTAGCATCAAATATATATTGTTTGGAAACAACTTTTCCAATGCAGTGAAAAATTTCAAGGCAGAAATCGTCTGATGACGAGTCTTAGCGAATTGTGCTGTTACAAATTCCTTTACCGGTATAATAGTAGATAAATCATTTCCCCCCTGTTGTCCTGACATTCTCTTGCAACCCTTTTCAACTGCGTCGAGTACTACAGATTTTTCGGTGATCCCTAACACCGCCAACCATTCGATTGCCTCCAACGTCATTGGATTCTCCATAATACTTCGTATAAAACAATCACATGCAGAGCTAGTTCGTCCACTAGCAATATATAGCTGACCAAGGGTCATATGAATTGTTAAATTTCGTTCATGATGAGGAATTAATTCCAAAACCGACGATGCTTCTACGACATTCCCTAAAGCTTGTAACGATTGTGCCTCTTTCAGTCTGTACTTGTATGAACCAAAATTTTGTATTCGTCGATAGTAGTGTACAGCTTTAGAATGTTGATTTGTCAGCTGAGCACAATCTCCCAAGAAAGCCCATGCTACTCGAGTATCGCGACCTTCCATTTCTGCTTTTGAAAGTTCCATTCGAGTCAAAATTTCACAACTCTTGTACTGTTTAGATTGAAGTAGACGGTAGCATTCTTCTTGCAGAGGCGTTAATGCGGTTGAAAATCCTTGATATTCCGTCATTATAAAACAGTACTAACTATGTAGACGTAGATAATGGCGACAGGAAGTAATAGTCTCATGTAAACAATAATACTGTAGAAGAATAGAAAATAGTAAGATAGGAAGGATCAAACTTTTTCAAATTGGATTTGAATAAACGTTTTTCTTTGTTGATGCGCGCGCACGCGCCCGTTCATTTTTTCTAGCTCAGTATTTCTTTATATATCCTATGTTGTAACAGTATCGATAACATTCCCATTGAATTCAATTGTTTTATTTAATTGAATTGAATACGGTTATTTTATTTTTTTATTTTAGGCGAATGTATCTAAATAAACTGTGATTGAATAGTGTCAACAACAAACTACACGATACGCACGCGCTAATTCGCCATAAATTGTCAATATTTCAAAAATTCGAACATGAAACACTCGCCAACTATCTAAATACCATATATCTTTGGCTCTGATGCTTTCCATATGGTTATTTGTAAGTCCAAATGCGATAGTAAAGCATGCCTCCTTCCTCTCATCTCACAATACGATCTCCGAGAAGTTTTGGGTGTTGCGATAGATGTAGGCGTACACACTCACTCTATTACAAGATATTTTTTTTATCACATGCCTCCTAAAGCAAACATGCCTCCTAAAGCAAACATGCCTCCTAAAGCAAAACCAAAACCAAAACCAAAAGCAAAAAAGAAGGCACCACCACCGAAGAAGCAGTTGGGTGTTGGTGCATTTGTCAACATTCTAGTGAAGACCTTGCATCCGCATATTATGATTGATACAATCATACCGAAAAGCGGTCGTATCAATAGACAACATTTAAATGACTGTGTTGTTATTAGTCGAGAGACAAAGAACATTAAAAAAGAGGCTAGGATTGTTATTGTTGTGAGGCATGAGTTATTTGGTGATAAGCTCATCTATTGTGCTGAACGATTTGCGAAAATTACTGTTGAGGGTCCCTCTGATGGCTTCTTTAAAAAGAAAATAGACTTGCCTATCCTTGCTAACGTACTCGATTCTTCAAAACCACCGATAGACATGGATCGTCTTGACAAACTGGGCGGGTCATCACTGAGTGAAGATATCGCTTTGGCTCGAAGTCAAGGGATCGAAGTTGATGACGATAACGAACCTGCTCCAGAAAACATTCCTCCGGCAGGTTCAGTACATGATGCTACGACTAACAAGTTTGGTCAGACATGGGGATGGAATGGTACTTGTAATCGAAAATCGAACCATCATGTTGATGTAAGTCCTCAAATAAAAGACCATACGATAAGTACTCTTAAACAAACATCACAGCTAGATATGTTTTTACTATTCTTTCCTCTTGCATATCTAGAAGACGTGCTTGTGGCAGAAACAAGTCGGACATTAATTTCACAGGCTCACAACCCGTTGACAACCGGCGAGTTCTTGCGCTTCATTGGTTGTATATTCTTTATGTCATGCTTCAGTGGAGCTGATAGAAATGAATTCTTTTCATCCGATCCGATCACAATGGCAGCAGGTGCGCCGTATCGATTGACTCAATTCATGGCAGGCTATCGCTTTCAACAGATTATGAGTTGCCTTACTCTTACAACAAGACGCCCTGATCAGAGTGATAGGTTCTGGGAAATCAGAGATCTTATGGCTGCATGGAACAAAAACATGCAAGAGGTTTACATTCCAGGGTGGGTTAGTTGCTTAGATGAATCAATGTCTATATGGAATAATCGATTTACTTGTCCTGGATACTGCTTCGTGCCGAGGAAGCCACATCCTCAAGGGAATGAGTATCATACTATCGCTGATGGTGTTACCACAATTCTATATGCTGCAGAAATACGAATGGGAGATAAACATACACCTGCTGATTATGTCCACGAATTTGAGAAAGAAGAAGGAAAAACAAGTTCACTAATTGCCCGACTTACACGATCGATTTGGCATTCAGGGAAGGTCGTCATTCTAGATAGCGGATTTTGTGTACTGAAAGCTCTTACTAATTTGAAGAAGAGAGGGTTGTTTGCAGGTGCAGTTATCAAGAAAAGAAGATACTGGCCAACGATGATTCAAGGTAAGTTATTGTTATATGATATTGATACATGATATTGATATTTAAGTACATGTTGTATATGAATGCGTCTCATTATATTGTTTGTTACATATATTTGTATATCAGGAGATATGATCGATCTCAAATTTTGTTATGATTATAAAGTTGGAGAGACAGATGTACTAAGTGGAGAGCTTGATGGTATACCATATGATATATTTTGCATGAAAGAAGAGGATTATGTTATGAAGATTATGGCAACATATGGTACGAACTGTCCACCTATGCGTAAGAGAAAAAGTGCAACAAGAACAATAGCTAACGGTACCAAGGTTGAGTTCGATTATATCGAACCAATTGCAAATCATTTTGACTTTCGCCACTGTGTGGATGACAACAATCACCTGAGACATATGCGCCCATCCATTGAAGAAACATGGAAAACGCATCGATGGGTGCTTCGTGTACTTGCTTTCTTCCTTGCAGTATCTGAAGCTAATACATTCTGTGCCTATCGACATTTTGTTTGGAACAAATGGGCCATTCCGTATTATCATAAATTTCGAAGAGGACTGTCGATAGAGATGATGGAGAATACGTTCGATGAAGAAGATGAAGTTGAGGATAGTAATAACGAACCAAGACGAAGTCCAAGACAAACAACGGCCAACAATCATGAGCTACGGAGTGCTCCCAAAAATTGTACTAAGTGGAATGTCAACGAAGGTTGGGTGAAAAATTGTCTAAGTGCATATCAACAGGTTCGTTGTAGCACCGGGTGTGGTACACAGACTCGTAAGTTCTGTTCCTGCAATCCAGGGACGTTCTATTGTCAAGCATGCCATGTACAGCATGTCCATCATGTATTATCAGGAGGCGGTCCGAAAGACGAAATGGATCCGCGCACCGTAAATACTAGTTTAAACATGCTTTAAATTAATTATTTATTTTGGCTACCATCACAATATTCACGTTGTTGTACTCTAATTAGCTAAAAGTAACAGATATAGATCTCTCCAGAATCGATTGTAGTTTAATAGTCGTCTTTGATCGGATGTCGTATCTGTTAATCTTGTCGAGATATTGAATCAACACATACAGTCATTGAATTCAATGTTTTTAAAATATATTTTTTTAGCTGTATTACGTGTAGTAATATCTATTTGGTACTCGTAACTAGTACATTAAAGGAAGGGTGTGTGATAAACTACATTCAACGGACTTTTTAACCGTTGCAGTGTTTTAGGCGATGTCTAAGTAGTTATGGCGAATTAAAGAAAACAAAAGTCATTGAATTCAATGACCGCACACTCTCAACATGCGATATATATACTATCATATATATATATATATATATATAATTTAATATTGATGTATGGAGTCTATAAAACTTATAATACTATGATTGGAACCTCAAACGACTTTATTCAGTATGTTCCTATATATTTCTTATGTTTGGAAGCTAACTCACGCTTACATATGATACAAGCCATCGACTCAGTTTCGTGTTCAAGGGCTGTTCTCTCGATACTTCAAATTTGAGTCCAGCTTTTTCTGTCAGTTCTTGACTTGGAAGCATTTCCGTCAATACTTGTTCGTCGGTGACAGGAACGAAAGCTACCAACCTTCCTCCTAACTTCAAGAGCCGCTTGTTTGTTCGATCAAAAGCAATGGACGTAAACAGCTCTTCTAGTGGACTATTTTCGTTGTAGCCTACTGATTCTCTAATCCCATACGGTGGATCTGCAATAATTATATCGAATGACTCATTATTTACGGCTGCTTTAGCAGCCTCTCGTACGACGAGATCAGTCGAGTCACCACAGATCAATTCTTTAGGTTTTTCTAAGCTTCGACTTGTAAAGTCACGGTTGATGTCATCACGATTTACATACCCGTTGTGCGCAATTTCAACGCCCACACTTTCACAATCAGGGGCAATCATAGCTGCAGCCAACAAAGTGGCACACGAGCCAGCATAAGGATCCAAAACCTTGTCGTAATTTTTTATTCTTGCGATGTTACATAGAACAAATGCTGCTATAGGTTCCAATGGAGTGTTTGTGATGCAAATTCTCTCTGTTGGAGCTATTGAATAGGTCTACGTTCAATATACGTTCAATATAATATACATAGGGGGGGGGGGGGGGGCAGACGAAAAATATAATCTTTATCTTGAGTCAAAATAGCAAAACCCCTTTG
>Ga0115007_10003052_pt1 | contig 10235 bp, 7 predicted proteins | sample ArcOceMetagenome_2_FD_87166 | JGI IMG/M metagenome (GOLD analysis project Ga0115007, IMG submission 87166) | Marine eukaryotic phytoplankton communities from Arctic Ocean - Arctic Ocean ARC135M Metagenome | ecosystem: Environmental > Aquatic > Marine > Oceanic | place: Arctic Ocean | collected...
ACACCGAGTGTTTTGCCATTGTCAAAATAAAATTTTCAATGTTATTGGTGGAGGTTCTTCCCTGTTCGAGTGGGATTCTGGAATTGATTTTTTTACTAAGTTGTCGTAGTTTGGGGAGTTTAATGTAATTATAGTCCAGTTTATCGGAGTTGGTTGTACTGCCAAACTTGGGGACGTTCTTCTCCATGTTCCACACAGTGTTTAGAATCTTGTGTTCGACTGGTGAGCGAAATTGGTCTGACAATAAGGACAAAGTAAAAATGACCATTTCTTCAGTGACCCGTAAATAAGGTTCCAAATCTGGAAGATGTTCGACGACAAACGGTTCGTTGTAATGTTTTCCACCGGGTAAATTGCAGACGCGTTCAATGGCAGTAACAATAGCCATGGAGCGTGAGAATATTTTGACGCGTTCCCAGTCCCGTGGTCCAGGACTGATAATGGAATTTTTCGTCATTTTTACTTTGAGACGTGGGATGAGGATATTGGAGGCTGTCATATTGACGTCCTTGATAACACCACACCAGATGGCCTTTTCGACAAGCATGACGCGGTATTGTTCTTCTTTACCCTCTAAGAACATTCTGTTGCGGATTTTTTTGTCTTCTGAGCTCATCATGCGTTCTCCGTTCATACAATCGTCAATGTCACGGCCTTTGCGCTGCTGTTGTTCAAAATTACCCCAGAAGAAACGTGTCTTCAGTGCTTCTTCCACTTCGGAAGGTGGGTCATTGGTGGCACCCATCCAGACACCGACGCATTCCGTCTTGGTCAGACGGGCGGAACGACGATGAGTGGCTTCGTCTTGACACCATACTTTGGCTGTGACGCGCTGCGATGTCAATTTTTCTTTGAACATGGCTTCTTGCGTTGAATCTGCATTAGGGTTTTTACCTGTACGAAACATACCCGGTGGTGCTTCATGACAAACGGTAGTGACATCGTTACGATTTCCATCAACAGCGTCAGATTTACCCGTTTGGTAGGTTAAGACTTCAATGGTCCCCGGGATAGAGAGTTTTTCCATCATAAGAAAGAGAAACGATTTAGACGTGGCACCTTCCCCAGCCTGGAAACAATTAAAGTGAAGGCCAAAATCACGTCTAAATGCGTCGTATCGAGCGTGATTAATAAGAAACATCATACGATGGGCCGTCGAGATGAGGAAATACTGCTCGTAACCTTCCATGAGTGCGATTGTCCGATTTGCAAAGACCGAGAGTGTTGGGTCCGTGATACGGTGTTTAATCATAGCTGCTTTAGGATTGTTGTTTCTCCAGGATATCATGCTGCCGACGACGTCTGAAATACAGGCATCTGGGTCTAAACATTGAGTATTCATAGCATGGATACCCCAATCTTGAAATTTCTGATATGTTTCTGGAAAGGCATCAGTGTGTTCGGTTTCTTGAACATCGTCAATATATTTTCGTTTGGATTGTACTGCTAAAGAGGCAAAGGCTGAACGGTCAGAAAGACCGGCAAGACGGTCGCGTTCGAGGTCGGACGAGGTCCGAATGTCATACTCTGTCTCACAATTTGGGTCGTAGGACTCTTCCGTCTCCTTTACAGGGATAGCTTTTTGCAGTTGCATCCAGTGTTGATGGTCGGGCAAAAATTTACTGCAAAATATTTTCGGATGACTTTGCGACTGCGTAAGCTGGATGACATGGCTCGAGGACGGAAACTCCAGCACACAAACATTGTCACTCGGATTGTTGGTATATTTAGCCTTGTCGAGAAAGATAGCCTCGGCATGGGCTGGGACTCTCTTTAAAGCACGGTCGATATTAAAGACAAATGTGGGATTGGCCAGATTATCCTGACTGTGCAATGGCGTGTTGGGGTTCAAAATATTGTCCATCAAGGACGTAAACTCTTGCGAGCCATCATAACGGTCACAGATGGTGCGAATATACATTTCTTTCCCGGTCACTTTCTGCCATTTTTGGTAGGGATGTAAGCCTGCCAATGGGTCCGCTTTCCGAGTATTTAGTTTTCGATTTAGCGATTCTTTATGGTCCGACTCATTCATCTGAAGTAACCGATTCAAGGCAATACCAAATTTAACGTCGACATGAAGCGAAACGGCATGAATGTTATAACCCACAGCGTTGTTCTCTTGACCGACATTACTGGAGGGAATCCACTCGAGCCAGACTTTGACATAGGGAAAACAGTCCTTTGGTACTTTATCTTCGTCAAGATTGGCCGTTTCGTGTACCATTTGTAAAAAAAGCTGCAAGGCGGTTTCGTCGAACCGTGCCTCTGAATCGGCATGGCGGACATCCGAAAAGGTCATAGCAGCCTGTCGAAACATTTTTCGAGGGACGTGGAACACTACATAGTCCTTAATTTCACCTTGAAAAATATTTTGTTGCTCGCTAAATTTATTTTTTCCCCAAAGTGCATATGGTTCCATATGAGAATTATCCATGATACTTTATACAATAATTCTATGTCTTGAAAATAAAAACCTCATATGAGATACACAAGTGATGAATCCAAAATTAAAAATGTAACGGTATTTAGTATAAGCATGTAGAATATTTCTAAAAAAAGGATGGACTTTACTTTACCACCTTTAACACAAGAAAGTTTCAGCCGATGGTATAACAAGCAGCTACCTAGAGCCGATGGTGTCGACGAGCGCATCGTCTATCCTGGAATAAAGTTAAAATGTTCCACAAAGTCACGTGACCTACGCTCTGTTATCATGTCTAAAAATGTTTTTATAACACAAGAGGTAGGTACAAACACATTTCATCATAAAGTAGTTGGTTCCAGCAACGTTTTCGTGTCGCTCCCCAAAAGATTGTACAGTCATTGTTTTAGAAATATCAATATTCATTCGATTCCTACTGACAATCGAATCATTGTACGATTGACAGAAAATACTTCGGTCACCCTCCCGTATATCCCCGATGATTTTGTCCATCAAAAACGGTCCAAACGAACCTCGGGCAGTCGAACCAGGAATACGCGTGAACCTAAACGACCCAAACGTGAAAGTTCATCAGGCCCACCCATTCCATACACAGGGTGGGTGACTCATGTTCAGTCTCCTGCCACTAATATCGGCGCAGATGGGTCCATCGATTCCTTTGCGTTAATGAACTACATACGGGAAGAATTAAAGAAAAATGAAACTAAATTGGATGCCTGTCTACCCAATCCCTTTGCGGGGCTGGATTCGATTGAGAAAATCAAAGAATCAAAGGATAAAATGGCCATACTAACTACTGTTATACAATTTGTACATCACTATATCCGACATATTTAGCCAATAACACAGGTATGTGTGTGTTTTAAACGACTGATTAGTTGCTCTGTATATTTTTGACACCCTTCTATTGTGACTGGAACCGTGTACTCGGAGTTAAACAAGATAGTTTCCAGTTCTTGAAGGGACTTGTGGATTTTTTCAATAGTTGCATTAATAGGTTCGTCAATGACTTCGTCAAAAATACCCTGAAGGTCGTTTCTAATCCACTTGTGTGCTTTTAAAGTAGCTGTAAAATAAGAAGAGGGTCTTGGCGGTAATGTTGGAGGCGTGTGAAACAATGTATTGACCAAATTTAAGGTGGCACCCCAGAGTGTTTGGGGTGAATATGTTCTAAAAATAGACATCTCTTTTTGAAGGGTGGTGACTATATAAATAGTCCATCTTATAACAGATGTTGAACGCCATCGAGAAATCCACATGGCGGCTCAAACTCAAATTAATCGAGCTTGGTTACGAGCTTCCACCACCATCGGTCATGCACAGTAGTAAAATTAAACAGATTAATATGGATTACAAACAAATGTCTGATGTTTTATTAGGAGAATGCAGCGAAACACTGTTCAGAAACGCACAAAACGTCATCCTAGAATGCACCGCGAAATATTATGTCATCCAAAATCTAGACCAATTGCTACTTGCCACCAATCAATCTTGTCTCTATCTATCGAACTATTAGGAACTCGTGCAACCAGGCTGTAGCACTATTCCAACACGCTGGATTGGTGACGAAGGAACGGGCATAGTCTGAAATGGGCTCACCACGACTGTCAGCCATCATCCAATCGGCCACCAACCAAGCGGGAGGTGAGAGTTGGGGAAGAGGTATTTTATCGACGGGACATCGGACGATACGGTTATCACCACCAAAATAAATCCCAGTCTCAGAACCTTGCATGTGCGGACCAAAGGCATATGACATTGTCCGTAGTTGGTCCGAGGTTGGTATTGGGTGTTCTAATTGTGAAGATAACATTTTTGATATATAAATAGACAGTATATTAAAGAATATGATTAATCGTTTCTTATTCTGTTTTTTTTTTACAAGTGTAGCGGCCTATACTTCCAAAGAATGTAGTGAGGATTTACATCCAACTTGGGTGTGTGACTACATGGAAACACACAAGCGGAATTACAGCAACCGTGCCGAAATGAGACTGAGAAAATCCAAATTAATCTCCGTTCAGTCCATGATACAGCCACACGACACAAAGGTAAAGTATGGTCTTACGTCTCGTTCTGATAGATTCTTTCACGAAATGAAAAGCAACCAACCCATGAAATTGAACAATCACCAATTAGTGGAAAGGGCCATCGACGATAAACATGTACATTTAGGAAATGCTAAATTACCACCAATTGATTGGCGAAACCATAATGGAGTCTCATATGTGTCTCCAATCAAAGACCAAGGCGTCTGTGGAGATTGCTTTGCTTTCGCCTCCGCAGCTATCCTCGAATATTGGTCGGTCAGAAACACTGGTGGTTATCCAAAATCCATCTCCGCACAAAATATAATGGACTGTACCTCCGGAAACCATCGACCGAATGTAGGATGTGAAGGCGGGCTTATGGAATATGTGTTCGAATACGCACAAAAACACCCCGTTGTGCTATCAATGGAGTTTCCATATAAAGAAGCGCAGACACATTGCCCTCGACACAAACTCATTTCACATGTACGTGTTAAAGAATTCAAAATCCTCATGCATGAGGACCACCCAGGAACCGAAGACGAATTCGAAGCAATTTTACACAAATATGGACCAATATCAGTGGGAGTAGATTCAACGACGATGGAAAACTACAAAGGTGGTATTTTTAGAGCGTCCAGTTGCAGCACTGATATTGACCATGCAGTCGCCATCGTAGGGTACACTAAGCGCGCATGGATTATCAAAAACTCATGGGGGACAGGATGGGGAGAAAATGGATATTTGAGATTAGAAAGGGGTCATAATGCATGTGGCGTTGCTGAATACGCTGTTTATATCAAAGACGGTGAAGCGGTACATACCAGAATGCCGACAAAGTGGTATAGAAATTCGGACTAAGCCAATATAACCCAAGCCATGAAAATGGTCCATATTGTTAGACCTATAGCGAACATTATCACATAACACTGTGTTGACCATCTTCCTCGTATTTGACGAATTGTTTTTTTTATTTCTGTTCGGTGGGCATCCAACGTCGACCTCATATCGCGGAAATTTTCATTGGACTGTATCATTATCTCCGAATTCATCTGAATGACATGAGAAACCTTATCGTCCAATGAAGCCACTCGATTATCCAACTGGGTTACCCCTTTTTCCAAAGAATCCAACCGACGACCTAATAGTTTATCCGTTTCATTGACCAACATTATGAACTATTTAATTACCCTCTTTATACTAAAATCAAATGTGGACCACGGTTATTTTAGGGGTAGTTGTCTTAAATATAATGTTATTCATTATACACTATTCAGGACCAAAGGCGATTGCACTCACATGGGTTCCCGGTCGTGTTATTGTTATTGTTATAAGTATGTTGCATAAAAAAGAACTTCATAACTGGCTCCAAATTACATGGACTGCTTACATGATACCCGTTTCACTCTTAGCCATCTTTCATTTCGCTCTCAGATATATGGCCAATAAAGGCAGACTTCCAAGATTCTCCTGTGCAACACCACAATGGTTTATATGCTGGTCTTTAGGGATATTGGCCATGGTAGTGTCCGCAACACTGTGCATGTTTATCGAAAATCCATATATTCTTTTTTCAATCGGTATTCTCGCCGCCTATCTCAACATTGTCAACGTAATGGATGCTCCAATACACCTACAAGAAGTACCAATCAAATTTTCCACATGGTACATCATAGGTACCAACATTGTCATCATAGCCGCACTCATTTTAATTGAACTACTTATTCAACACGACTACGTTCGATTGGCAGGTGTTATTTCGAATATACCAATACTTTCCATTGTACTATTAGCTAGCTCCTCTTGTGCCAACACTGAGGAAGCCATCAACACCACAAATCAACATATATATATGCTTGCCTATCAAACATGGCCAGCTATGGCATTTGTAGGGGTTATGTGGATTGGTCAGGTCTATACAACCTCAATAGCGTTAGTTATGAGTATGTCAGCCGTTTTAGTAGTATTGATTATTCAATTTATAATGGCGAAAACATAATCTTTTTTTTTATTTTTATTTACTATGATATTTTAATTCAGTTTTTATTCGGTTTTAGTACGTTTACTTGCGGACTCATCGGTCGCTTCCATTGCACTCGAGGCACGTTTTAAGGAATAGATAATACCGGTAGACTTTTCCTCCTCTTCGGGATTAGAGTCCACGCGAATACCATGCTCCAAAGAGATATCCAATTTTAATCCAAATTTACCATCAGCCATGAAATAAACAGACGGACTCAGGACCGGTGCAATCATTGCAGAACGACGAATGTCAGCATCACAACTGTTTCCAGCAGTATCCGTCAATGGAATACGGTTCTGAACCTTGTTATCACCATAAGTATAGACACGCTGACTAAAACGAAGCTGGCGGAATTCATCCTCGTCGCGTTTATTGACAGGACAATTGAAAGCGTCCTTAATAACAGTGCGGAAACAAGACTCAAAAGACTCACCAGTCTCAGTAGCCATCTCTTCAGCCTCTTCCTTACTATCCGCTTTCAATTTTGTCAATAAATTACCATCAGCCAGGCAGAAATCGATAACATCATTTCCCATCTTTTCCATGTAATTGAAAAAAGAAACAGAGGTAGGAGAATCAATATCTTCCTTGGTCGTACCAGAATACTTGGCATTGTCTTCAGTGACGCCAGCAATCTTTCCAAGGGTACCAACACCACCCAAATCAGAAAAGACGACCTCTGTCGCTGGAGGGCGAAAGGCGAAACGACGATTCTCAATGTCATTCATATTCAAATAGATTTTACCCTCTTTGCCCTCAGAAATACTCATCAAATAAGGACGTTCTGGGGTCTCGATTGCCTCCATCGGGGCGGAATTGCGCCCACGACCAGTTGTAAGGACGACAATGTCAGGCAAGAGCGTATAAGTAATACCATACTTGTCTTTGGCCATCGCAAATGGACGAACTGTAAACGGGAGACAAAGCAAAGCACCATTGCGAATTGTTGGTGCCTCTTCCATTTCCACATAGGCGTCACCAGCCTCTTGGACGTAGCGGACAGTGCGAGGCTCCAAATTCTTGTTGTAAGCACGGCATTTGATGACAAGTTGCGTCTCGCCATCTCTGCATTTCAATGGGACCATCGCATTCTTTTTAAACGCTTTGCGAGACATATCTTCAAGCTCTTCGGGAGTCTTTTTCTTAGAATAACGCTTGGCATTTTTAGCACGAATGGCGCTAGCAGCTCCAAGTGGGTCAGCGTCGTACATCTGGTCCAGACACTGCTCGTTAAACGTTTCCATAAATTTAAAATAATCAGTGCGTTCAGATTTAAAAACCTCGTCGGTTCCTTCAGCAAGGAGATTGCAAACAAGAGACGAAGTCTGTTTAGTCTTCGAAAATTTACCACCTTCGTTACCACCAACACCCAAGTGTGGGAAAAGGGCATTGCACGGTGGTGTAATCATTTTGAAACCATACCCAGCGTCGTTTTGGATGTCGAAATAAGTTTCTTGCTTGTTGGTAGATTTATTTAAGCGCTGGCTTGAAGTAAATTTAGGGGCCGACTGGCGGCGAAAATTGAGCATATTGAAATTGGTCATTGGGAAAGACATTTTAGTTTGATACTATTATTTTAGTCAACATCCAAAAAAATCTTATTCTATACTTAGTTGTAAAATCCGTTAAACTATTGTAAAATCCATTGCTTCTTTTACAACCATAGTATTTGAACAGAAGAACAGAAGAACAAATGTATTTTGGATTGTCCATTGTAACCACCATTATTTCCCTGTTATGGTCCATTCAATTTTTTGCAACCATACACTCGGAAGCCACCGTTGTCTGGTTAAATGTTTTGATGATATTAACATGGATGACACAATGTGCAGTTTATATTTATCGTCAAAAAATTATTAAAGGACCAATACATTTACGTATTCCTCTTTTAAAAAAAAAATTATATCAAAAGATTTTAACATCAAAACAATCACAAGAGCACCAAGGCCCATTGATTGAAACATCCTCGAATTTTGATACAATTGACTCCATTCTCTAAAGATGGCTGTTACAAATAAAAAATAAAAAATAAAATCTACAAAGAATCTCTAAAGCTTTAGAGAATCAAGTTCAAAAAAAAATAAAAAATAAATTCTTTCGAGAATCTCTAAAGCTTTAGAGAATCAAGTTCAGAGAAAAAATAAAAAATAAAATCTACAAAGAATCTCTAAAGCTTTAGAGAATGCAAGTTCAGGTAAAAATTTAAAAATAAATTCTCAAAGAATCTCTAAAGCTTTAGAGAAATGACTTCAGAGAAAAAATAAAAAATAGTCAAAGAATCTCTAAAGCTTTAGAGAATCAAGTTCAGAGAAAAAATAAAAAATAAAATTCTCAAAGAATCTCCAAAGCTGACTGTTCGACAATCATTACTATAAAAGGACACTGCTTATAATATATATGAAACTTTTTTTTATTTATGCCTTTGCAATCCCTGCTGTCGTTGGTTTTCCCGTACCACCATCTCAAAATACCTGTCCTAGCGGATTTGTTGATTCAATAACACAAGTTAAATATATTACTACATCAGCTGATGGAGCGTGGTCTGTTTTTGTAGCCGATATGGATGGTGACGGCGATTTGGATATCGTTTCCGCTTCGTACAACGATGACACGATTGCTTGGTACGCGAACGATGGTAACGCCGCCACTTGGACGGCGTATGATATTGCTACAACAGCCAATGGAGCCCAGTCTGTTTTTGTAGCCGATATGGATGGGGATGGGGACATGGATATCGTTTCCGCTTCGGGAAACGATAACACGATTGCTTGGTACGAGAACAATGGTAACGCCGCCACTTGGACGGCGTATGATATTGCTACATCAGCTGGGGGAGCCATTTCTGTTTTTGTAGCCGATATGGATGGGGATGGGGACATGGATATCGTTTCCGCTTCGTACAACCATAACACGATTGCTTGGTACGAGAACAATGGCAATGCTAACCCAAATTGGGCGGCGGTCAATATTGCTACATCGGCTGCGGGAGCCAGTTCTGTTTTTGTAGCCGATATGGATGGGGATGGGGACATGGATATCGTTTCCGCTTCGTCTAGCGATAGCACGATTGCTTGGTACGCGAACGATGGTAACGCAAACCCCACTTGGACGAAGGCCGATATTGCTACATCAGCTGATGGAGCCAGTTCTGTTTTTGTAGCCGATATGGACGGGGACGGGGACATGGATATCGTTTCCGCTTCGTTCCGCGATAACACGATTGCTTGGTACGAGAACAATGGCAATGCCGCCACTTGGACGGCGTATGATATTACTACATCGGCTGTGGGAGCCATTTCTGTTTTTGTAGCCGATATTGATGGTGACGAAGACATGGATATCGTTTCCGCTTCGTTTAAGGATGACACGATTGCTTGGTACGAGAACGATGGTAACGCAAACCCCACTTGGACGAAGGTCGATATTGCTACATCAGCTGATGGAGCCACTTCTGTTTTTGTAGCCGATATGGATGGGGATGGGGACATGGATATCGTTTCCGCTTCGTCTGGCGATGACACGATTGCTTGGTACGAGAACGATGGTGTTTATGCATGCACAGCTAACGACTGCACGGCAAGTAGTGTTTCAAGCAAGGACGGGTCTGACGGTGAATTCTTCTGCATCAACGGTGGTACAATCGGTGGAACTACTGGTAGTTGTACATGCCACTCCTGCGACGCATGGTATAATGGTGCAAGCTGTCAGACAAGTGCCACTCTCTGCACGGCAAGTA
>Ga0115007_10003053_pt1 | contig 10233 bp, 10 predicted proteins | sample ArcOceMetagenome_2_FD_87166 | JGI IMG/M metagenome (GOLD analysis project Ga0115007, IMG submission 87166) | Marine eukaryotic phytoplankton communities from Arctic Ocean - Arctic Ocean ARC135M Metagenome | ecosystem: Environmental > Aquatic > Marine > Oceanic | place: Arctic Ocean | collected...
ATTCGATCAATTAATACATGATCACCTAAGTACATAATTTGTCCAACACCTGTTAAGAACATCGTTGATGATTTTGCAATCCATCTCCATCTACGTTCTAAATAATAAACAACAGCAACATCAATTTGTGACGCGTGATTGGCAATATATACCGGTGCAGGCTTACCCGGTTCTAATGCAGGTAAATTCTCAATTCCATTTATAATTACAGGACCAACAAATAATGCTGTTACAAACATACCACATTTCCTTTCAACAAGTTCATGCGCAATTTTTCTTGTATGTTGCAAGTCTAACCAATTATTTGTTACGGCTGCCTCAATGATTGCAATTACTGAACCCAATAAACAAACTGACATCCATACAACATTTAAACCAAATACTTTTATCATACCTGTTGGTGACAATGATGGTAATTTTGGATGTAACCATATTTTTCGTTCTTGATATACAGCTGCTAATGCTGCAAATATAATAACGATTTCAGTTATAACAATAATTGGTAATACAATTGCCGAAAAGACAATCGCAATAATAAATAGTAACAGACCAATAATTATCCACATCATCGTGATTTGATTTAATTGAATTGAATTGAATTGAATTGATGATTGAATTGAATTGATGATTGAATTGAATTGAATGCGATTTTAACAGAACTGCGACTGGCGGGAGGATTAAAAAAAAGGAATAGAAATCTTGCTCGACCTTCGGTGCCTCCTCTGGAGTGAAAAGAGATAACGTTTCTGGTATTCAGTAACTACTTATGATCAGGCCAAGAGGTGTAGGCGATGAATAGTAAGCATACTTTATCAAATTAGGGCATCTTCGTTTTTCGTTTTGACTTTTGACTGTTGCTTTAGTGATGATATAAAAAACTAAAAAAGCTTTTAGCGTTTAGGTATTATGCTATGATACCTAGCCTATTCTAAGGACCTAAGTATGTACGTACGTACCCACTTATCAATTTTTGAACAGAGAAAAAAAGAAACATCACAAAAATTGTCATACTGTATCCACCATGACGATTATTATGCTCTCAGGACAGTTGAAAGAAGTGTTGTTTGTTATTTTGAGAAATCGCCGCCATCTTCATCGTAAAAAGGGTATATTATCAGCACCCAATCAATCATATTATCATACAATGAAACTGCTACTCGCAACCAAAAGTCTCATCAACAGCAAAAATCTTGACGATAATGCTAATAATGATGGCCGAAATCGTAATCGTAATCGAAGAACGAATCTGGAATTATCATCATCATCGTCGTTGTCGTTGTCGTTATCATTATTACTGTATTTTCATAGGAATATTCAACGATTCTTGATAATAATATCACTATCATCCCAACGACGACATCAACATCATCGCTCTAATAGTACTCCCAGTATCAGAAGTTCATCCTTCCTTTTACGGCGCTCTTTGTTGTTGTTGGTGTTTCTACAACTATGGCTGATGACATTTATATCGTCGTATCAAGTGAGAAGATCATCATCCAGAATACCGATACCATCTTTATCCTCATCGTCATCCTCTTCCGCCAGTATTAGATCTAGACAACAACAACAAGAACGACGACGACATTATTCTTCTGCGACGTCAATAATTCTTTCGACGCACTCGTCGATATTTTCATCATCATCATCATCATCGGAACTTGCAGCAGCATCCAGTATAGACAGTAATGATAATATTGATGATCATAGTAGTGACGTTGTTATCAGTGACGACGAAACACTAGTAGTAGTAAAGAACGACGATAAATGGCGATCAAATTTACCTCGGGACATGTACGCATCACCAAAGTTATGGGAATCTCATACCGAATTTTTATCCTTTATGAAACAATTTGACATTATTGATGATGAGAACGAGAATGACAACGAAAACAACAACAACAACAACAACGATCATCTTTGGGAACAAGTCAAATTAGAAGCATTATCATCATTGAGTACAGAACCAGAAGCTGGACCACAATTATATCAAAGTATATTATCACAAGGATCATTAGTCGAAGCTATCGTTAGTACTATTGCTCGTACGTTATAAAATATCATATAGTTATAGTATCTTTTACATGATTGTATCATGTGCTTACCGTATTCTTATTTATCTGTTGTTTCTTGTTGTTGATCTAATATTTCATTTCTTCACCTTTTTTCTTCTTCTTCTTTTTCAAATTTATATGATAGACGAAGTCGAAACAGAATTAATTACAGCAACTGAAATTAAAAAATTATTTTTGGACATGTTAACGGAGGAAGATATAATATCCATACATTGTGATGTAATTGCTGCTGCATATCGTAGTCCGAGTGTACAACTTGCAATGTTGGCTATTTTATTTCAAACTGGATTACATACATTGGTTTGCTATAGAGTTGGTCATCGATTATGGCAAAACGATCGTACAGGATTAGCAAAATATCTTCAATCGGTTATTAGTAAACATTACAGTGCAGATATTCATCCTGCATGTACTATAGGTCAAGGTATATACCTATGTACGGCAGCGGGTGTAGGTAAGGCAATAATAACCCAGATATGTGATTGATATACGAAATGCGAAATCTGCGATATGCAAAACCAACTGTTTTTAATCATTATCTCAAATCAAAACTTTTCACTTATCTCTGTCTCTTCTCTTTCTCACCGAATTGTTATCTTATTTTACTTTTGTTGTTTTCAGTAATAGGTGAAACGGCAACTATTGGTAATGATGTGAGTATCTTACACGGAGTTACTTTGGGTGGTACCGGAAAGGAATTAGGAGATCGTCATCCGAAAGTTGAACATGGAGTAGTATTAAAAGATTGTGCTACTATATTAGGAAATATAAAGGTCGGTACAGGAAGTCTAATAATGGCAAAATCAATTGTGACGAAACCTGTACCACCTCTATCTATTATGAGAGGTGTTCCGGCAAAGGTTATAGCAACTAGAACACTTACCGAAGATGCATTCGATAGTGACCTAGAAGAACATTTAGCATTCAAGTATCTCGATGAATGGAAAAATTTGTAGAGAAAGCGGTAGGACTTACAATGTTTAATGTAAAGGCAATAAATGTGGAATCTACAAAAAATTAATTTTAAAATATCATTATACACATTTTACAAACTTAAATACTGAAATTCTAATTTGTTTATTCATGATTTTGGGATTCATCCATTCCCGAGTACGCACTACTTATTATATGTGAGTCAAAACAAAATCGTCAGAGAATTTGTTGGCTGAATTTCGGAAATTAAATAAATTGTGAAATAATTCATTCATCCATTACAGTAAATCAATCGTAATAATACGAACATAAAGCCTTGCTTGGGACGTATCCAATTCTACAACTGATATCTACATTATTGACATCATGGTGAGAGTGCATCTTCTTCTTATAAGTTTGTTCGTTCCAGCTACGAGCGGCTTTCAAGCATCCTCGATACAAACGAAAAGATCAGGGATGACGAGTACGACGACGGCGACGAACATAAGGCATTCTTCTTTGATATCATCGACAACGCTTAATATGATAGTTCCTGATCCTCAACAAGCTTGGACAGCCTATAATGACGCTCTCCAAACCAGTCCATTACTAACAAAGAGTGTAACCGCTGGCGTTATTTTAGGTGCCGCCGATTTGGCGGGGCAAGCTGTACAAGATAAGATGAGTGGAGATGAAACCGAAATCGATATTGCCCGAACAGCTCGTTTTGCCTTTTTTGGGTTGGTACTACAGGCACCGTGGAATCACTTCTATTATCAATTCTTGGATGGGACTATCCCTCCAACTGCCGAACCTTGGACGAGCACTACTGCCATTAAGACAGTAATCGATCAATTCGTCCAAGCCCCAATTTTTACCGTTTTAATTTTTGCGTTCTTGGGGTTTTTGGAAGGAAAGAATGTCGAAGCTATTCAAAAACAATTAGATGAGGATTATAAAGATACAATGGTTGCGAACTGGAAATTATGGGTACCAGCTACAGTAATCAATATTGCATTTGTTCCACCTATTCTACGAGTTCTTTATTTGAATTGTGTATTTTTCTTCTGGTCCATCTTTCTTTCGCTCAAACTCAACAAAGAAGAAAGCAATTCAGATTCATCGATATGAAAGGGCATTAAAGATCATAATGTAGTAGAAAATTATATACATAGAGAGACTATACTATTATTATTGCCAACTAGATTTTTTGTTAGTATTAATCGTACAAACTTTATCAGAGGGATTGATTCATTCAGTTCTCCTCTGTAAGATTTTAATGGTGCTATTGCATACTAATCGCCGATGCTCTTCAACCTCTTACTGCTACGTGTACCTGTGGAATTTATGGACAAACTAAGAGACGTCCGATTAACTGTCGATGACCACTTAGTATTTTTATGCCCAAGCGCCTTCTGGACTATTAGGTGGCGTTGGGGTCGGCGTTAGACTAGCTTTGTCTGCGATAATTCGAGAGACTTTCTCTTGGGGTTTTAATTTTTCAAGCAATTCGTTGTAATCAATCGCTTTACTATGTTCTTGTTGAAGATTTTTGTTGTTGTGGTGTTTATTATTGGAGCTCTGGTTAGAGACTCGTTTTTGTGAACAGTAGACTTGGAAAAGCCGATATTCAAATTCTTCTTTGCCGTCATTACCGAGAAGCGTCCAAACAGTCCCACCCGTTCGATTGCTGTACTCGGTATTATCTCTTGGGTACGCGTATCGCTGCTGGACTGAAATCTGGGTGCTGGTAGATTGTGTCTTGGGGAACTGTGGACCACTGACCTGCCACTTGCAGACCTTTCTTGTTTGGATTTGCTTCACTTGAAGATGAGCAAGATGAGGAGGAAGTTTGCTCTTTCTAGTTAAGACATAGATTCCTTCTGGAAATTCAACGAATGGTGGGCTAATAATATTATTGCCTTCCGTGGCAACAACTTGAATTGTCAAATGTGAAGGAAACGGTCGACTTCCCCGAAGGCTTTCAAAGACAGCTTTCGCATCGTTTTGTTCTAATCGAGGCTGAGAGTGATCAGAAGCTTGCTCCTTCAGAGGTGACAAAAGAGGATCACTAGCACCAACTGGTTGACCACCATTAGCCTTCTGGGGATGGTTTGAGTTCGAAGCCCACTTTTTCGAATCAAGTAGAGCACCCATGGTTCCTGTGCCATTCGATCGTTGCTGTTGCTGTTGCTTTCTTTTTCGAGAACGGAATGGTGCTGTCGATGCTGATTCCCCGATATCAATAACACAGCGACGACCGCTTCGATTAGTACGACCAACGGCGTCAGACAAAAGATGAGCATTTAGTCTTCTCTCATCAATGAAAGGAGACGAATTGATGACACCTACAGAATTCTCGTCATATTTGACATCGACTCTTCTTTCTTTTGCATGGACCGAAGTAACAAATCCAACACCTCCCCGGCTTGTCGAAGAAGGATCAACCCTGACGTATGCCCCCTTAGAGAAGATATCGGTGTTGAGTTGAGGAGGAGGATTAGGCTTGGTAGTGACGTGCGGTGGAAAGTTACTGGTAAGTTCTGTTGGAGAAGACTTTGCTTTGAATCTAAGCCCTTCTTTAGTCTGGATAATATCTTTGGTAGATCGTAGCCAATATTCATAGCCAAGCCCATCCCAATGGAAAGAAGCTAGTGAATTCAAAAAGTTTTGTGTAAACTGATCAATCTTCTTCCTTTCGGCTTCCGGAACAAAAGGGCAGGTGTCTAAATGACTGTTGTTTTCGCTGTTATTAAAATATTTATACAATGCATCTAGTTTCCTCGCGAAGACCAACGAACCTTTCGGTCGAATAGCGACGGGGACGCAAAGACAATGCTTGCACCGCATTCCAACTTGACCAACAAAAGCGGGCACGTTTTTGGATCTGCACAAAGCGACGTCATCGGGGCTCCTGGCAGATTAAGAGATCAGTAGAACAGAAAAGTGAGATGAAGCATAAATAATAATATCGATCAAATATCGTGTCAAACATAATTTTGAGATCTCCAAAACGAAACGAAGTAACTACTTACGCTTCGAAAAATTCAAATTGGTTTCGAATTAAACAGATATAGCTACTGGGATTAGTCGCATCAAGAGATCTGACGGCTTCCTTCGCCAAAGCTGTACGATGAGGAACGTTTCTTGTGATATGCGAGGAGACTGGGGATCGTACAGGTAGCACGGCAGGAAACCGACTCTTCGTTCGGTACATTGGTGGTGGATGTCCGTTTCCACTACTTGCCGGCGATCCTGTCTTAATATCAGAAAATAATGTAAAACTTGTTCCATTCTTCGTCGTCCCTGCTTTTTCTTGCGTTTCCACTGGCGCTGATAGAGGAGATGTCTTACTTGCGCTCGATGCTAGAGCTTTCATAGCAGATTTCAACGCAGGAGACTGCTTATTAGAAAATCGTGAATCTGATTTGGTATTCGATGATAATATGTCAGCGAAGGGAAGTCGCAATGGTTGCACTTTGATGTCACTAGCGAATGCCTTACTTGTAGCAGCAGTAGCAGTATTAGCAGCAGCAGCATCTCTAATAGGAGCGGGTGTTAGATCGCAAAACCCCAAAGGAGTGAGGGTTAGATCGTAAAACTCCGAAGGAGTGAAGGGTGATAATGACATTCTTTCCTTAATCCTCTTCTTCAACGGCCCAGTCGTAGCCGGTGTGAACCCTGCAATAGTAGAATAAGAGTAATGTCGGTGATGATTTAGTCCCGGTGTTGCTGCACTTCGTTTTTGTTCATCCAAATACGATCTGAAGTAACGGTCATGTTGATCTTCCACCGACTTGTTGATATTGCTGTTGTTGTTGTTGATGTCGTCGTCGTCATCTATCTTAGTCTGAACCTGTACCAGGAATTGAGATTTTTGTGATAAGCCTTCGTCGTCAGCGGTGTTGACGATTTTTTTGGTCGTCGTCGTCAAGACCGACGACGATGGTGTCATAGGCTTAGTTTCGTCTGAGCAAGATGGAAGAAATGCGAATCCAACAGCAACACGATGTAAATTTGCTTGGATTGTTGTCTTGGTCCCAGTTTGGGGGTTTTCCACGTCTTTCTTATTATCTTTATTGACGACGGAGGGGACACAAACTTCGTAGTTCGCTCGTTCTTCAAACGGGAAACTTCTATTCAACGTCATATCTTGTTCAGCCATTCTTTCCAATGATATTGTACAGTAGATGGATTCGATTCAGTTCAGTTCAGTCCAGTCCAGTCGATTCAGCGTTGATGAGATAAAAATCACAATGAGAAAACTCGTACCTGAGATATTATACAGTTCCTGTTGTATGATTTCCGTCACGTAGTACAACTAATACTGTAATAACGGGATGTCGTCAAGCAGATTATTGCAAACGATGGATTTTGTTCTTTACAATGTTGCTAATGAAATAACTAGCTTGGAAATTAGCTTTTTATGACACTGATGATGTGCACTACACCTGCTATGCTAAAACTATCACATCATTTTTACGCCGTTGTCGATAAATAACAAGAAAACTGGTATTGTATTGGAGAGAAGAGTCGTTAGGTTTGTCTTGCCAACGGTTTTTGATGTTGTGGTTGCCTACTATTATTGTTAATTGTGTCAGTAAGCATTACATCGTGTCGTCGATTGATTTTTGAGTTTTGTTTGTGTTTTATTGTGTTGCATGATTGAGAATTGTTCTTGATTGAGAAAATCAAAACATGGGTTTCGCGCTCTTTTTCCAGTCGTAGTTCTTAGTACCCGGGACAGGATTTGTCTTGAAGTGACAGAAATAACTAGGCAGCAAAGGTAATACTAGTACAGTAGATGACTACGATACACGATAATAAAGAAATCAACAACAACAAGAATACAATACAAATAAATATTAAAACGCTTGATAATGGACAGTTCAGGTTCTCATTCAAAAAGATTACGCAGTGGCGGCCGTAATCGTTTTGGAATGGCACATCGTTTGTGTAACGATATTGACGAAGAAACTGTTTTCGTTGGATCGACAACAACTCTTGTGACTATTTGTTTTTTACTATCAGTGGGATTTTGTACTGGATTTTTTCAAATCATTAATGCAAATCCACAATGTATGGGGATGTCTACTGCATATGAAAAGGGTGTTTCGTCATGGGCATTTGGTATCCCTGACCAGTAGCAAGTCACAACCACAATAACGAAAAACTAATAAATCTACTGCTACACTACATGACCCACGAGAATAAAACTGGTCAGATATTTATACTGTACTTGTTACGGACGATGATTTGCGGGGCGGGGAGATACAATGAAGTCAAGACATTGAAGGAAAACTCTTACTATTTTCAGACTATACATCAATCATTGTTGATCGATGTATAGGATGAGATTATTATGCGATATTATTCCTTTTGTGGAACGCTGATACATAATTTTAACGATGCAAGAGGCAAGAGGCAAGAGGCAAGAGGTGATACTGTTTACTTCAAGAAACAAACGAGCTCCCATTTCGCGACCATGAATGTATGTTATCATATTCGAATATCCTGACTTTTTTTAAAGATATATTATGATTTACACACATATTGAATGATAGATAATACTGATGAAACAACAATCATATTATTTTTTCGGATCGTCTTTTGAAATTAAAAATAAAATAAAGAAGTGGCTCGGAAGAAAATCAGAATTAAGAAAATAAAACACAGGATATATTATTATTATCGTGCTATCGGATATCATTTACTATACTCTGTCTGAATCGAAGATTCATTCATCGATTTTATCTTCCTCTTAGTATTATTTGTCTTCGCGTAAAAAGAGAGAGAATACAATTTCATAGAAGTAGTAACTATTATTTATCGTTTTGGCGATTGTCCGTGCTTTCGTTTTTGATGATCCAGTAGTTGTTTCATCATTCCACTCAAATCTTTGCGATACGTATCGCGTTGTCCTGGTGGGATACTCATTCGATACTGCAACTCCTCAGTTGTTAAACTCTCCGACAATTCCAATAAGGTACCCAAAACGGTACTACAAAATGCAATGCAATTGAGTACAAACAAACAAAAGGGATAGAAATCGTGTGAGACATTGATAGATTGAATGGTATGCGTTAATTGCAAGTTAGTGTGTGCATGCAACATAATTTTCTTCCTAATGACGATTGCTCAATTTTTTGCTACTTACGAAATATGATTTGGAGCAACCTTATCGGGACGCATCGTCAAGTAGTACCATTCTCCCGATAATGGATCAAAACCCACCTCAGCAATGTGAATCCTAGCATTCGTTTCCAATTTATCCGCCTCAAGACGGAAACGTTCACTCGCTGGTAATTTGACATACCGTGACATATCTACTGAAGTTTGTTCAGGACCCATCACTCCGGTATTTAATGGATCATCGTCATCGTCGTCGCCACGACGATGATTGTAACCACCATCGACTAATATCTGCACATCAATTGTAACAGTATCAAGGTACTTCCACTTTAACAAGTTCACATCGGTCCCACATTTATACGGTAGGTTGGGCTTGATAAACACATGGTTTAATCAGAAATTATTTTTAACACACCAAGACAAAAACACAGTAAAGTAAGAGAACATGGAACATTTAAAAAAAGCGCACAGAATGAAACAAAATTGAGAAAAATGAAATATGTATTTTGGCTGATAATGAAAGACAAATACGACGTCAAAAATACAGAATAACCGTTTTATGATCAGATCTATTTAAAACGAATATAATATCTATGATACAATTTATTATTCTTACCTGAAAGATAATCCCGTCGGTTAAGTGATGATGAATGGGCAATCGACGATAGGATCGAAATCCTTTTTCTTCTACCACGTGACTTAACAAATCGACAATTTCTGTCCGTTGAACGAAGTTTTTTCGGACCAACGGTAGGGCGATACTTAAATCGGCAACAGAAGAATCTGCAAACATATCCCGATTAGCCGTGGGTGTTCTAAAATGGCATTTCCTCAAATGCTCGAGTCTTTTCTCAAACGGTAGATGTAATACGGCCGCGGTTGGTCCAATGGTCAACACGTCAAAGACGATGAACAATGGTCGGGCTTTGTGCTTATTGCCATTTCCTCTATGCATAACGACTTCCCCGTCGAATACGGTTCCCTTTTTCACAGAAAGAAACAAATTTAGAATCGCTGTTTATAATGATATTGTACAACATCATTCTTACTCCTTTTTTTTTGCAGCTTGATTCGATAATGCGTTATTATTGTAACAACTACTTACCGGTTTTATTAA
>Ga0115007_10003054_pt1 | contig 10233 bp, 7 predicted proteins | sample ArcOceMetagenome_2_FD_87166 | JGI IMG/M metagenome (GOLD analysis project Ga0115007, IMG submission 87166) | Marine eukaryotic phytoplankton communities from Arctic Ocean - Arctic Ocean ARC135M Metagenome | ecosystem: Environmental > Aquatic > Marine > Oceanic | place: Arctic Ocean | collected...
GAAAGTAAATAAAAAAAAAATAAAAATAAATAAAAATTTTTTTTTTTTTTTTTTGGGTGTGCCTATTATTATTATCTATTTTGCAATGTCGAATTGTGCCTATATATATTACAACAATCTTTTTCATTTTCGAATCAATCACAAAAAAACAAAATTCACAATCTTCATAACATCCTGGTTGCGAAAAGTTAAAAGGGAAAATAAATCTAACCGGAGAAGAGAAGAAAATCCGTTTAAAAAAAGTTAGGTAGACTCATAAACAATTCGAAGATGATACGCGGAAGGATGTCTTCTTTTTCATTATCATTATCGTCATCTCGGCGTTTAGTATTACTGCAAACAAGAATACGGACGACGTCCGCCACATGCGCAGCAACCCGCACGTTCTCTTCGACACCACCACCACCACCACCAAAAGAACAACCAAAGCCGCTACTAGGATTCAGTACAAGCAGTCTAGGCTTCGAATCTAGCTTTATTCGACCAGTTTTGGCATCCATTCGTCAGCTACCAGAAGTTGAAGCTGCTATAGATCAATTTCCGTCAATATCAACTCTTGATAATTTGAAACGTGCCTCGGACGTATTTGCTTCATTTGACAAAGGTGGGCGAGAACATTTGGCTGTACAGGCCATGCTAGCAGAATGCCAACAGCGACTAGCATTATACGAAGAGGCTGTTACTACCATTGAAGAGCTGCGGCATTCTTCAATTACTTCCGAAAACAAAGTCGCACAACCTACATATTTCGAAGAGAACACTATACTAGCGCTTGCCAAAATAAAGTGGACTATGGGTGATTTTCACGAGTCAGAAAAATTATGCGAAGAAATTATTTCAACCTATAATGATTTGGAAGAAACTTTCCCATCCACAAACCTACACATAGCATCCGCTATGACGGGAAAGGCACTGTCACAACTAGTGAAAATGAACTCTATGGATGATGCGTATTCAGTAAGAGATTTTTTTCGCGTTTCTATTAAATTCTTAGAGCGTCATCCACCATCAGGAAATACATTACCTCAGGCAGCCGTTCTTTCCAATGGAGGTTTGGCTGAGGCCATATACAATATATATTTGGAAGAAACCAATAATGTATCGGTGCCGATAAGTCCAGCTTTGCGATTCTTGTTTCAGGGATTACAAAAAACTGCAGTCAGTGAAAGCAGCAGTAACATTCAAATCATTGCAGCATCGCGTGCGCTAGAAGCTAGTATTCAGTCGAATCTAGCTTGGGGAGTTCTAAATTACGAAACAGATCGATCAGATCGATTATCAAAAGCATCCGATTATGCAAAAAAGTCCCTCGAATTTTATGATGCTGAAAGTATTCTTGAAAAAGAAGGTCTTATTTGGATTCTATCAGTTGTTGCCTCGTGTTATCATCAAGCTGATAGTGCCGTGACAGCTGAAGGTCTTTTCAAATCCGCCACAAACAAAAAAGACATATCTCCTGGTACTTTAACAACGTTACAACTTCGAGATGCATATCATGGATACTCTAATTTATGTAAGCAATGGGATAATAGAGATGAGGATGGTAAACAACTCAAGAAAGAGGCTGAGATGATCGAATCGAAATTGCCTCCTAGCTGGCAGGGGAAATCTGGGATCCACGGAAGTCTATGGTTCTGGACTCCAGGTGAATTTTCGTAGTACTGTACAGGAAGTAGAGTAAAGCTGCAAATATGCCCAAAGATTATATTAAGAGTATTGTTCATATTGTATACAACATTTATACTCAATAAAATGCAAACGTGCCTACATTTCTTTCAAACGTGGATCGCTGTGACTCAGTATAATTTTTGTACAGTATACACATAAAATTCATTATCTTATTTCCTCTATCCTCTAGCCTCTAGCACAGATAATAGATGAAAGATGAATCATGTTATTAAAATTTAAAAAAGATGGCACTATCGAGAATAGCTCCGCTGGTCTTCACTCGTCGACGGTTACCAATCCTATTTAGTAGTGCCGTAGTTACCGCAGCCGGTTGCTTCCTGCACTCTCCAACTAAAACGACGCTGTGCAACGAGAATGAAGCCTTTTCAATACTTGCCGAGTCATCTTCATCTTCCCTGGTTGTTCCAACTATGGAAGCGTCAATTCGAGCGATGCGACTGGTTAGTACAGCTTTTCTAATCGTTTGTGATTATCAAGTCGCTAAAATGGAAACGTATTTACCATTTACTATCCAAAGCAAAGAAGAAAGTGAAATTGTAGAACTTGAAGCCGAAGTTGAGAGGAGGGAAATGAAACTCGAAGATGCTCAGATAGAGTATTCTCGTGGTACAAAATCGGACGAAACAACTCGCAATCTTTCCATCGAACAACGAATAGAATTAAAAAATTGCCAAAAGGAGCAGATGCAAGAGGCTGCTAAACAGTTGACAGATGTTGAGGATCAATTAGTGTCGAAGGAGGGTATGTCAAAAAAAAGTAATCTGAATAGAAGGTCAGCAGAACGTCTACTCGAACTATGTAGAAATAATGGAGGAGTTTACATCAAAGTAGGCCAGCACCTCGCGAATCTTGACTATATTATGCCTCGTGAATACATCGAAGTTCTTTCCTCACTCTTTAATGATGCGCCTCAATCGGATATAAACGATGTTTATAGCGTAATTGAGGAAGATCTCGGTTACAAGGTTGAAGAAATTTTTGATGACTTCGACCCTAACCCGATCGCATCAGCATCGTTAGCACAAGTCCATGTTGCGTATTGTAAAAAAACGAAGAAGAAATTGGCAGTCAAGGTTCAGCATAAAGGATTACGAGAAACATCCGCGGGTGACTTATTTGCTGTGACGCGTGTTGTACGTGTGATTGATGCTTTGTTTAGAGATTTTACCTTTTGTTGGATAGCAGATGAAATGGCTCCACAGCTACCCAAAGAATTAGACTTCGTACGGGAGGGAAAAAATGCAGAGAAGGCTGATCTCCATGTGAAAGAAATGGGCCTAGCATGTTGCATTCCAAAGATTATATGGCAGAATACCTCACCACGAGTGTTGACAATGGAGTTTGAAGAAGGATTTAAGGCTACTGATATTGAATCACTAGAAGCGTCCGGGCTAAAGAAAAGGTGAGTGAAAAAATGGAAAGGAAAAAAAAAGTTATGTCTCGAGTTCTACTCCTTTTAATAAGTACAGAGAACTAAGTCTCCACAGTGCCAACTCCCACTTTCTTGCTTACACGTGCACTCCCTCTCTCCGATTGACATAAATACAGTGATGTTGCCAAATTAGTCTCTTCAGTTTTTAATTCACAGGTTTTCCTCTCTGGGTTTGTACACTGCGATCCTCATCCTGGAAACTGCCTAATCCGTCGATCGAAAAAAGGAACTGTAGAGTTAGTTCTTGTTGACCATGGTCTATACAAAAAGCTAGATGATGACTTCCGGATAAAGTATGCAGAGCTGTGGAGGTCATTGATGATGGCTGACTTGGATGGTATTAAAAATGCTTGTTCTGGATTAGGAGTGAAAAAGATGTACCCACTTTTCGCCGCGATGTTAACTGCACGACCATACGATGAAATCATTGAAAGGTCGAAAACTGGTTCCTTATCTGCTCCATCTAGTGTATTATCACAGAAAGAAAGTCAAGCAGATCGTGCTGTTATTCGTGGTTACGCAAAACAATTTTTAGGAGAAATTTTTGCTCTACTTGGAGTACTTCCACCACAAATGTTACTACTATTAAAAATGAATGACTGTCTTCGTCATATTGATATGGCTCTAGATTCTCCCACCAATACATTGGTTATTGCGGGAAAGTATGCATCAAAAGCGGTGTACGATCATCAAACCCACCGGGGGGACGTTTCGTTGACAACTTCGAATAGGTTCCGATACTTGTTGGACTATATGAAAGTAATGATTCGAATTCAAGTACATGATATTGGGGTTTGGATATTTTCAAAATATCACATATATTTGAGCCGATGATGATGATAGTCGAACATAATTAATTCCTTCGTACGGCGGCGGTATACTAGTCTAGCTAGCTAGCACGTAGGAAATAATGTTAATGACAAATACTGTACTTCTGCATTTTTTATTTTTTTTATTTTAAATCATACATTGTATTGTAATTAATTATAGAAGTATTATTAATATTACTACTACTGTTATATTATTATAGTCAAAAAGTCAAGTATTGGAAGTATTATTATTATTTATTTATATTTTATAAGTGGAAATCACCTGCATGATGCCTTTTCGATCTAATTGCTGCATATTGAGCTTGTACTCTTCTTCTCATAATTTCCATAGAATTTCTTTCTGCTTCGACTTGTGCATCCGACATACCATTACTACCTTTTGAATTTGATTTTGATTTTTTATTGACTTTGGTTGCAGTTGTTGCAGTATGCGTCTGCGCACTTTGTGCTTTTGTACTAGTAGATTTATCTTTTGATTTTGCTCCTCTTGGTATTGTACGAAAAGTTGGTGGACGTTCTGCTCGTTCACCAAAATTTACAACATCCTCTTTGAATGATTTTTCTGGATCACTATGCCTGTAACGGTTATTTTCATTTTTATCGTCATTGTCGATAGCAGCATCATCATCGTCATTATTATATCCATTGTTCGATGCATAATTTTGTGATGGTCCACCACGTCCTTTTCTTTTTTTCTTATTTTTCATAAATTCATTTTTACGTTGTTGCTTTTCAACATTTTTTGGTCCAATAGTTGAATTTTTAATAATTTGTCTTGTTTCAGCCTTTGCTCTTTTATTATACGCTCTTTTACTTTCACCTTCCATACGTGCATGACTAACCTTTCTTTCTTTTTCAGACTTTTGTTCAGCCTGCTTATCCAATCGCAGTAAGCGTGTTACTTTTGATTCATCTTGATCAGTTTTTGGTATATTTGCAACATTTCCTGTTGACGTCATAACTTTATCATAAGCAGCTTCGTCATTATTTGTATTATTATTCGATTCCGATTCGTTTGTATTATTACTATTGGATGATGATGATGCTGTAGCAGCAGATGTTGCATATGTAGTAGATTCACCAAGCATGTCGTCATTCGTTTCAAGTTTTTGTCTTTTAACACTCCCCATCAGATCTGCCATATCAAATTCATCTTTATCGGACGGTGGTATATCAAATCCACCATCGTCATCATTCTTAAATTTATTATTCGAATTTTTACCCTTTTTAGACGATTGCTGGATACTCTTATTTTTTTCTTTCTTAGCTTTCATCTTTTCAGCTTTCATACTCCTCTTTTTGGTTTTTCTACCATTGTCACCAAGACCCCAAATACCAACGGTAGGCAAATCGATTTTTCCTCCATTCTTCTTAGAGTATGGATCACATGACTTGATCTTTTTGTAATTAGATAAACGTCCCATCTTGCCTTAATTTTTTTTATTATAAGAAGCTCGCTATACTTTGAACTATGCACGGTAAGTTATGTACTGTACAATGAAATAAATACTTCCAGTAGACGATATGAAATACATACACATAACGAATTAATTGCTGTCATCATGCATGTTCTGTGTAATTAAATCTACGATTCGATGAGCGATAATCATGTCGAATAAACGTAAAAATTGGGTGGCTGTAAATTACTATTGTCACACTAATTACTAGGACAGACTTAGCGCCAACACTTTCAAAAATCGAAAACATTTTTTTTTTTTAAACGATGAACAATGTCAACAAAGTTTAAAAGATTAACAGCCAACAAGCACTAAGAATATAACAGAACAAAACCGATATGATATATCATGGGTGATGATCATAAACGAAAGAGAGAGAAGAAGAAGGAGAAGAATGTCTGGCATCCCAACTTTCAATATGAAGTTGATTATAATGATCACTTTGAGACACCTATTGAAGCATATCAACATATATCCCCCTTGTTAGATTTAGTATTAAAAGAAAATAATACGAACAACGATGATGATCGACTAAGAAAGGATTGTAGTACCGGTATTATTTATGATCCATACTATTGTAATGGTCGGACAAAAATAATCTTGAATACACTTGGATTTAATAATGTTGTACATGAGAAACGTGATTTTTATAAAGATATTGAAAATCTCAATGTACCAGATCATCACATACTTATAACAAATCCACCATATTCAGATTCACACAAGGAACGTTGTTTAGAATATTGTATAAAACAATATCGAACAAAAAATATATCATTTTTTTTACTGATGCCAAATTATGTTGCTGCACGTAATTATTATAGACGTATATTAGGTGATACAATTAATGATGTTGCATATTACGTACCAAATAAAGGAAATGATTATAATTATTCACATCCTGAAGGGACCGGTAAAGAAGTATCACCATTTTCATCACTTTGGTTTTGTTGTATAGGTAAAGACGTAATAAAAAAATATAATGGCAATACAATAAACAAGACTAGCCACGAGGCTAATAGTAAGGGACAAGATCGAGGACCGAATCCGAATTTTGTCAAATCTTTTGAGGAGTTGGTTTCACTTGGTGTTATTTCATTACAGAATCGTCCAAATCCAAAAAAACGAAAGAAAATGCGAAAAGAAGTTGTGGCAGCACAGACACAGAGCTTTAATACTACAAGTATTCATAATCACAATAGTAAGACAAAACCAATCCAACATAATAATCCAGCAACAAAAGAAGTAGATATCAAAGGGAAGAAGATGGATAGTACTAGTAGTACTAGCAGTAGCAAATACCGCAATACTAATGGAAAGAGAACGAAGAAACGTTTTTAAATTAATAAAAAGTTTTTTCTTTTTCTCCAAGAATTAACGGTAGTTGTAGTGATCTATTTTTATGTTTTATATTTCATTCATCTACCTCTCGATTTTGATTTTGGCATCTTCTTTTTAGCATTTAAATCTTCGACATCGCTTTGTTGATAGTAATGTGGTGCAATTTCAACCAACCAAGATGGGTCAATTGGTGCTACCTGTCTCATAAATTCCTTAGTAGTAAATGCCAATTCAAAATAGACGAGCCATAGTGGTGGCTCTTCTTCTTTAGAAAGGACGCTACTAGGATGAATATAAACCGTTCGTTGTTGCTTTACTGTCTGGTAATCTCCTGTCCTACCTAACTTTGCAACGTTGTAAAAAAAGCCAGAGGTTATTGCCTTCAGCAATGCGTCATTATCATCAGGTTTGGATATAGTTTTATCAATTTCCACCCGTTCGCATAGATTTTCTAATTGTTCACGAATATCACGAGCCCTGCGAATACTTCGTACTTGAACAAAATTCTCGAAGCACCAACCGTCGCTATATTCTGTAGAAGCCCAATCTGTGTAGCACCGCAACATGGTGGCGTGGTCACCACCACCGCCTCTAGCAAAATTCATCCTCGCCGTATCCGCCATGATCTTCTTCTCTTTGGGACGATAAAAAACTGATGATCCTAGTGAAAGCATTGCAACCGTTGATAACACCTCTGAAACACATTTGTATTTTTCTGAACATATGACGCTCTTGCTAAGCATAGGCTCCAATGGGAATTCTGCCATTCGTCTCCCTAGCTTCGTCAGTTCGCCAACATCATTTAAAGCTCCAAGTGCATATAATTGCTCAAGTGAACGGATCAAGGCATCGGCGGGGGCTATATAAAGATATCGAACAAACAAAAATTAAAAGTGTTATTAAAATATATATATATATATATATATATATGTATATATAAACAAAAGATAATTGGTATATCGACAGACATCTAAGAATAATAATTGTAAAAAAGACGACGACGATGACTTACGTTTATCCATAAAATCGAAATGAATCAAATCGTTTATACCAAGGCTTTTTAACATTAGAACGACATTCCCTAAATTAGTCCTTAAAATTTCTGGTATTGTATTTGCGTCGAGTTCGTGCTGGAATGACCAAGCAGTGAATAAACGAAAACATTTTCCAGGCGCTGTCCTACCTGCTCGTCCCGCCCGCTGATTTGATGCGGCTTGAGACACAGGCGTGACGACAAGAGATTCCATACCAGATCGAGCATTGTACGACTTCTGTTTGTTGAAACCTGTGTCGATGACGTAACATATACCATCAATTGTCAGAGACGTCTCAGCAATGTTTGTAGCTAACACCACCTTTCGAGCTCCTTTTGGTGTTTTTTCAAAAATCTTTGCTTGCTGTTCTGATGGTAAATTGGCATACACTGGGCAGATAAGCAGTTCACTAATTCGAGAACCTAGGTTCCTTGTCCTTTGAATCAAAATTTCAGTTGCTGTTTCAATTTCTTCTTGACCCGTTAAAAAGACGAGGACGTCCCCACTACCAACAGGCTGAGAAACGTGTATCTGCAAGACTGTCACAACAGCTGCGTCGACATAATCTGCCTCTGGTGATTTTGTGTAGAAAATATCGACTGGGAACATTCTTCCTGGAATCATAAAAATACTAGCGTCATCGAAATACTTTGAAAATTTTTCTGCATCCATAGTCGCACTCGATATAATCAATTTCAAGTCAGGTCGGAATCGAACAATGTCTTTCACAAGACCAAAGAGAATATCGCTGTGCAAAGTTCGTTCATGGGCCTCGTCGATAATCATGCAAGAGTAGCTCGATAAATCTGGTTCCGTTAGGATCTCTCGCAACAACATACCATCCGTCATGTACTGAATTACAGTTGCTTCGCTTGTACAATTTTCGAAACGAATGGAATACCCAACTTCCTTTCCTAACTTCACATTCATTTCTTGCGATACTCGAGCAGCCACACTCATAGCAGCAACCCGACGCGGCTGCGTACACCCAATTTTTCCAAGTTCCGAATATCCAATTTCGTGCAAATACTGTGGTATCTATAAAATAATAAATAAATAAAGCATGAGTGCGAATATGATGGCGAATAAGAGTGAGAAAGCAAACAAAAACGAAGATAAAGTTACTGGATAACTGTTTTGATACAAAGATGGAAGATTTACCTGCGTCGTCTTTCCACTACCCGTTTCACCAACTAGTACAAGGATCTGATGGTCTTTTACAGCAGCTAGAAACTCTTCTCGATAGGGAAATACTGGGAGTTTCTTTCTGCCCTCAAGGATTTTCTCGTGCTCCGTAATTGGTTTGAGCGCTACCAACTTATAATCTTCGTCCTCTTTTTTGATCATATCTTTGACTTTGCGATGTTTTTTATCCCTTTTGTCGTACCCCTTAGTAGTCTCCTGCATTACGAAATCTATCTGATCTTCAAACACAAGATCGTACTGTTTCTCCTGTGAGGGTTTCTTTTTCTTTTGAGTGATATCCGCTTTTCTCGTTTGAGACTCTTCCCATAATTCTTGTTCTGATTTTTCCCTCTTGTCTTCAACGTATCGAGAGCTCAGTCGTGCTTGGTCTTGGGCGTCCTTGGTATCCTTCTCGTCGTATTCATCAGGTAAACGATAAAATCCATCATCTTGATTTTCGTCTTCGTTCTCGTTCTTTTCGACCATTTTGATGATTTTCCTACCTAATTCAATTCGTTTCCGTTCCGTCGCAGAAAGCTTTTGGTTCCGAAATAATTCTTCCTCGTCTTCCAACGATTGTTTCAACAGCGTTACTTCTCGCTCTTGTCTTTTTTTCAGGTATACTCTCCTACTTTCTGTACGCAATCGATCCAAATTCATTTCCTCTCCGTCATCGGCCACGACGGTCTCACCCCGAGCTAATCGATCTTCCACTTCGATTCGCGCTTTCAATAATTCTTTGGATTCGTCTTTTTCATCATTATCATTGGATTTTTGACGTGTTTTATTTTGATCTCGCTCCAACATTCGTTGCACAAACTCATCTCTTTCCCTTTTGTCCTTTTCTCGCTCTAATTCGGCACGTTCTTCTGGAGTTAAAACATCATCGTTCTTCGTCTTTGACGATTCGATATCATCGGGGCTATGATCGTCGTCGTCACGTTGACGTTTTTCTTGCCGTCGTCGCCGACGGTCTTCGATAGAATCTCCTCGAACAACGCCGCCTGTTCGTATATTATTGTCCTCGCCGTCGTTTCCCTCTTCGTCTTGACTATCATCTTCGTCGTCGTCATGGGACCGGTAACGTTTCTTTTTTTCTTTGAGACGGTCGCGTTTTGTTGAATTTCCACTCTTTTTTTTGCTCGATGATGAAGATGATTTCGTCTTTCGCTTTTCTCGTCCCCGACTAATGTCGTCCTCATCGTCGTTCACGTTGTCTACAACATCATCTTCTAACAAAGAATAATCTTTCGCCTTGTCGGCCC
>Ga0115007_10003056_pt1 | contig 10227 bp, 4 predicted proteins | sample ArcOceMetagenome_2_FD_87166 | JGI IMG/M metagenome (GOLD analysis project Ga0115007, IMG submission 87166) | Marine eukaryotic phytoplankton communities from Arctic Ocean - Arctic Ocean ARC135M Metagenome | ecosystem: Environmental > Aquatic > Marine > Oceanic | place: Arctic Ocean | collected...
GTCAATGTAGTCGCGGACGCCACAAGGCATGGGGAGAATACGCCAATACTAACCCATAACAGGGCTTAAAAATGTCCATCATGGCGTGTAGTCGTGTAGTTGTAAATACAATACATGTACGATGTTACCTGTGTACCGTAGTTGAAATATTGAACACACGTTTAACTGGACTACTCAGCTCGTGTTACTGTGTACTACTGGAACTCCACCACCTACATTTTAATTCTAATTCATGCGCGTGCCCGAATTCAACCAATTTCTGGTTTTTGCTTTTCTGGCTTGTTTCAATTGTTGATCGGTCAAACCATTGTTGCCTTTCCTTTTCCTTCCCAAATGATCAACCACCCCCTCACCACCACCATGCCTCTTCTTTTTTGATGTCCTGCGAAAATGTCGTCGATACCAACCTAATTTTAATGACTGTTGGACATCAACACTCAACGTTGCTTCCAGTGTTGCACATTCTTCCACGACTGCGCGACACGATGCCAAATCTCTTGCCACTTGCAATTTTTGTTCCAACGAAACAAATTCTTTCTCCTCCTTGTCCCCTTTCCCTGGTTCCCCCCTTTCCCCCCTTTCCCCCATCTCTTCCATCACAAGCAATGAATACAACATGCGATACAGATGTGGTTTGACCACTTTTAAAAAATCAGGAGGTGGGTATTCCACTGCCTGGTCCAAATAGTCCATTGCTACATCCGTCGACAGCAAGTGTGGTGGTCCAATGTCGTGCTCTTTCTCCTCCTTGGTTTCCTTTCGACAACGTTGCCAGCCTTTTGAAAACAACGTTGGATCACACAACAATGCTTCAGCACTCATGACACCAGCACACCCAGTTTGATTGTAACAATTCAAGACATCTTGGTACGATGCGATGTTTCCATTGGCGACGACCGGAATGGTAAGACAATCAGCAATAGTTTTTAAAGCGTTCCAATCGGAATCATGTGTTTTGGGACCCTTGTTGTGTCGATCTCGAGCATGCACACAAATCATGGAGCACCCCACTTGTTCCAATTGTTGACACATCTCAATTGTCCCAGCCAACCCCCTTCGTTCCAATGGAATGTGATGGCCGGACGGCATCAATCGTATTTTACACGTGACAGGTACATCCAATTCCAATACCATTTGTTTGACCATGTCAATGATGTGGGTGGGATCCGACAACAAGAACGCACCGTAATTTCCCTTTTTAGCTATGTTTTCAGGGCAGCCCAAGTTTAAATCGATGCCGTCCACTAAATGTTGGATCAATTTAGCGGCTTGAACCACTACCTTGGCTTCGTTGCCACAAAATTGAGCCAACAATGGACGATCAGATGGACAGGTTTGAAAAAAATTCTCACGGTAGGTCTTGTCCGCAACGAATCGTTTGGCATGAAGCATGGGTGTGTAACAAAGTATGTTGGGGTTGTGTTTTCGACACAGTTGACGGAAGGCCAATTCTGATTGATCGACCATTGGGGACATGACGCAAACAGGGAGTTGATGGTTTGTGATGGTTTGCCACCAAGTAGTGGCCACATTGGACGTGGTCATAAGTGAGTTGCGGAGGGATAAAGTGATCTGTTGCCGTGGGTTGTTGCCGCGGGGGTGCCGGTTTTTTTGGTCTTTTGGTTGGGGGGCCGGGGGAGGTGGCCTAGGCAACAATCAAACGCAAGATCAACAAGAAAAGCAACAAAAGAAAAGTAAATGAAACCAGGGTTTGGGTAACCTACACACTGTAACCTATCTGTTTTCAACGTGTGTACACTCACACGAAAAGAATGAAGACCATAACTACCAGATTCAATATGAATACTACCAGGTACAGTGGGGTGTATTTTAACGGGAGCCACAGCTGACCTGTCCGCACTGCTTTCTTGTTCTTGCACAGACAAGGAAGGCAACTACGGTACTTCGAATTGTAACTTGTATATACCAGAATTTCTACACTTGATGATGAATCAAAGCATACTCTTCTCCTGCCTGCTTTCGATTACCCCCACCATAACACATTCTGTTCCAACACCAACCACAGTTGCCACAACACAACCACAAGACAAGCATCGAAACAAATTCCTGCCCATTCACATGTTTATGTTTATAACATTTATAAACGTCATAAACATTTGTTGAAAGCATTCCTTTTCTGCTGCCTTCAATTCCCCATTCGATGGCATGGGGTCGTATTAAACCGACAACGACGATGAACAGCACCACATACAACAAAGAAGACACCCGCTTCACCACTAAAGCGTGTTGGTCGTGTTCACTCAACTCTGCAGGATGTTTTGTCCCTATGGCAATGTTTTTAAAATGCCGTTGACGAATAGAAACTTCAACCATTTTAAAACCACCTTTTACGTTCATCATTGCATCCACATTTTTGGCATCCTTCCCAAACAAACGAACTAATTTTTGCTGGTACAATTTTTTGGCATTTGGTGCGACAACATAACCAACATCACTGTTGGGCCAAAATTGAATCGTCTTGTCCCGATCACCCCCACTGGCAGCACCAGTCAGGGATATTTTTTCCCAACTGGTATAAAATTCACATCGGTCTGTCGATCCAATTGTGGAATCCGTCAGACATCTTTGCAAATTCCACAATTGGTCTTTGTGTCGTTTGTGTCCAGCAAAATTACCATCCAACCCCGTCATGTGAATCGCACGAATTGTTTTTGTGGCATCGATTGTATCTATGCCACGGTCGACTATGGCTTGACTGACTAAACAATTGTCGTAACCTACTCTACCAATAATAAATCTAGGCATTTCGTTCCAATTGAACGTCCACTTGGTGACTACGAAATAGTCCTCTGCTACCATCGTGAACAACGTGGAATGTTCATAGAAAGAATCTGTTTTCTCTCTCATTTCATCGGCTTTGTACGAATGACGAATGGTATCATTGATTTGCAAATTGTAATTGGAACGACGTCCTACAATCAACACGCGACGCCGCAACGTATATGAATCCGACGATTCAATAGATCCACGCAATGCACACAACGTAGAGACAATGGATGACGTGAATAATATATCCGCATTGGTATAAGCATAGAAGTAGGAATTGGGGTGGTGGTTCATTGCTTGCAAATACATGTCATGCAAGTACGGCACGCCGTATTGATTTCCAGAAAAACCACGAATGACTTGAATGCCTAATTTAGTAGCACGTTGAATCCATGCATCATCATCGGTAAAGAGAATGCCTTTCACATTATATTGGCGCAAATAAGCGAATGATTCCAACATGTTTTCTTGGGCTAACGTTTTCAACGGATCCTTTTTCGATGGGTTGATGGTTGTAAACAATGTCAACAATGGTGGTGTGCCGGGAGGAGTGTCGAGAGGATCGGACGATCGTCGTGGTAATCTGGTCATGCAATATTCCAATTCTTTGGTTTGAAACCCTTGATTGAAACGATATCTTTGCAAAGCAGGATCTGACACTTTCTCCTGTTCTTGTACTGCCAATCCATGTGCTTGCGAATAAAATTGAACGCGTTGATGAAGAGGCACTGTGTCAAGCAAGACACCAGAGGAGAATTTGTTGTAGGATCTGTATTTGGTTTGTGGATGAGAGTGGGCACGTGAAAATGGGGATTGCACATGGAGATGAAGTGCACTCCATAATACCTGTTCAATTGCAACTCGAAGCAAATATGTCATGGCGAGTAATGTGACACAGAGGATAGAGATGGTAAGTACACGGCGCTGTCGCAATGTAATCACCATTTGTCAAATTCACGGCAAACGCAAAGGTTCCACAGCGCATTCAACGTCAGCACTATTGAGACATTATCACTCGACACAGGGAAAATTCTTGCCGCTAGGTATATCAATATTGCTTTTGTCTGTGTTCATTGATTCTGGGGAACAACAGCTATTGTGCGGCAAAAGCTCCACCAATCTCTGTTGTTTTGTGGGGGGGGGGTTGGTGAGCAAAATATTGCTAGCAAACTCTGTTGCATTGCCTGGATTGACCGAAAATGCCCGATAAAAATAAAAAGCCAAGTACTTTGCTTGTACCCCACATCTTATAAACTAACAAAATTAGAATCTTCAAAAAACGGAGTTACAACTTTTGAGAAAAACCTTGCCTCCGACCATTATTTTTGCTATCGCTTCTATCTATCTACGTACCTCCCATTGCCCACCAAAAACCTCCTTCCATGTAATCAACAACAATGCCACAACCCCTTCTACTCATTTCCTTCCTGCTGTTCACTCTTGTCAAACGAACACTCAGTCAAGCATCATGCTTACCCCTTGGCGATTCGTCCATCGATTGCGTCCAACTTAATTTACCAACTTTAAAACCCAATACTTTATTTCCTCAACACAACGACATTACAAAAACACACAATCAAAGTACAGCAGCATGTGCATTGGACGTAAGTGCAGTTCCCACCAAAGGATTTTCAAACAGCCACACGTACTCTCTGAAAATTACTTCCAACGTTCCTGGTGGTGTAGCTATGATGTGGTTGTTTGGGACGGAAGCCGGTGATACTCAAAGTGAAAACAGTTATGTCACGGAACAAACTATAAGTTGGACAGCGCCAACGGATTCTGCAATGGAGAGCTTTTATGCCGCATGTGGAACAGTTGTTCCGGGAACAACACATGCAAACGGTACAAGAACCGGTGGAAGTGGTAAAATTTATGTTGCGGCGTCCAGAATTCTTTTTCACAAGGATCGTACTTCTACTCTTCCACCTAAATATTGTCCTTCTTCTGGTACAAACGATGTTGGATGTACTTATGAAGAATTAGGTTGTACCGTCGAAAACTCACCCTCTGGTACAAATACAAAATTGGATTGTCGAAATCAAACAATTTATGGCCGAATCTACATGACAAACATGCCTTCCACAATTAAAATCATTGATATGAGTAGAAATGAAATCAAATGGATAAATCCCAAATCCTGGAAAAAAATAATGTACAAATGGCCCAACCTTCGAATATTAAATCCAGAGTATTCCGCTTCGTTTTATCAACCGTTTAACATCACCGAAATAAATTTGTCACATAATTTATTGCGCAATGTTGACGATTTAATAACACCCACGGTCTTTCCCTGTGTACCACCAAACAATGATCCAAAAATTTGCGCTTACACTTTGGATGCCAATCATTTGGATTATGGGACAGGACAAAGAGGATTGATCTCCATCGAAAAATTACATCTGCAAAACAATTCAATTGCAAGTTTACAACCCAATACCTTTGAAACCAAAAGTAGTGATGCATCCGCAACAAGAACTCTTGCTGAAGTCAATGTGAACAACAATCCATTGGATTTTTTGCAAGCAAATTGTGAATTGAGTCCAAATACTAAAATGTTATCGTGCAAAAATAAATTACCATCAACCACGAAACATCTGTATTTTCAACATTTACCCAGATTGCGTCAATTGGACGTCAGTAACAATCAATTATCATCGATTGATACCACCATGTGGAGCCACAGCAGATCAACACTGGAATCCATTGATATTTCAATGAATCAATTTACAACGATTCATCGTTTGACCAAAGATTTGGTTCGGTTAAAGACATTTAAAATGAACAATAACAATGTGACCAACATCACGTACAATCAATTCCAAAGCAACAATCAATTGACGGATGTAAACCTTCAATCCAACCCATTGGATTTTCTTCAACATGGATGTACATTAAATCCTAATATAACAGAATTAAATTGTGAAAATCAACAATTAACCGGGACAGTACATTTTCAACATGTACCCTCGCTGCATTTAAAAATTGTCAATATGAAAAACAATGCCATTGAATACATACATGAAGATACATTTAGTCGTTCAAACCAATTAGAAACCATTGATTTAAGTCACAATGCTTTGACATTTTCGAATGCCGAAGGAAAACCGTACCGCAACGACTATCAATTGTTTCACCGTTCCTACGATACATTGCATGCATTGTATTTAAATGGAAATAATATTACTTCATTGCATCAAATGATAAAAAGCATGACCAAATTAGTCGTACTTGATATAAGCAACAATGAGATTCATTCTTTGTCGCCCTGGCAATTTGTACCAAATACACACCTGCAGCAAGTACATTTGCAGTCAAACCCTTTAGATTTTGTCCAAGCTGGATGTGTTTTGTCATTGGATTTAAAAGTTTTGAATTGCAAAGCACAACATTTGACTGGTGCGATTAATTTTCAAGACATTCCTTCCTGTTGGTTGGAAAAAATTGATTTTGCCGACAATCAAATTAGTACTATAAATCCAAATCTGTGGCTTCCAGCCAACGAGACGCTGCAGGAATTGCAATTAAGTAAAAACAACTTGACTGACGTTGTAGGATTAACAGCCAACATGAGTGCATTAAAAAAATTGCACATTTTAGAGAATCCAGTCGCAACAGTACCATTTCGTAATGATTTTGTTGGGCATTTGGGCACAGATGCCGTCTGGTATCTAGGTTTTACATTTCGTGATGGTAGCAAATGGGACGAAGATGTGCATTGTACAAAATCAATTGTTTTTAAGAATCCCGACGGTAAAAAAATATGTGCGTATGAATATTGCAATGCCCACGATCATTTGAAAAAGAAATTTTGTCATGGTAATGAGTGCAACACAACTGCACAAGCTGCAAATTGTGAAAATCATTTTTTTGATCATGGCATTTCTGAAAAATTAATTCCAAATGTAGAGTCGTGCAATCAAATCGAAACGATGCATTGCAATTCAAAATATTTGTACGGCAATATTTATATTACCGGTTTACCCAAAGAAGTAAGTTTGATAGTGATTTTTTTGTCGTTGTTGTGCTTTGCAAATAAGTACCAGGTACTAACTCTTTCTTTTTTTTCTTTGACAAGATCACAAATCTTGATTTTAGTCATAATTTTATCACCAGTATTGATCCACGAACATGGAATCATTTAAAAACAGTTCGTTCAATTCAATTGAATAATAACAACATCACGAATGTTACTACTGTGTTTAACCAATTCAAAGAATTAAAAAAGTTGCATTTGCAACACAATTCCATTGCAAAGTTGCCGGATCTGAATACATTTCGATATTCCAAATTCATTGGAAACTTAAACATTGAAAACAATCCATTGGATTTTTTAGAAATTGGATGTACTTTAAGTGCAACAGGCAAAATGTTAGATTGCAGCAATCTTGATCTTAGCGATACAATTAATTTGATGGATGTACCCATTGTTGAATCCATGGATTTTAGCAACAACAACATTACCGACATTAATTATGACAATGTTTGGGGCAAGTCTAATTTTAAAGATCTCACAACATTGAAATTAGATAACAATTACCTTGGACCGAACATTGATGGTTACATTGAAATGTTGCGTAATTTAGAAACATTGACATTAGACGACAACCAAATCAATACATTAAAAAACACTCAATTCATTCACAATCCTAAATTAAAACACGTTACAATGAACAACAATCCATTGGATTTTCTTCAAAGTGGTTGTACATTAAGTATAGATGCAAGTGAATTGAATTGCAACAACAAATTAGCACCGACAGCAACACATCTGGACTTTCAACACCTACCCAGTGCTACGATACAACACATGGATTTTTCCAACAACAATGTTGTTACTTTGAATAAAAATATTTGGAAATCCATTGAAAACGTTCCACAAGCCAAACAAACTGCCGAACAAAAAGGTTACGCGTTTCATTATCGACCATTGGAAAAGGTACAATTACAAAACAATAACATTAGTAGTCTTGGTAATATGTTTCAAGAATTGTCTGAATTAAAAAAATTGTACACGTATGGAAATCCAATCGCGTTGCCGTATCCCTCAAGAGAGGAAATAGTTGGTAACAATACTAAACTGACGGAAACACAAATGGGTTTTTGTTACCAACCAGAATGTCGTTACATGGATGTGGGTTGCCAAGTTGATCAAAATCCACCGCGCAAAGTACTTGGTACCATGGGCACACCACATTCATTGGTGGGTGAAATGACACCATCGAATCCAAATTTTGTGACAATTGGGCCCAAAATACCTAAATTAATCGTTGATCCTACCAAAATAACAGTCACTGTCTGCCGTGGGTCTGTGGTGGAAGTCGATCAATGTGAAAAACCACGCATTATGGTATCCTCGTTGCGTGGTGGTAGAACGACGATATATGCAGTGGGCAACGGTGATGGTTTTATCAATGGCGACAAGATTCAAATCAATGTTGACCAATTCGATTGCGAACACGTCAATACCAATAGCCAGAAACAAGTAGAACCATGTGTTCCTACTGATTTTGTAAATTTGCACGGTCAATCTGTAAACGGTCTAGAAATTACTTTTGATGACAGTGATTTAGAAAAAGAAGGATTGTTGGACTGTTCAAATAAAGGTATTGTTGGTTCCGTTAATCTTCTGGATGTACCTTTGTTCATACAACGTTTGCATTTGAACACGAACAAAATCACCGACATCAATCCAAGTACTTGGCGAAATGGCAACATGGAAGAATTATGGTTACAAAACAATCAATTGACCAATGTGATGGGGTATACATCAATGTTACCTCGACTTGAAACACTGAATCTTGATAACAATAAATTGACATTTATTCATCCAAATCAATTCATGTCTTTGCCTTTTTTACGCGATGTCAGTTTATTGGGCAACGATGGTATTGATTTCATTAGCAAAACATGTACATTAAGCAGCAACGGCCGTGAATTAAGATGCAATGGTTTAGGATTGACCGGTCACATAGATATGGCTATTCCTGAACTTGAATATTTAGATTTTAGTGACAACAGCATCACATCTTTTAGTTATAACATGTGGGATCATAGTAATGCATCTTTAAAAACATTAAAATTGAACCACAACGAACTGACTGACATTAAAGACTACACTACTAATTTGGGACACTTGGAACAATTGTTTTTGAACAACAACAAGATTAATCATTTATCACCTGATCAATTTGTTGCAAACAAAGTTTTATATTTGTTAAACATTGAAAACAATGAGCTTGACTTTCAACAAGCTGGTTGTATTTTATCCATCAATGGCAAAGCTTTGGATTGCAATCGCAAGAACTTGACTGGTTTTATCAATTTCATTGATATTCCTTCCTATTCTGTCACAAAAATGGATTTTGGAAAGAATTCTTATTGCGCGGACCCAAAATATTTGAATCAGTACGAATGTGAAAAAGTAACACCGGAAAAAACAACATTCCCAGGCAGAATGTGGACCGCAAACTCTGATTATAAGGGAGACGAATCGCTTGGTGAATTGAGTTTTAAGATGGGTGACACCATTAAGTTTCACTCAAAAATTGACGATACTTGGAACAATGGAACGTTTCTGGACACAATAGGACGTTTTCGACACGATAAAACAATACCCATTATGCCAGAGACTCCAGTACCTGGCAAAATAAGTTACAAATGGACAACAGGTATTGCGGGTCTTGGAAAAGAAATGTGGCATCCATATTTAAACAGGGATGGATCACTCGAAGAATTGTACATTCACAACAATGAAATATCAAATATAACGGGATATACCAATGGTCTTTCCAAACTTCGTGTCTTTGAAGCAGGTTTCAATCATTTGGTGTCGATTACGCCCTTGCAATTTCAAGACAATGTTCAATTGGAAAAAATTGGTTTGTCTTTTAATAAGATTCAAAGGATACACAAAGAATTGTTCAGTGCAAACAAACATCTCCACAGTCTTAATTTGTTCACCAATGAAATTGATTCGTTGGCGTACAAACAATTTCAAACGCAAACATCTTTAAGTAAATTGTTTTTAGGAAACAACAGAATGAAAACACTTGAAATGGCCGAGTACAAGATGGAACAAGTTCCAGTGAATCGAAGTTTGTTGGAAACAGTGGCTTGCAGTGATTTAATCACTGGTCATCAAATCGCCTTCTATAATGCGTATGGTGGTGATCTTGAACAATGGATCGACAAATCGAAGACGACTGAAAAAGAATGCGAAGATTGGTGGCCAACAAACGCATCCACTTTTGTGCCTCACACGGGTTGTGGGGGATTACCAAAAATGTGTGAACAAACTACAGAGGAAAATCAAAGATCGTTGGTCATTACAAAACTGGTCAAAACAAATTGTGAAGTGGAACCACATTGTCCCTTTGATTTGACATACATAGGACAAGCTACTGTAGCACGGCTTACTTATTGTGCGTGTGAGTGAAA
>Ga0115007_10003058_pt1 | contig 10226 bp, 14 predicted proteins | sample ArcOceMetagenome_2_FD_87166 | JGI IMG/M metagenome (GOLD analysis project Ga0115007, IMG submission 87166) | Marine eukaryotic phytoplankton communities from Arctic Ocean - Arctic Ocean ARC135M Metagenome | ecosystem: Environmental > Aquatic > Marine > Oceanic | place: Arctic Ocean | collected...
AGTACTGAAAACCCTTAAAAACAAAAAAGAGGACATAAGTCCTCTTTTTTTATATATGCATTTTAAATGTTGTTAGGCCATTAACGCTGATAACGTTTTAGCTCCCACAATACCATCAGCTTTTAAATTGTTAATAGCTTGAAACGCAGTGATTAAACCGGCAGTCTTAGGTCCATAATTACCTAAATCTGATTGTTCGAAATCTATACTAACACCTAAAACTTTCATTTTCGTTATTAATAATTCCTGTACTTCTATTACAGTGTCAGATGATTCATTACCCTGACCTTTCTTTAAAAACTGTTCTCCTGATTTAATTTTTTCAATATTAAACGGGTCTGAAGAAACTTCTTCACCTTCACCTTCACTACCACTTTCAAGTTTAACCCCGATACTATTAAGGTGTCTCTCTATAACGGCTACCTTATCGGTATCACCAGCACCTAATTCATCGTCTATGTAGTATTGGAATCCTTGTGTTTCATCACCAAAATCATAAGACTTTAGTAATGTATCTACCTTTTCAAATTCTTCTTTATCTTTAATGTCTTTAACTGCCGAAACAAATGCGTTCGGGTCAGTACCCAAACCCTTAGAGGCTTTATATATTTGTTTAGCTATACTCTCAGCATTGTCAAACTCGGTTGCTTGTTCTTCTAATTCAATACTGTCTTCGATTGAATATTGAGATTCTGATATTAATAGACTTCTACTTCTGTCGTAAGACATTATTTGTCTTAGTCTGTTAATGTTTTCGTTAATATTTTCCATAATTAGTTTTTCTGTATCTTTATAAGTACTTCGTTTTTACTAAAGGTTTTAAATTATTCCTGTCTAAATATACAATACAACGTGCCGTCTATTTGTACATTACCTTCTCTTTCGTAGTTTGATGAGAGTGATTCACCCCTGTCAAAATCATTTTCTATAGTATCAAGGTTTAAATAATGTTTAAGTTCAAAACTGTGTTTCTTTCTTAATTCTTCTAAGGCATATACGCTTTTAACCGCTTTATCTGCGATATATTGTGCAACTTCCTCAATCTGACTTTTAGATGGGACTTTACTTTTGTCATGATTAATTAATGACTCAAATTTGTATATCGATACAGGATTTTTCATAAAAAGTTTAAGATATTTATGAAAAATATCACTCTTAAGTCTATCTATATCAGTATTATTTAAAATATATTCTTCAGGGTAAGTACTAACGTTTTCTTGTATATGATATTTAATATATTCCCTGAGAGCAGATTTAGTCTCTTCTTCAGTACCTACTGAGTATTCGCCATATGGGGTTTCAAATATTCTTAAACCCTCTAAAGTTGTGGTTCCATAGGCGTCTTCATTATGTATTGTATTATAATCAACATCGTCATTTGCAAACTCAACTTCATTATTAACTATATGTTCATAGACCGCCAATGAATATCCACTACCATCATAGTACGATTTCGCCATAACCATAATCTCATCAGGAATTTTTCCGTACTTCTCCATATTATTAAGGGTTAATAACATTGACGATTTTCTTTCCTCAGATGAGGAATAATTTTTGGTGGGATTATAACCGAAAATTTTAAATATTTTATCCATCGATTTACCCTTCCAATGATGAAGGTCATTTTCGGTGATTAACCCCATCAGGTTTTTGATATGACTTATTTCTTCGTTTAATATTTTCATTTAATTAAATGTTTTTTAAATGGGGTGGTAACATACTCACAGGTATACCGAATTTCTTCTTTTCGGGACCACCTTTAAAGTTAAACCCGTCAATAGATGTCTCATATCCATTAGTGTTCGCCCATGTCTTATATCCCATATTAAGGACTTGACCAACTTCGAAAGGGAATCTAATGTTACGTGGATTAATAATATCAACGATTTGACCGTTGGGGTGTTTCTCCACAGTAATAGTGACTTTAGGATTAACTATCTTCCTAAATACAACCTTATCCACTCTTCTCCTCATAAATGAGTTATCTTCAGTTAAACCAAATATTTTTTTAGATTTATCGTTAAGGTTTGATGGTTTAATAAGTTTTGTTGGGATTGTTTTTGAGTTAGACCTTAAAGCTTTTTGTGCTCTATGATTTCCGTCTAATATCCATTTAATCTTATTGTCTTCATCTACCATGACTAAGATAGGGTATTGAGATGAAACTTCTACTTGACCTATCCTTTCTATTTCCTCAGGATTATTATCCCAATTTAGGACAATATTCGCCAATTTCTCGGTTGGGAAATTTATGGTTTTAATGTCTTTTGTAAGTTCTAAAATATCTTGAAGGGTTATTTTATCTTCATCGTCAGACCAAGATGTGTCTACCCCGTGAACCTCATCAACAGTGGTTACTACTTCAGGGTAAATCATACCTAAATTTTTATCGTCTTTACCTTCATAATCTACTTTATCTAAAACTGTTCTAATAGAATTAAGTGCTCCGGCTCTTTTATCGTTTGTATCAACAACCGACCATGGAATTACCTCAGCGGTTTGTTTCAATGCTTTTTCTTTATATTCGGTGTAGTCGTCCCACTTATCTATAGATGCCTCATCATTAGGTGAGAATTTCCAATATTTAAGGGGAGAGTTTTTTCTCATATCAAAACGCTTTCGTTGAGTGTCTTGTGTAATGGATAACCAAAACTTAAACACTTCATACCCTTTAGAAAGTAATGATGTTTCAAAATCACTAACGTTTTCCATAAAATCAGTATATTCTTCAACCGTTGAATACCCCATAACTGGTTCAACGATACCTCTATTATACCAACTTCTATCAAAAAATACTATTTTACCACTTTCAATTTCTCTTTCATATCTAACAAACCAATCCTTTTTCTCATCAGGGGTTGGTATACCTAAAGCTACTACTTTATAAAATTGAGGTTGTAAGTATTCTATGAATTTCTTTATCGTCGACCCCTTACCTGCGGAATCCCTACCTTCAAAGACAATGACCACTGATTTACCAGTGTTCTTAACATGTTCCTGTAATTTAAGTAATTCAACCTGTAACGGTCTTAATTCTTTAATATATTGTTTTCTACCTATTTTAGATTTTTCTTGTTCCTCATCATCATCGAAATAACTATCTTCGTGTTCAGATTCAGGATTTGACCTACTAATAAGTGAATTCTTATATTTTTCTATATATTTTACGACATTATCTTCTACGTTACCGGACTTAAGTGATTTTCTATCTAAATTACGTAAAAAATCTTTGGTAACATCTTCATCTGTTAATCCAACAAGAAGGTCATCGTATTTGGATGGTTCGATATCTAACTCATAAAATTTAGTTAGTAAGTCCACTACCGATTCGTTGAGTGAATAAAGTTTTGTTGCAAACTCTTCTTTATTATTATACAAATATTGTAAAACCTCAGGTCTTAGATATGCTTTTAAATCGTCAGTAAATAACGAGTAAACTTTATCTATTGGTTTATTACCCTCTTCATTTGGTAAATATAAATCGACTTCATCTTTGGTTACGAACGGGAATTTTAATTGGTACTCCTCTAAACCCTCTTTGGGTTTTATACCTATTGAGTGATACTTAGTACCTCCGGACATTAATTCTCCACGATTAAGTATTCTATCAATTAAACCATATTCACCCAATAATGGGCACATACTGTAGTATATAGACCTTTCTTCTTTAACTAAACGTGCGAAAATAAATGTAATATTAGTATCCTTAAAACAAGTCTTTAAAAACTCCGCCTTATCTTCTTTACTATAATCGTCACTCTTTAAGAAAGTCATTACATTTTTTAGTGATTCATCATTTTCATTGTCCTTATAATTAACCGCCTTATACTTATCGAATATCCCCTTATAAGAACCCAGTTTAAAACGTTCCGTACGTTTAATACCATCTGAAACGATTTTTAAAGAATAATGATTACCATTAATTATAATGTCCGCTTTTGGGTTCTTTTCATTGTTTGATGGGTCTTCATAATTTAATTTGGCGGTTGTTTCACCACCAAATAATCCTGCAAATATTCCTTCAAACGAGAAACCTCTACCATCGGTAGTCCCTGAAAATCTGTTCCAATACTCGTGAAATCTAATTCTATCTTTTACCTTTAATCCTTTATCAGGGTTTTCATAATTAACACCTAATTTAAGTCTCATTATATTTCCTTCATCTCCTTTCATGATACCTTTTACTATATCCTGAGATGCTATGTTGTCCATATGTATACCGCCTAACAACTTAATTGCCTTAATTATATGTTCTTCAGACGATTCATTAAGAATATTGACTATCTGTTTATTTGTGAATTTTATCTTCATTGTATTAACGTTATGTATATAAATATTAAAAAAATAGGTTATTATATCTTTAATATAATATAAAACCATTTTAAGGGAATGTTTGGTATTTATATTAACTAGACTTATATTTGTATAACTTAATTTAAAACCTTGTTATGACCGATTTCGCCAAAATGATTGTATCTGATATTATGTTCGTTGAAACTAAGAATACTAATTACGTTTGTGAAAACGATGGTATTGTATTTGACGATGGAACAAAGTTCCATAAAGGGGATTACGTAAGGTTTGGTAATATCTTTCGTTTGATTAAATCAATACCAGAAGTTGATTTAATGGCCTCGGGTAATTGGGTAAAAGTAACGTTTAAAGTCTAATAATCAAAAAATAATTAAGGTTTACCATGTATTTTTTACTGGTTTGAACTATTTATTAGTATACTCGTAATAATGATATATCTTTAAATTACTTAATTGCAGATAATCATATTAACATACCTTATTAGAAATAATAGAAAAAGAACCACTACATAGAGGTTCTTTTTTTTTTATCCCATATTGATTATTCTTAAGAATGTGTCTATACTTAAGATATGGATAAAAAAGACGTTTGTATACTTTGTGGGTCACAAACACCATACACAGACTTAATACCAATACACGAAAGAATCGGGTATATAGAAGGTGCGGGTCAAGGATGTTATAACTCATTCGACCTTGATGTTGAGAAATGTGTCTCAGGAATTGATGAACGTAATAAACAAATTCATTTAAAATAAAATATGATATATTGGTTTACAGGTCAGCCAGGAGCTGGAAAAACTGTCTTAGCTAAGACATTAAAAGAGTATTTAGAGGTTAACTATCAACATAAAAAGACTATATTTCATGTCGATGGTGATGACTTAAGAGATTTAACCGAAAATAAAGATTACTCTAAAAAGGGTAGGGAAGCTAATATTGAGAGAGCACAAAACATATCTCAATACTTAAATAACAAAGGACATGATGTCGTTGTTTCTTTAGTGGCTCCTTACGAAAATATGAGACAATCTTTCAAAACCCGACTAGGTGATGAGGTTAAAGAATTTTTTGTTCACACAACAGAGATAAGAGGTAGAGAACATTTTCATAGTGATGAGTATGAACAACCTAAAAAAGATTTCTTAGATGTTGATACAACAGATGTACCTGTTGAATCTTCATTGGTCGAAATAATAAACTATTCAAACATTTAAAAAAAATGGAAAACGAATTAAAAGTAGAAGAACAAGAGTTAGCTGAAAACGCAATTATCTTTAACGTAACAGGATTAGATATACCAGTCTTAGAATTAAGACAAAATGGTGATATCATTGTGAAAGGTAAGTTAGTTGAGAATGACGTTGAAGTTGTTGAGGCGTTGAGAGAATTTATCTCGGCAGAATAAATTAAAATCAAATAAATAAACTATGGCACAATACAAAGCACAAGCAGCTTTTAAGTCATCTTCAAATGAAGTGAAGTATTCATTCTTTGCTGGAAGATGGCAACCCTTACATAAAGGACATCTTTGGTTAATCAATGAAAGACTAAAAGAGGGTTATAACGTATGGTTAGGAATTCGAGACGTGGAACCAGATGAAAAGAATCCATGGACTGCAGAACAAATATTAGAGATGGTAAAGGAAGGTGAGTTAAAAGAACTCATTGAAGAAGGTAAGGTATTACCTACTATAATTCCAGATATCGAATCTATTAACTACGGTAGAGGGGTAGGGTATGATGTTATTGAACATTACCCACCGAAAGAGATTGGTGATATTTCAGCGACATCGATAAGAGAACAGATGAAAGTCGACGGGAAGTTATGACAAAGAAAACTAAGGTAACCCTTAAACGTCACGTATTGAAGACGTTAACGTGGAGAATTGTTGGTACTATAGACACAATACTATTAAGTTGGTGGATTAGTGGGGACCCATTAATCGGTTTAAGTATTGGAGGAGCTGAAGTTATCACTAAAATGTTATTGTATTTCCTACACGAAAGAGTGTGGTATAAGTATACCGATATCGGTGTTAAAAGATAAGTTATGGAGGAAGTTTTTGATTGGGGTAAAGTAATAGATGAATGTCCGTTATCCTTTAAATTTTTTAAAGAATCGGTATTTCCAAATACCCCAATTGTTAACAAATCAATTCTGAGTTTTTATCACATTAGAAATCTTTACTACTTCTTCGATTCTATAGGAATTATACTAAGTGTTGAAGGGTTTAGTGAATCTCAATGGGTGGGACATATACAATTAAGAAGTGGTTTTTCATTTTCAGTTAAAGGGTACCATTCAAGTAGAACAGAATTAGAAAACTCTTCATTTATAGAGTGTTTCGAACAATTAGAGATTAGACTTAATAATTTAAAAAATAAAAACTATTGAGTTTAACATAGTGAAACACTATATTAAATTTAAGAAATAATGAGATATGATTAATAAAGATTTAAACGTAAGGGAGTTAAAATACGAATTTCTTAAGAATGGTATTGTAACCATTGAAAATTGGTTAGACCCTGTTTACGCAGAAAAATTATGGAATCACTTAGATACTATGCCTAAAGATTGGTGGAACGTATCGGCAAGACCGGCACATGACCAAGAAATGCACATAACTAGATGGGTAGACGAGAATAAACCCTATATTGATAAATCAGATAGTTTTGCTCGTAATTCGTTCAGTGAAGACGTATTTTCGTATAGTTTTAGACGAACTAATGATGACCATGTAGATGGTTGTAGGTGTGAAGAATGTGAATTCAGACAGGATGTCTTATCAGAAGAAGTGGTTAACTTTTTAGATTATTTAACAGGGTATAAAGTCACTAAAATTAATGAATTATTCGCATCGTGGTATACTGATAGAGATTTCTTATCACCACATAGTGACGGACCTAATGGAGTTTTAGGGTTTGTTTATAACTTAAGTAAGGATTGGAAACCTCATTATGGTGGTAATCTTCATTTTCAAAATAAACTTGACGAAAACTTGATTGAGAAAATAAATGTTCCTAAATTTAATACACTTACTATGTTTGATTTAGCGACTAGTATGGGACATATGCATTATGTTTCAGAAGTAGTACCAAATTTAAAAACTAAACGTTTAGCAATGGCCGGATGGTGGGGACAAGAAAACGGAAATAAAAACACATTAAACTATTAATATGGAATTAAAAAATACGATAGGTCACTTTGAAGGAGCGTTTACACCTGAAGAATGTGATTTAATATTAGAAAGGTTCGAAAGAGCAAAAACATTAAAATTAGCTTATTCAGGACAGTCAGGTTCAGGTATAGATGAAACAGTAAAATCTTCAATTGATTTTGACTTGTTATCGTCACCAGTTGAAGAAGACGTTATCTTTGGGTATGGTATCATCGAAAAGTTTAACGACATAGTGGTTAATCAATATTTAGGGGGTTTCCCACACCAAGACGAAACTAAACAAGGAGTGGACTTATTTGTGGCTCCAACATTTTATGAACTATTACAGGTTCAAGAATATCCAAAGGCTACGGGTCATTACAATGCGTGGCACGCTGAAACCGGTACGTTTGAGATGAGTAGAAGATTATTTTCGTTCTTACTTTACTTAGATGATGTTGAAGAAGGTGGTGAAACTGATTTCATTTACGCAAATGAAGAAAATGGTGATATGGTGTCATTTAAACCTAAGAAGGGTACGTTACTTATACATCCAGCTTCTTTCCCTTACATACATAGGGGTAGAACACCAATTTCATCAAATAAAACAATATTAACGACATGGTTATCATATGAACCTGAATAATAACAATATTAACCAAAAAACATTATCCAGGGCTTTTTACGAAGTGATGAATGATTTGGCGAAGGCAGAAGATGACCCAATCCTTTTAGGGTGGAGAGATAGAAGTAGTCAATTAAATCGTTTCGAAGTTTTCTTAGATTATGTTCAGAATGGTGATAGAGTTTTAGATTTCGGTTCTGGATTGTCAGACCTATACGGGTTTCTAAAGGAAAACGATATTAATGTTGATTATACAGGGGTTGACATAATGCCTGAATTCATTAAAATAGCTAAAGAAAGGTATGGCGATGATATTCGAGTTATTAATACAAATATTCTTTACTTCTTTGAAAAGTTTGAGTGGACGTATGCTAGTGGAGTATTTTCAATAGGTTTTGATGAGAAACAACTAATCGAACATCTTCAACATTTTTTATCAATTAGTGACGTTGGTGTTTGTATTAACTTATTAGATAAGAGTCATTTTACAGGTGAAGTACAGGTTTCTTTTAATAAAGAAGAATTGATAGGAAGGTTAACGAAAGAGTTTGATAACGTAACTATTAATGTGGTTGATGATTACTCAGACGATGATTTTTCTTTGATATTGGTAAAAAAATAAGTCTAAAAGTTTAAAACGCTTTATTTATATAAAAAAGATAATTATACTTTAGATACACAAAAGTTAAAATAATAACGATATGTCCAACACACAATTAGGTTCAATAGCTACTCTAGTTTCCATTAAGATGAATAACATCATAGGGAAAGTTAATGAACATACAAACCATAAAGCAAATCTTGATAGTCCATCATTTACAGGTGACATCTCGATTGAAAATGTTGGTAGTGACTTAACCCCGTCAATAAATGGTTTATATAACTTAGGTACTTTATCTAAGAGATATGGTAAAACATATACTGAGGAATTATACGTTTCAGACATACTTAAAGTAACTAAAGAAACAAACGGAGTCGTATTTAGATTCACATCAAGTAATTCAGTTATTAATGATAGTATCATTATCACTGATGGTGGGAGAGTTAAGATTAATGATTCATATACACTACCCTCTACGGATGGTACTTTAGGACAGGTTATGGCTACCGATGGTAGTGGTAATATAATCTTTAAGACCATAGAGAATGAATCGGCCGATTTCGCACAATATATTATGAGTTATGATTTCACATCTGATGGGTCAACAACTTCATATACTGTAGACGCAACAACACTTAAAAGAGTGATGTATGTGGAATTAAACGGTTTAATACAGAAAGTAGGGACGGATTATACGGTTAGTGGTAAGATTATAACTTTTGCTGAAGCACCACAAATAGGTATGTCAGGAACTATAATGTTCTGGGGTAATGATATCTCATCTTCAGTCTCTATAACAAACTTTACAGGTAATGGTTCTACATCTAATTACGTTACAGACGATGACCTAAATAAGATTATATTAGTCGAAGTAAACGGACTCGTACAAAAGAAAGGTGATAACTATAATGTCGACACTGTTAATAGTCGGATAGTTTTTAGTGACCCTATACCTTCAGGTGTGACAGGGACCATAGTACACGTATAACCGACGAAGTCGTATCCGACCCATTTATATGAGTGGGAGGAATCGGAAGATAGATATGAATATATAAAAGAAACGACGAATTGAAGATAGTACAATCATTAACAACTACACCATATTTAAGACCTGAGCCTTCCATCAAAAACCAACTTCAATTATTTGAATGTTCGATTAAAATGGCAAGGAGATTTCACCCCATCACACTTTATACTGATGAGAGGGGAGCTAATGAATTAGGTCATTTGGTAGATGAGGTTAAATTCTTAGAAAAGAATACCGATAATTACTTATGGTGTGAACCAAAGTTTGAAGTGTTTGAAAGAGAAGCTGATGAGTTCATTCATATGGATGGAGATGTGTTTATATCAGAACCTCTTGTAATTCCAAAAGAATATGATGTATTGTATGATTTCAATGATGTTGATATTGGAGATAAGTATTACCATACCAATATTAATGTATTAGATGGGTGGGGAATCAAAGAAGTATTCCCACATTGGAATATAAATTGGAGTGGGGCTTATAACGTAGGATTAATATC
>Ga0115007_10003062_pt1 | contig 10218 bp, 9 predicted proteins | sample ArcOceMetagenome_2_FD_87166 | JGI IMG/M metagenome (GOLD analysis project Ga0115007, IMG submission 87166) | Marine eukaryotic phytoplankton communities from Arctic Ocean - Arctic Ocean ARC135M Metagenome | ecosystem: Environmental > Aquatic > Marine > Oceanic | place: Arctic Ocean | collected...
GAGCGCACAGGCCTGACTATCTGTGATGCAACCTCCGCTGTATTTGCCATGGATATGCCATGGGAAAAACTCGATGTTGTCACCTACAGCTGGCAGAAAGTGTTGGGTGGCGAAGGCGGTCATGGCATGTTAATTCTCAGCCCGCGCGCCGTAGAACGTTTAGAAAATTATACGCCCCCATGGCCGATGCCGAAGATTTTTCGCATGACCAAGGGCGGCAAGTTGATTGAGGGCATTTTCCGTGGAGAGACCATCAACACACCCTCTATGCTCTGTGTTGCCGACTATTTAGATGCGCTAGATTGGGTACGCTCAATTGGTGGCCTGCCCGCAGCAGTTGCCAAGTCAGAGGCTAACCTTGACGTAATTAAAGGATTTGTTGAATCTCGTCCCTGGGCGCATTTTTTGGCCCAAGACCCAGATCAAATTTCCAATACCAGCGTTTGCCTAACCCTAGCTCTGGAAGCAGATCAGGTGAAAAAAATTGTTAAGTTATTGGATGCCGAAGGCGTTGCCTATGATATTGGTGCCTACCGTGATGCGCCCGCCGGGTTGCGAATCTGGTGTGGCGCAACCGTCGAAGCTGCAGACATCCAAGCGCTATTACCCTGGCTCGATTGGGCCCATGCTGAAGTAAGCCAATAGGACATACCGAGAAAAATATGCGCAAAATACGTACCTACAATGCCATCTCTTCAAAAGGTCTGGACCGTTTTCCAGCCGATAAATATTCTGTTGCCGCGGATTGCGCCGCGCCAGAAGGGTATCTTCTGCGCAGCCAAAAACTGCACGCCGAAGAAGTCCCGGCAAGCCTATTAGCGGTGGCACGTGCTGGCGCAGGCACCAACAATATCCCTACAGCGAATTACACCGAGCAGGGCATCGTGGTGTTTAACACCCCAGGCGCCAATGCCAATGCTGTTAAGGAATTAATTGTTGCCGGTTTACTGCTGGGCTCGCGGGATATTTTTGGCGGTATGAACTACGTTCAAGAACTGGGTCATATGGATGACTCGGGTGAGATGGGCAAACTACTGGAAAAAGAAAAGAAACGATTTGCCGGCACTGAAGTTGTGGGTAAAACGCTGGGCGTTGTGGGTCTTGGTGCGATCGGTTCTATTATTGCTAACCTGGCCCTTGATCTGGGCATGAACGTTATTGGTTACGATCCTGCTATTTCTGTTGAAGCCGCGTGGCAGCTTTCCAGTCGCGTTGAGCGTATGGAGAGCATCGAAGCGCTGCTAAGTCGCGCCGACTTTATTACTCTGCACGTGCCCGCTATTGCAGCGACAAAGCATCTGATTAATAAAGAGACTTTAAGCCTGATGAAACCCACGGCTAAAATTCTCAACTTTGCTCGAGAAGAAATTGTCAGCACTGAGGATATGGTTGCTGCATTAGACGCCGGCACTATTGCTGGTTATATCAGTGACTTTCCTGCACCCGCATTGCTCGGCCGTAAAGACGTTCTGCTGATGCCGCACATTGGTGCCAGCACCGAAGAAGCGGAAGAGAACTGTGCGGTGATGGCAGCAGATCAGCTGATGGATTTCTTAGAAAATGGCAACATTCATAATTCGGTTAATTTTCCACCGACAAAAATGAGCCGCAATGGCGGAAGCCGCATTACCTTTAGCAACAATAACGTCCCTAAGGTTCTTGGTAGCGTGTTATCAATACTCGCGGATGCTGAGCACAATGTGGTGGATATGGTTAATAAGAGCCGCAATGAAATTGCTTATAACATTATTGATCTGCAGGGCGAGTTGACTGGAGATATCGCGGAGAAGATTGCGGCTGTTGATGGGGTTATGAGGGTTAGAGTCCTTTAGTATATTTGAGGTCTGGTTATTATAGCATTGCTCTATGGCGCATGCCGCCCCTGGGTCTGGTCTTACGATCGGTCCCATGGGTGCTTTCATTTTCAGCGCTCGTACAACTCGCTGACGCTCAAACAGGTACTCTCTTTTTCTGAAAATAAATGTACCCATAGGCGGGCCCTGACTGATCGTAAGACCAGACTCAGGGGCTCTTTGAGCTCTAAGCTTTAAACTATGGAGTGTTGCTATCGTCGTGGTTACGCTAGTTAAAAAGTTTTGCCCTGACTGTATTTCTATAGGCCTTGGGGCTATTGCCGGACCACTGTCTGAATCTGGATGAAAACCAGCTGGCTTCTTTGTAGCCGCTGTAGCCTGCAATTTCTAGGATCGACAGATCGGTGTTTTTGAGAAGGTCGCAGGCGAAGGTCATGCGACATTCTGTTAGATAATCCCCTGGGGTACTTCCCACTGCAATCTTAAAGCGGCGGTTAAAGGTTCTTGTGGTCATGCCAAACTGGCTGGCTAGATCTGGAATTGATAGCCCTCTGCTGAGATTATCCTGAAGCCATATCTGGGACTGGGCGATAGCTTCGTCGCTATGTTTGCCTACCTGCTGATCACCCATGCCGACTGGGTCGGCAATATTTCTAATCTCGTGGAAGAAGTTGCGCTGTGCCTGACGTGCAATTACCCGTCCAAATATCCTTTCTACCTGATACATAATCAATTCGGCCATAGCGTTAACACTGGCGGCACAGTAAATATTGCCAGCCTGGGTGGTGAAGTGCTGACGCTCTAGTTGCACTGCTGGGTAACGTTTCTGTAGTTGATCAAAGTAATGCCAGTGAGTGGTGGCAGGTTTACCATCGAGGAGGCCCGCTTCAGCGAGAAAACACACGCCAGTACCTACGGCGGTGAAGCTGCAATTGCGCTGATGCTGCTCCCGTAGCCAGGGAATATAGGCCTGATATTTTTTCACCGCTGGCCGCGGATTGCGCCACAGGGCGGGGATATGAATAAGGTCACTATCAAAGCTGTCGGCAAGAGAATGGGTTGCCTGTAGCTCAAACCCTGCGGAGGTCTGAACGGGCTGCCCATCGGGGGTGACGCGTCGAATCACCACATCCTGAACCGGCTGCTTGCTGGTGCGAGCCATAGCCTGAGCGAAATTAAAAATCTCAGCAGCTAGGGTGGTGCTGGAAACCAGCATATTGTCGCAGAGTAAAAGTGTGAGGTTAAAGGCCATAATGGCTAGTTTACTAAACTAATTGGCTGAATACTTAAATACTAGGCTGGGTTTACTGACTACACTGAAGACTATTAGCTGATCAAACTCTTTAAGGAAATTTTATGAGTCACTCTCTCCCCGTCATTGTTGGTTTCGGTGGTTACAACGCTGCAGGGCGCAGCTCTTCGCATCAGGCGTTTCGTCGCATGGTGTTTGAATCCCTTCCCGCCCCAGAGCAGCAGCAAACCGTAGTGGGTTTGGCTTGTTTGATGGGCCATGTGACATCAGGGTCGGAGCAAAATGAGAGCTATCAAGATAAAGAAGGTAATATTTTAACTGCCGATCAAGTTGATACTCGCTTTAGACAGCAAGTATTGGATGGCACCCTGATCCGCAAGATTGAGCTGTTCGATGCAACGGCCGTGGCCGGGCATAAAAAGATTAATGTGACGGGTGACAAGCTAGTGTTCACCATGACCAAGCGGGATTTACCGCAAAATTTACCCCAGGACTGGCAGGTTCGTGATCTCGAAGAGGGCAATGTTGAGGTTACCGCATCGCAAGCGGGTCAATATCTTGTTGAAACCCATCATGAGTTAATTGCCAAAGCTGCTGGCGAACTACCCACGGGCTTTAACCCAGCTGATCATTACAATTCACGGTTTCATCCTCGCGGCTTACAAATGGCCATTTTGGGCAGCAGTGATGCTGTACATTCCCTTGGAATTCCCTGGGACAAAGTTGCCGACCATGTGCGACCCGATCAGGTCGGGGTTTATTCCTCGAGCGCTCTGGGGCAAATGACCGAAGAAGGCTTTGCCGGATTGTTCCAAGCCCGTCTAAAGGGCAATCGCACCACCGCAAAGCAGGTGCCTATGGCCCTCAATTCCATGCCAGCGGACTTCATTAATGCCTATGTACTGGGAAGTGTTGGCCACACCGAAGCCATAACGGGCGCCTGTGCCACCTTTCTCTATGTACTGCAAGCTGCTGTACGCGATATTCGTAGTGGTCGCCGTCGTGTTGCCATGGTCGGCAATGCCGAGTCAACGATTGTTGCCGAGGTCTCCGAGGGATTCTCTAATATGAGTGCCCTTGGCAGTGACGAAAATATCTGTAAATTAGACGGCACCGAAAAGCCAGATTGGCGTCGTGCCAGTCGGCCCTTTGGCCATAACTGTGGTTTTACATTGGCCGAGGCAACGCAGTACATCGTGCTCATGGATGATGCGCTTGCGGTTGAATTGGGTGCCGATATTCATGGTGCAGTTTCGGATGTGTTTATTAATGCTGATGGGGTTAAGAAATCTATTTCTGCACCGGGTGTTGGCAACTATATTTCGTTTTCTAAAGCGGTGGCTGCGGCCATTGAAGTGGTGGGAAAGGACGCTGTGCAAAATCATAGCTTTGTTCATGCCCATGGTTCCAGTACGCCAGCCAACCGCACTACAGAGTCTGAGTTAATTGATCGAGTAGCCACGGCCTTTGATATTTACGACTGGCCTATCACCGCCGCTAAATCTTTTGTGGGTCATTCATTGTCGACGGCCAGTGGCGACCAGCTAGTCTCTGCGCTAGGCACCTTTAAATACGATCTGATTCCCGGTATTAAAACGGTGTCAGAAATAGCGCCAGATGTTCATCAAGAAAGAGCCCGCTTTGCCCTTAAAGATATGGATGTCAGCGAACAAAAAATGGACGTCGCCTTTATTAATTCTAAAGGCTTTGGCGGAAACAATGCCACCGCCGTGGTGTTGTCACCCAGTAAGGTAGACGCTATGTTGGCCCAGCGTTATGGCGATAAGTTTGAAGATTACTGTGCGCGCCGTGAACAGACACGCAGTCATTCTGCAGCCTATGCCGCTCGCGCCGATGCTGCCCAGCTTGATGTAATTTATCGTTTTGGCGAGCCACTAATAGACGAGGCCGGATTGAGTATTTCTGCCGAAGGCGTTTCTGTTCCTGGCTTTGCTCAGCAGGTTATTTTTGAGAAGGGAAATCCTTGGCAAGATATGCGAGAAACTGCTGCAGCTGAATAAGCATGGCCCGATCAATTTTTCGGGCCTGATTAATCCACTGTTCAGGATTCACCTTAGCGCCGGCAGGTCTGCCGGCGCTAAACGATTTACCGCCAGAAATTCCAGAACTAAGAGTGCCACCATGTACCGCAATAACGTTTCTAGCTTCGCCATCCTCGGTAGTGCTTATTATTGGGCCACCTGAGGAACCGCCTAGAGCGTCGCAGTTATGCAATAAAAGCTGTTCGCTCACAAAAAATTCCGACTCAAAACTTTCACAATTATTACTTAGATTAATTTCCTGACTGTCCATGTTATAGCCAAGTAGCTGCAAATTGTCTTTACGGCTATTGATAGCCACGGCTAGTGAAAGACTTGCTTGATAGGGTTTTTTCTTTAAGGCTACAAAAACAATATCGGTCTCTGATTGGCGAATTTTATTTTTTGAAAAGAATTGATACTGATGTTTCGAAACCATAGCAAAATCAATTTCGTTCAGTCGCCGATTTTCAGGTCTATAAGCACAATGCTTAAATGCTAGCCCAGTTTTCTCATCAAACAGCACATGAGCCGCGGTCAAAATAATGGCAGGCGCTTTTTTGAGGGAAGTACTTATGTGGGTGGCTGTACCGCGCAAACCACCATCACAAAAAATGGTACCCACGGCTTTCAAAAAAGGACTTGAGGCGAGATGCCGTTGATCTTCAATGCCATTACTGGGATCGCCATCACCGAAGATGGCACTCTGAGACACAGCGCTAGAGAAGAGAAGAATCAATAAAAAAAGTTTTTTTATCATCCTAACCCATGTCACCCCAAAGGCTTTGGATAATACTCATTGCCGCAAGTGGGGCTGTTTCGGTACGCAAAACGCGAGGACCTACTGCTAGGGGTGAAAAACCATTGTGCAGTGCAATATCAATTTCGCGATCACTTAAACCGCCTTCAGGGCCGACCAGTAGAGCAACATTATTATTCGAAAGGGTCATTTCAGAGAGGCGTTTTTCAGTACGATGGTGGAGGACCAACTTTAGTCCATCAATAGATTCTGCCAGATATTGCTCCACTGATATTGCCGCTCTTACGGTAGGAATAGTATTGCGCTGACACTGCTCACACGTACTAATAGCGACCTGCTGCCAGTGTCGTGTTTTCTTTTCCAGGCGTTCGCCACTCAGCTTTACTTCGCAGCGTTCGGTAAACAGGGGGGTTATTTCGGTGACACCCAACTCGGTGGCTTTCTGCACAATCCAATCCATGCGTTCGCCACGAGAGATGCCAATAGCTAGCTGAATGCTAAGAGGAGACTCGCGACTTATATCGAAAAAGGCTCCGACAGTAACCGCGGCTTTGCCTTTCTTAACCTCGCTAAGTTGGGCAGAATATTCGCCGCCACGGCCATCAAATAAAATAATATCTTGACCGGCCTTCATGCGCAGTACAGAGGTTAAATGCCTGGCGGCACCTTCCTCAAGTTGCATGCTGCTGCCAACCGCTAAGGATTGAGCGGTAAAAATTCGCGGTATTCGCATAATATTACTTCGTTGCCAGACCTAGATTACGACATAGAGTATCTGAATTTTGCCATTGATTCATGGTATAAAAATGCAAGCCAGGTGCACCGCCAGCGACAAGGGTCTCACAAAGCTTAGTGACCACATCAAGACCATAGCGAACTAAGTCTTCTTGGTTGTCACTACGCTCTTTTAATTGCCAGCGCAACCAGCGTGGAATCTCAGCACCGCAGTTATCAGAGAACCGAACCAGATTGTGGTAGTTAGTCAGGGGCATGATGCCTGGCACTATTGGCTTATCAATTCCGACCTTGGCGCACTCATCGACAAATCGAAAATAGGCATCCGCATTATAAAAGTATTGAGTAATCGCCCGGTCGGCACCCGCTCTAAATTTTTCACCCAGCCAGTAAATATCTTTGCTGTAGCTCTCTGCTTCGGGGTGAATTTCTGGGTAGGCGCCAACATTAATTTCAAAATGTTCACCAAAATTATCGCGGATAAGTGCCACCAACTCATTGGCATGAATCAGCTGCTTAGCGCCGCCGATACCAGAGGGTAGATCACCGCGCAGGGCAACAAGCTTATTGATACCGGCGTCTTTATACGACTGCACCAGGGCCAATACTTCTTCGCGGCTATCGCCACCGAAGGAAAGATGAGGAGCAGCTTGATAGCCGTCTTGCTGAATGCTCAGCACCAGGTCTTTGGTGGTATCTCTTGTAGAGCCACCGGCACCGTAGGTTACCGAGTAGAATTCGGGACTGTATTTATCGAGTTTATTGCAGGTGGTTTTGAGTTTTTGTTTGCCTTCGTCTGTCTTTGCCGCGAAGAACTCAAAACTGAGGTGTAGTTTGTTCGTCATGAAAATTGCTTCCTGTAAGCCAGAATCATCGAGCTCAGTGAAGAGCCCGATGACAGGAGGTTTTAATACTTGTAGCTATCGCCTTTATAAGGACCTTCAACGGGAACCTTAATATAGTCAGCCTGAGCCTGTGAAAGTTTAGTAATTACGCCACCAAAACCGCCAACCATATGACGAGCAACTTCTTCATCAAGATGCTTGGGCAAAACTTCTACGCGCAGCATTTCAGCTTTAGTAGCATCGTCCTGTGCAGCAAACTTCTGTGTGTACAGTTCGATCTGGGCCAGTACCTGGTTGGCAAATGAACCATCCATAATACGGCTTGGGTGGCCAGTAGCATTACCCAGGTTTACCAGGCGGCCTTCGGCTAACAGTAACAGGTGATCATTGCTGGCGCGGTCGCGATAAACCTTGTGTACCTGTGGCTTAATCTCGTCCCACTCCCAGTTAGAGCGCATAAAGGCAGTATCGATTTCATTGTCGAAGTGACCAATGTTACAAACCACTGCGCCACTCTTAAGAGCCGACAAAATTTCTGAGCTACAGACGTTGTAGTTACCCGTACTAGTGACAAGCATATCCGTGTTAGCCAATAAATCGGCATTGACGCCTTTGCTTGGATCGCCCTCATTGTAAGTAGAGACCACTTCAAAACCATCGAGGCAGGCCTGCATGGCACAGATAGGATCACATTCAGTAACCTTAACAATCATGCCTTCCTGACGGAGAGACTGAGCAGAACCTTTACCCACATCACCATAGCCAACAACAACCGCCTTTTTGCCAGACAACAAATGGTCAGTGGCGCGCTTGATAGCATCGTTGAGGCTGTGACGACAGCCGTACTTGTTATCGCACTTAGACTTAGTAACCGAATCGTTAACATTGATGGCTGGTACTTTTAACTCGCCGTTTTCGAGCATCTCATAAAGACGGTGAACACCAGTGGTAGTCTCTTCGGTAACGCCATGGACAGCTTCTAATACCTGTGGATATTTCTCATGCAGCAATGAGGTTAAGTCACCACCATCATCAAGAATCATGTTGGCATTCCAAGGCACGCCATCTTTAAGAACCTGCTGTTCTAGACACCATTCGTACTCGTCTTCAGTTTCGCCTTTCCAAGCAAAAACAGGCGTACCATTGGCAGCGACGGCTGCAGCGGCGTGATCCTGAGTTGAGAAAATATTGCATGAGGTCCAGCGTACTTCGGCACCCAGAGCTTCAAGAGTTTCAATCAACACAGCGGTTTGAATGGTCATGTGAATACAGCCCAGAATTCTGGCGTCTGCCAATGGCTGACTTGCGCTGAATTTTTCACGCAGTGCCATCAGTGCAGGCATTTCCGACTCAGCGATCGAGATTTCCTTTTTGCCCCACTCAGCTAGGCTGATATCGGCGACTTTATAGTCTTGTTTATTGCTGTCTATTGCTTGTGATGTTGCGGTCATCTTGTTCTACCTTTAATTAAATAATATTTAAAGCGCTTTTTTAAGGGCTTCTACTTTGTCTGTTTTTTCCCAAGTGAAATCTTTTTCTTCACGACCAAAGTGGCCATAAGAAGCTGTGTGCTGATAAATAGGTCGACGCAGGTCGAGCATTTCAATCAGGCCACGTGGGCGCAGATCAAAGTTCTCTCGAACTAGAGCAACAATTTCATCATCTGATAATTTACCAGTGCCAAAAGTATCAACACTAATAGAAGTAGGCTCGGAAACACCAATGGCGTAAGACACCTGGATTTCACAGCGATCAGCCAGACCAGCAGCAACAATGTTCTTTGCAACATAACGGCCAGCATAGGCAGCTGAGCGATCCACCTTGGTGGGATCCTTACCGGAGAAAGCGCCGCCACCGTGGTGGGCCATGCCGCCATAGGTATCAACAATAATCTTACGGCCAGTTAAGCCGCAGTCGCCCATGGGGCCACCGATTTCGAAATTTCCAGTCGGGTTAATATGGTACTGCGTGCCTGCGTGGAGCCATTCTTCTGGCAGCACTGGCGCAATAATTTCTGTACGGACGGCTTCCTGCAAATCAGCCTGAGAAATACTGGGTGAATGCTGAGTCGACAAAACGATGGCATCAATTGCAACAGGCTTGCCCTGATCATAGCGCAAGGTTACCTGGCTCTTAGCATCTGGGCGCAACCATGGCAGAGTGCCATTTTTACGCAGCTGAGCCTGACGTTCCACCAAACGGTGGGCGTAGAAAATAGGGGCTGGCATCAGTACATCAGTTTCATTGCTGGCATATCCAAACATCAAACCCTGATCGCCAGCGCCAATGTCTTTATCTTCGCTCTCATCAACACCCTGAGCAATATCACTCGACTGCTTGCCAATAGCGTTAAGCACGGCACAGGAATGGCCATCAAAACCCATGTCTGAATGGTCGTAACCCACGCCGGTAATTACATCGCGAACAATCTGTTCCAGATCAACGTAAGTGTTAGTGCGCACCTCACCGGCGATAACAGCCATACCGGTTTTAACCATAGTCTCAACTGCAACTCTGGAATGGGGGTCATCTTTTAAGATGGCATCAAGCACAGCATCAGAAATCTGGTCGGCGAGTTTATCCGGATGTCCTTCGGAAACTGACTCGGACGTAAATAAATTGTAAGTAGACATAATTTTTCCTTGTGGTGTAGCGTCTATAGGTGGAGTGCTTGTGGCACTCCTTTATAGGGCAGTATTCCCGGCACCAAACTGTCGCAAGTGAATGCGAAAACCATTCCGCTGAGTTAAATAGAGACTATTGCCCTCTAATA
>Ga0115007_10003063_pt1 | contig 10218 bp, 12 predicted proteins | sample ArcOceMetagenome_2_FD_87166 | JGI IMG/M metagenome (GOLD analysis project Ga0115007, IMG submission 87166) | Marine eukaryotic phytoplankton communities from Arctic Ocean - Arctic Ocean ARC135M Metagenome | ecosystem: Environmental > Aquatic > Marine > Oceanic | place: Arctic Ocean | collected...
GATATGTCTTAGTTTCTAAGCAGTCCTTTTTAACTCCTTGCGTTTTATATCTCTTAATCGCAACCTGGAATCCATTGAATCCAAGGTCTGTATATTCAAATTTAGTTTCTCTCATAAAGTCTTTATATGCCTCTATAAAATCTTCATTGTCCCAGTTTTTTCTAATCGGATAAGATTCCTTTAAAATCTTCTGAGCTTTGTCCGATAAGTCCAACAATTTAATCATTTAACATCTCCAATGATAGCGTCTGCTATCCTTTCCGCTGTGCGGCTTATGTACCAGTCTCTAAGCTCTAAATAGAGCATATAGAACTCTCTTGAAGGGAATAGCTCTCTAATACATAAACAAGCATCTTCCCCATATCTTTCGCGATGAACACAGTGTTCGTCACAATTCTTAAATCCATCCCTTATAAGAAGAAATAAATCCTCTATCGGCATAGTCCTGTCTGACTTGCCCGCCTTCCACTCTTTAACAATCTCATCCTCTTCAAAAACATCCCTAATCACTAGAATTCTCCTTAAAAAATTCTAACCCTGGCTTGGATGCTATAAAGAATTTTGAAAATCTGAGATTTGTTTCTAAGTGGGGGTATCGTTTTTTCTTGATTACCAGGCTTTTCTTATCTGCCCTCATCCAATCCTTTTCAAGGTCTTCTAGTTCTCCCCTGTCCTGAATCTTTTCAGCGATTTGTTCATCTATAAAGACTATCTGCTCTCCTTTCTTTAACAGGCCTTTAAGCAAGCCCTTATCTTTGTAATAGCTGATAATCTCCTTTTTAACCTGGCTTCTAGCTCTGGTCTGAATCAACTCAGCATCAAAATCTAATCGCTGAAAAAAATACTCTAGCCATACATAAGGCTGAGTCCTATGCTTTTTCTGGAAGAAATAACTGTTTGATTCAGTCTCAAGGATTGCTTGTAAGTAGCGTCTGATAGGCTCAATCGTTTCCTTATCCAGGATTAACTCTATTTCAGATACATCTCTATCCTGCTGAAATGAGATAAGAGATTCCGCTGAAACAATGCCTGTCGTTCTTATTAGAGTATCTATTTCATCGCATAAGGCTCCTTTTAAGACGGCTACCCAGTTATCCTTTCGATTGTGGTTACTTCTGCGCCCCTCATCCAAGCTCCAGAGATATAGTATTTCTTGAATTTCATCCTCTCTTATATCTCTGTCTCGTATAAATAACTCTTTAAACTCTTCAAAAGTAATGGTCTCTGCTAGATTTTCCTTTCCAAAGTATTTCTCTAAAAACAGATTTCTCTTATATTTATCCTCATATCTATCGACAATCTCATTTTCTTCTTCGGTAAGAGCAAGCTCAGATATAAGCTTTCTTATCTTATTTCCTATGACTATCTTTACCTCTTCATAGATAGCACCTCTCCCCTCACAGATTATCTGGAAGTGATAGGCCATATTCTCTTTAATTATTAAGGCTCTTTCTTTCGCTCTATCGTAGACATCTTCTGAGAAGTGTTTCTCTATCTTTGAATATCCCTCAATCGCTACCTCTTGAGCATCCTTTACCGCTCGCATGGGGGTGTATTTAGATTCTCTCTTAATATAAACATAGTGCTCATCAGTAAACCTAGGTCTTCTTAAAGCCTGGGCTATATCCTCCCCTGATTTATAATTACCCTCATATATTCCCACGGTTAAATCAAACTTGAATTTTGGGTTAGTTACATCCCAACCTCTTTCAGCCCAACCCGTAACAATGAGTAATCTCAGAGGCTTGTCCTCTCTTAAAATGCGAGGCTCTAGGAATTTATTAGCATCAGTCTTTAATAGTTTTAAATCGGCATCATTCTCATCAGCACAGTAAGCCTCAACCGTTATATTGGGGAATTGTTCTTGGAAATATTCTTTTACCGCCTTGAGCTTCTTCTTTTTGTTTGCCTGGTCATAATGCAAGTAGACGAGCTTTCCTTCCTCCAGGCTTGCTTGAACCTTCTGAAAGGCTTGCTCTGGGCTTGGAAGGGTATAAACCTCCATTCCCTTCATATAATCGGCATCATTCTGGTAGAAAATCGAATCAATATGGCTAGATTGAGCTAAGTTGTAGAGAGCCATTCCAGAAACCATATCTGTAAAATCCGCATCTAAGAAATGCGCTGACTCTGCGTTCTTCACCAGGCGTTCAATGTTTGAGCCTATTGTTGGGTCTGCTAGTTGGTTTTCATTAAACATGCTCTCGCATTCATCAAATACAACCAAAGGGTAATGCTTGAAATAACCACGCTTAAAAAGTTTCCAAAGACTATTAACACAAATAGCGAGATACGGATGCTCTCCATAATCGCTCTCTATGTGCTGATAATTCTTAAAGTGAACGCCCTGCGCCTCTGCTATTTCGCAAAAGCTGTCTATTATCGAACGCCTCATAGATACGTAGAGCACCCGTGGCGGCTTGGTTCTCTTTATATGATTTAAAATCCAACCTTTTGTTTTGCCTGTCCCTGGAGCTGACTTTAAAGCGACTATCCCTTTTTCTGGAACACTATCAATTTCATCATAATTCGCTAAATCTAAGCAGTTAAGCTTTACTATTTTCCAATCTATGCGTCCCTTTCCTAAAAATTTGGCTGTTATTTCTTCTTTTGTCTTCTGGTCATATTCAAGTACCTCATCTAGCTTTACGCCATATTTTGTAGATATATCCTCTACCTCAGCGTAATTATTCCCTCTGGTTTTATAGTTGCTATTAAATACCTCTCTCTTCCAGGCATTGTTTTTATAGTTATCTAGATTTGCTCTAGATAAGCCTTTTAACCAGGATATGTCTCTATTTCCTAAAATTGTAGGATGAGATAGAACCTCCTCTAATTTCTCAGGATATGCTCCCTTATTCTTTGCGATATCTCTAGCAATAAGGTTTCCGAAAGTATTGTATCTGTTAGCACCTACACCAATCTCAGGGCTTATACCCTCAAACTCTCTTAATAGTTGTCTTTCTAAATCAGCGTAAGCAGTAGCATATCCCTTGCATTGGTTAGGGTTGCCAGGATGCAAGCTATAGATTTGTCTGTACGGTGTTAAATCTAACATCCTGGTTCCCTTAAAAAAACATCCTGTCCTGGATATGTATGCTTTGGAGTGTTCTCAAATATTGGGTTTGCTATCAGGTGGGGCTGAGTTATAACGCCCAACGCTGTATCCAAGTCGTCTTTGTGACTTTTAAGAAAGTTCTTAATTGTCTGCTCGCTCTCAGGCTTATCAAAGAGTATGAATATATGGAGATTAAGTCTGTGATGTTTTGAAAGACCTGTTTCTTTATCTATGCTGTCATCTAGGAAATACCCACTAGAAGAAGGCCAGGCTACCAACCCCTGTCTCCGAAGGATTGGCAACCTGTCTTCAAGCACTTTCACTCGCTCGCGTGTGCTCATTTGGGGATAAACCTCTGGGTAACATTTATCACAGTCTAATAAACTCCAGTTTCTATCCTCATTCTTTAAGGAGGCTTTAGTTCTCCTAAATTCGTTTCTATCAGTAAGTAGCTCTTCTATTGGTGAGTTAGAGCCTAGACATACGTTTAAGTCTCTCTCTATAATTTTATCTTTTAGGGTCTTAATAAGAGATAGCGTTATATCCTCATTCTTCCAGGCTTTCACCTCGCGCCAGTAATAGCTCCATTCAATCTCAACCTTCTTTCCATCTTTATAGAGTTTTCTGACAGGTCTGTCCCTATCGACAGGTGTCCATAGGCTTAGAGTCATGTCCACTTCTCTTCAAAGAGGCGTGCTGTTTCATCTATCTTGTCGCATATATCCTCTCCAAGAAGCTGTATTGCTTTCTTAACCTTAAATTTTTTCTGCTTTTGGGAAGTATTTATCGACACTTTTGTCGCGTTTAATGTGTCTTCAAAAAATTTCTTCTTTCTTTGTAATGGCGGGGGTAGATTATATTTATCCAACACGCGATACACCCGTCGCGGGTTCACCTGAAGATGAGCGAATCTCTGGCAAATGTCTGGAACAGACATATAAAGCGTAAGATTAAGGATATCTTTATCAGATAGGTTATATTTCATCGGGGTTCTCGTAGACTATCAGGTCAATTATCTGTTCTAGGTCAATGCTATCCTTGAGGCTGACAGAGTATTGATTATCTAGAAATTCTTTAATTTCAGGATAATAGTGTCCGATATAGATAGGCTCTTCGTTATCTATTAAGTCAGCTAGAGATTTGAGTGATTGACGCATATTTAATTCGCGGGGCGGCTCGCGAAAACTATTATTCGCTTAATGTTATTTCTAACTTCCCCCTTTAACTTATTGTTATTATAGCATAATTTTGACATGTCTGTCACGATTTGAATTTGGCTACCTTCCTCTCAGACCCGTCCACCTACCGTCTAAAAAGCATTATTTTCCTCCAGGTTCTCTATTAACCCGGCTAAAGTAGAATGAAATGAAACCAACTAGATTTAACTTGAATTAACTATTGAGCGGAATTTGAATGTGTTTTTTCTCTCGCCTATTTATAAAGTTAAGGAAGACAAATAAAAAATTAAAAACCCTTCTCTTATCATCTAACTCTGTATTCCCTGGGGCTTTTCTATAGATATAAAAAAAGCCTCTAACTTGCGAAAGAGGCTTCTAAATTACTCAGTCAGGCTCTAGCCGCCTAATTCAGCCTCTAAGTCTGCAAACCTGTTAGCCTGTCTCTTTGTGAAATTAACAGTTCCTAACTCATCTAGCTTCCTATGTTCTTGTTCCATCTTATCCCTTACGGTGTAGTCTGTATCAAGCCACTGGTCAGCATTGGCGCAATAATACTGTCCATCTTCGTTCTCACCGCCTACCTTGTTCGTGTTACGGGTAGTCTTTCCCGACTTTTTCTGCTTTGGTGGCTCTGTATTAACTATCGCGTGCTCGTGGAAGTCTTTACCCATCTTGCTATTAATATCTAAATCAGCCAAAGAAGCTTTGTAGGCTTTAAGTTGCTTCACAACATGTTCACTATCAATCAATACTCTAGAAACAGTCTTACCCGCCTTATTTTTGAGCCAAGGCATGAACTTATTACCACAAGGTATCCCAACGTAAACAAGCTCTCCTTTACCAGGAGAATCAGCATTTGCTTTATGAACCTTCCAACACTGAGAAGCTCTAGCTGTAACGTATACACCGTCTTTAATTGCGGGAGTTACCTTTCCAGATTTCTCATCCACGCTCTCTGGTGCGTTCTCACCCAGACCTTTAGAATGAAACCTGAAGTTAGCCTCTTCAATACTCTTATCAATTGCGGCCATAGTTCTCGCATGGATGCGCTCAAAGATGGGCGTACCCATATCTGTAATTTTAGCCGGCTTTCTTCCTGGCTTCTCTCTCTCTTCTATACCTGGTAATAGCTCTAACATAAGCGTCTCTCCTTTTAGTTTCTTTATGTTGAAACGCATATACTATTATACTTTTTCAATTAAACCTAATAATTCGGATTCATCGTGATGAATGTATCTCATTGTCGTAGTAATTGATGAGTGAGACATAACCTTACTGAGAGCTACTATATCCATCCCCGCCTTGAGACAGTTGGATGCAAATGCGCGTCTTCCCTGGTGTGAACTGCTTCCTTCGTATCCCGCATTGTTATAATGATTATACATTAGCCTAGAAAGTGAGTTTGGCGTGAAAGCCCCGCCCTTCTGACTATAGAAGAAAGTAGCTCTACAATTATTTCGTCTTTCTACTAAGTATTCCTCTAGTGCCTCTCTTAGCTCTGGGTGTGATAGATACGCACTCACTGTCTTACCGCCCTTAGTTATAGACTTACGTAGAATTACTACTTTCTTCACTTTACTACTTGTATCTATAATGTCATTTAAAGAAAGTTGGGCAACGGTGCCAATTCTCATACCCGCTCTATATGTTAGCAAGTAGATAGCCTTGTCGCGCTTGGGGTGTCTAGTTGTATCCAGGTACGCTAGGAATGCCTGGTGCTCGCTGTCATTTAATGTAACTGCCTGTCCTTCCTTTGCCATATCGTTATACCTTTCAGTTAGTTATCTTATAATGTTTATCTTTATCTCTTTATAAACATTATACATTACCCTTGAAAGCGTGTCTATTCTTATGAATCTGCCTCTATATTACCCTGGTAGCCCTCTATTAAACCCAATAACGCATAGGGGCAGTAAGAGGACTAGACCCTGGCTCAGACGGAGGGACACCCGCGCACGTAAACCATTATTATCTGTCGTCGTCTTCGTGTCTTAGTGTTCCTTCTAGATAGAATAAAACACTTGTTATTATTCTATTCAGTCCAAATATTTCTAAAACACGAACGTCTTGAGAAGTCGTTCCCTCAACAAATTCCATTTCAGAATCTAGTTCCACAAACAACTCAATAGTTTTGGCGGCTCCTATCTCTTTCACATAAGATTTCACAATCCGCGTTACGGTGTTTTCTCTTTCATCGTCTAGATTGTCCATATTTTTATAGAGAGCATATAAAGCTCTCTCACGCTCGTCTAATCTTGTAATGTCTTCATTCATTTCATCATTTTCCTTTTTCCACCGTCCGTCAAAATCCAAGCAAGAAGTTCAGTCCCGGTAGGTGCCCGCTTCCCTTCAAATACCTCATCTAATGCTTTTCCTATTTCTTCGTCTATTCTTTCTCCGTTTACATAGATTCTTTCTATCCGAATATCTTTATTCATAGCTTCGCTCTCCTGGGTTGGTAGGTGTCTGTTTAGTTTGGGTAAGGTATCTTGGAGGGGAATTGGCTCTTATTAGGCCAAGCGGTGCTTTCTCAAAATATAAAACTATTATATCAAGATTTAAGCAAGTCTTAGAGAACTAAACGCTGATTGGTGAAGCAAGAGGTGCAAACAGTTTAAACCAGGGATGGTGGTGAGAGACCCGTCTATCTCGCCACGGGGTCTCTCTGTCTTAAAAAAATTATTATGTTGTTATAGCATGGCCTCATCTAGCGAGTTAGGTATCAAGAACCCATCTTCGCTAAATTCCACGCCTGGAGCGTCTTCCTCAACCCCAAAGCCCTGATTTAGCTCGTCATACTCCTTTTCTGAAGAGAAATCATAATAAGCCTGAAGAATCATTGCTCTAGATGAACCAACTGCAATCGCTAATTTATCTATGTTTACCTTTCCGTATCTCAGTCTCATTGTTATGTAGTAACCCCGTAGCGAGTACGGAACCAAGCATTGATTCTGTGGAGTACCTTTTGGCATATCCAGACCTAATTCAAGAAGCATCTTCCTCCACTGTTTATAGAAGTTAGATATTGGGTCTCCCACCTCATAAGTATTCTCTCGCGGATGAGTATGAGCAAAAAGATATCCCTCTTCGCTGTATGTGCCTCTATTCTTGTGAAATGCTTCTAAAGCATCAAAGTAACGCCATCCTCTTGGATGAATCGTGGCTGTATATTCATGCCCTTTCTCATTTCTTTCAAAAAATCTCTTTTCAGATTCGCCCTTTATCTTTATCTGCCTATAGCTCTTCCATCTTAGAAAATTCTTGTTTGTGCTTCCATTGGGAGGTCTTACGCCTGTCCAGGATATTACCTGAAACCATAGATAAAACTGTTGGGCGATGTCTCTTTGCTCCTTCCTGGCGTACATATCTCTTTCAAGCGTCTTAATTTGATTAATCGCCCAGGCTCGCATCATCTCCCACTCTTCTTCCTTGAGGTTTCTTCTTGCGCGTTCCTTTAACTCTTGCGGTGGTCTGGTAGGGTTTGGAACCCAATTAACGTATCCCTTCTCTCTCGCGTATCTCCAAATCATTCTTATCTGAGTTATCATCTTCGCTCTTCTAGATGGACTCAGTGTGAAGTTTTTATTCATCCAATCATCAAAACCCTCTAACTGGTTGAATGTAATCGAGGCAATGTCTGAAGTCGGGAGTGTTGCAAAGAATCCGCTAGTAGCTATCTTTCTATTTCGTTCCTTAGTTCCAACCAGGTAAACAAGTAAATCCGCGATTTGCTCGCATCTTTTTACAGAATAGTATCCTTTACCACCCTTTACCGCCCATTTAGGCCGTTTTGGGGGTGTTTCCGCGAGTAGTTGGTCATTCTCAACTGCTCTCTGCCAAATGGTCTTAAAGTACTCATCTGCTATTGCGAAAACGTCTGTTGTAGTTGTAGGCGATAGACCTATGCTGACCTTTGCTAAAAAATCCTGGTATTTAGCAATTCCTGCTTTCATTGCTTCCTTCTGAGATGCGGAGCCTTTCTCAAACGGAACCTTCAAAGATTTGTAATGAGGTGTCTTCCCCTCCTTCCAATACATCCTTATGTACCAGACCGTTTTATTCTTAGATTTGACTCCTCCAATGGCGGCAAAGTCATTAATATAAAGCGGAGTTTCTACGAATTTCGGCATCCCTATCTCTCCTGAAAAATTCCAAAAGGCTTCCAAATGAGATGCTAGGATAAATTTAAGTCGCTGATACTTCAAGCTTTTATTTTTTGCGATTCCAAAGCAATTCCAAAAGTTTTGAAAAGCTAACAGAACGAATCGTCTTTGCGGGTCAGTAATGCCGGGGGCTGTAGAAAATTGGGTGTTTTTATATGCTTCTGAGGTTGGCTGTGAAAGGGCGGTGTCCTAGGCCTCTAGACGAACGGGACGAGGCTTGAAGCTAGATATAGGTTAAATGTGAAAAAACCGATTATCCTAGATTCCAAAATAATTCCAAAAGAAATTATTCCGCTTGCTGTCTTTCACTACAACAAGGCGGGCACTATAAACAAGTTCGTTCTCTTCTCAACCCTTTTTATATTTTATTTTATTAATGCCCCTAAAAACCCTCTAGCCCTCTCCCATTGCCGCCTCTAGAGAATCTCAGCCTTTAGCCTGGATTGACGTTCTAACGCTCTTGTATGCTTTCTGAAGAGCCTTAGTATTGCCTTTGCCATGTTTCCTCATCATCTCCTGAAGAGTGCCTATCAGCCCTTTAAAATCCTTCAGAACCTTCTTTGCTCCAATTACGCGGGTCTTTCCAATCTTCCCCATAGATGAGCCAGGACGCGGCTTGTTTGGTCTGCCCCTTCGGATTAAATTCCCATCTCGCTTCCAAGATAACGGGAGCTGTCCTTTATACCCTATCGCCCATTTAGCAAGATGCTCCTCTCTTGTTGAGTTCATCTTCCTAGGAGCAAACTTTACCTTCAAAAGCCCTTGCGCTTGCTGTCTATATTTACCAATTCTATGCAATCCACCCTCAAGGTTCTGAAGGTCTTTTAAATCTCCTCCTTTTGCATATTCTTTAGTCAAGCCAACTGAGCCGGCTTTCATCATTGACTTAGCCTCTCTTAAAGTTCTTCCTGACCTGATTAATTTTATCATTGCATATTTTGCTTCGCTTCTCGCTACATTCATTTGAATAAACTCGTCTCTTGCGCTCTTAGGCATCTAATAATTTCTTGAAACCTGAAATGAGCGTCCTGGGCTGTAAGCTTCCGCCCTTTAAGTCTTGCGTCACATAGCTCCTTAATTACGTGGTCGTAGTGTCCTCTGGCTGAACGCCATGCAACAACATCCGTACCAAAGTTAGTCATTCCCATTCGGTGTAATATGCCCTGAGATATAGCATCATGGTTAGACACCTCATTCTCAAATGAAAGTCCTGAAAATCTTGTTTCACCGAATGTCTTTACCTGACCCCGTAACGCTTCCGCAAAATCAGGCTGTTCTGCTATTAGTGCTTTCAATTTGTCTGAGTAGATACGTTCCTCTAGCTCCTGCCTCTTAATTGCCAGTTCATGGTCTCTCTGTCGCTTCTCAAGACTTAATTTATTGACGGCTTCCAAGTTTTGATTGAGTTTACTTTTTTCAGCTTCCCAGGATTCTTCCAGTTCTTTGATATGCGCTTGTATCGTTTGTCTTGAAACCTTTAGCTCTACACCTTGCTTCGCAAATGCATCCATCCAATCCTCATGCCCTTTTATCTCGCCCTGTAGTGTCTTGTAAGGTTCAGCCTCTATAGGATTCATCAACGGCCTCCTTTCTTTTATGTTCTATGTATGAACCCAGAGAGCGATATTTAGGATGATATGTCTTAGTTTCTAAGCAGTCCTTTTTAACTCCTTGCGTTTTATATCTCTTAATCGCAACCTGGAAACCATTGAATCCAAGGTCTGTATATTCAAATTTCGTTTCTCTCATAAAGTCTTTATATGCCTCTATAAAATCTTCATTGTCCCAGTTTTTTCTAATCGGATAAGATTCCTTTAAA
>Ga0115007_10003065_pt1 | contig 10215 bp, 7 predicted proteins | sample ArcOceMetagenome_2_FD_87166 | JGI IMG/M metagenome (GOLD analysis project Ga0115007, IMG submission 87166) | Marine eukaryotic phytoplankton communities from Arctic Ocean - Arctic Ocean ARC135M Metagenome | ecosystem: Environmental > Aquatic > Marine > Oceanic | place: Arctic Ocean | collected...
GGGGTGTCGTGTAGATCTAGCAGATGCATCTTTTGGCAGCTCTCAGGTCATCACTGGAGTGCTGTCGCTGTCGTGGTGGTGGATGTGAAAAAAGGAAAAAAGTGTTGAAAAGGCCGTCCAACAAAACACAACATCGCGATTAGGTACCACAGGTAAGGTATCGATGATCTGCATGCATGCAACAACAAAAAGTACACATGCCATACCATGGTACACACGTACATTGTACGTGGTGCTGCTGTGGCGAGACACACATCTCTCTAAATAGGGAAACACAAATAAATGTGCACGCATACACGCCGGCGGTGGTGCATGAAAATGAAAATTTGTACACACGAACACACAGGCGAATGTGCTGTACCTGTATACACATATCTTTAGTTTCTTGTCCAGCTGTCCAGAGACAAAAAAATTTACAATTTATAGCCTTTGGTTTCCCTGCCCGTTTTTCGTCTCTTCTTGCCACCGCCATCCACTTCTCCACGCGCTTTGCTCAACCCCATCTTCACTTCATCTTGCAATTTCTTAAACACGTCACTACTTTTCGTCCATCGAACGTCACCATCCACATTATCTGCTTTGGTCACATTTCTCGCCCGTCCCAAATCTTCCATGGCTTTGCGCATCGCATACTTGTTGCCTAAACCAGGATTAGCCCGTGCCACTGCCTTTTCATCCGCCAACTTGGCCTGCCTGGCTTTCCTACGACTGGCTTTCTTGGCCCTCCTTCTCCTTTGTCTTTCTTCCGGAGTACTTTCCTCTTCGCCAATGAGCACACCTTCGCGTCCTTTCTTCTTTCGCATGATTTCTTCCGGTGCCGCACTGACATCGGTACTGACACCCATGGGGATTACCTCTTCCATTTGAATTGCACTGACATTTTGACGTACTTTCATGTCATCAAATTTAGGTTTCGGTGTGTAATGAAAGTTTGTCAGACTGTCCAATTGATTCGACAATTTTTTCCACAATGTAAATATTTCTTGTTCCTTTTTATTGATTTCATCACTGCCGTTGGCAGCGGCACCCAAAAAGCGTTGTTCAAATTCTTGGGCGTAAATTTCACCCAACCCAATTTTCGATTTTTCAGTCGAGACATCTTCGAGTTCTTTCTTCTTTGTGCTGTAATCGTCCACGCTTCGACGTTCCACGTCGTCCCACAATTCTTCTTTGATTCGTTCCTTGATCATGTCTTCCAACGTGGCCGTCACGTCGGGGGTGATGACGGGTGCTGATTGAACAAGAAACAGAAGAAAAAAGGTCAGTGTTTACCCATTCTTTGTGTGTCACTGTGTCACTGTGTCACTTGTGTCACTGTGTCACTGCGTCACTTTTGCCACTTTTGCCACTTTGTGCAACAACCTACAACATGTACAGAACGAGTACTTACCAGTTTTTGTATTCATTTGATAATCCATTTCAGCTTCCATCAACGAACTTTTTGGACGTTGACCAGCACCTACCTCACCCATTAATTCCCACGATCTTCTTTGAATGTTTTCTTCTTCAAATTCTTTTATTTTTTGTTTCATTTCAAATTGATATCGTTCATGCCGGGACATTTCTTCCTCTTCGTCGTCCGAGTCTTCGTCCGAATCACTCTCTTCGTCGTCGTCTTCTTCGCCGTTGTTTTCTGTGGTTGCATTGCGACTCCTTTTGCTGCTTGAACTGCTGCTGGAACTGCTGCTGGAACTGCTGCTGGAACTGCTGCCGCCGCCGAATTCATCGTCGTCTTCATCCGAGGACGAAGAATCCGAGGAAGAGGAATCAAAATTATCATCATCGTCGGTCTTGTTCTTCTTCTGTGTCTTTTGTGTCTTCTTTGTCTTCTTGGTTGGAATTGGATCGAAGAAATCGTTGTAAGACGGTTCTTTCAAGGAATCTAAACTGTTGGATGCATCGTCGTCTTGATCCAGACGATATTCTTCCATGTCTTCGTCGTTCTTGTTTTCACCATCTTTTTCGTCCTCCGATTCCAACTCTTGCAATTGATCGTATTCATCCACGATAACATTCATTAAATCACCCATGTCTTCGTGCCCATCCGCAAAAGCTTCAAAATCATCCATGTTGAAAAAACTATCTGGATCAGCACGTTCCGTCATGTTCTCTGGATCTTCTTCATCTTCATCTTCATCCAGCATAGCACTTTCCGCAATCTTACGGGCCAGAATTCTTTTTCGTTGCGCATCCGTCAACACAGACTGTTGTTCTTGTTGCGTGTCGCCTTCGTCCTCGTCTTTGTCTTCAACTGGGTCTTCGTCCTCGTCTTCATCACTGGAATCTTGAAGTCCTGTAAATCTAACGTCACCATCGTCGTCGAAGGACGCCACCTCTTGTTGTTGTTGTTGTTCGTCTTCTTCGTCTTCTTCGTCCTCGTCCTCCTCTTCTTCCTCCGCCTCGGAAGGTACATATTCTTCCAATGTTTGAATGCGGCGGTTTAAATATTCCACCGTGGGTACATTTTGAAGTTGAAGTTCTTCCCACACTTGTTCCAAATCCAATCCTTCCGTGTACAATTCAGGCAGGGTGGAAAAGGATTTACCACATTTTTCTTCTGTATTTTTAATAAAGTCGTACAATTGTTTGGTTGTCGCCAATAAAGATGAAGCATCGTCTTTGTTTGTTTTGAAAAATCGTTCCGGTGTGTCACAAAAAGTTTTCACCAACGTGGACAATATATGTTGAAATTTTTCGACGACGGTGAGTTCTGCTTGAGGGACGGGGGACGTGGAGGAAGAGGAGGAGGAGGACGTGGAGGAAGAACGAGCATTTCTTTTTCGTTTTCGTTCCGATCTCGACGACATGGAGGAGTGAGAAAAGTTGGGTGGTGTTCAACGAATGGCGGTGGGTGATCTTTTTTACAAAAGTCACGAGATCCAATCGTTGAACACCGTGATCGTCTCAGATTGCCTGCCTAAGAACCTGAGTGGAGAGCTCTTGTTTTGGGATTCTAGGCCTACTTTTGGGGCCAACTACACGGTTCTATTTCCCTAAAACCAAAACATGGACAAGCGCTTCGCCGCCATTCACAACGACCCCAGGTTTGCCCGAAAACGTACCAAAGACAAGCGTACACCGAAAAGTGTGGAAAAGAACGACCCACGTTTTGCTGCTTTAAACACCGACACTGATTTTAAAAAATTTGGTGACGAATCCACAGACAAGTATGGGCGACGAAAAATCACCAAGAAAAAGAAAAAGAAACCATCAACCAACACGGGCAAGAACAAGAACGGCGACGATGATGAAGAAGGGAGCTCCTCCTCTGACGACACGACGACGACCACCAAGACAAAGAAGAACAAAAAACGTGGCCACGAAGACGCAGAGGAACGAATGGAAAGATTGAATCGTATGGCGCGTGGTGAAGCAAACGATTCTGATTTTTCTGGATCGTCTTCGTCCGATTCCGACGACGGCGAAGACAAATACGAAGATGTGGCTTCATCGTCCGGTTCTGATGATTTTTCAGACGGGAACGAAGACGATCAATTTTTTCAAGATGCAGAAAAAGATTTGGACGCACGTGGTTCGTCGGACATTGAAATCAAAGAAGACGAAGAAAAGATATACAATGAAAATTTACGAGTCCACGAAGCAGTATTGACCGGTGAAGAAACCAAACGCTTGGCGGTTGTCAATTTAGATTGGGATCGTGTACGTGCGGTTGATTTACATGCTTTGCTTCAATCCTTTTTATCCGGTGCTGGTACAGTGACTAAAGTCACCATCTACCCGTCCGAGTATGGCTTGAAAATGATGGCACAAGACGAACAATTTGGACCTCGAGGCATCTATACGGCGGCGGTGGCAACAGTGGCGGCGGTGGCGGCCGGCACAGCAAGCAACGACAAAGAGGCTGCAAAGAATTTGCACGAAGATTCCTCGGCATCTGAAAAGGACGACGATGAAGACGACAACACTTCAGGCGATGGTGATGGTGTTGGTGTTGGTGATGGACAAGTTGACGAAGAAAAATTACGTCTGTATGAGATGCAAAAGTTGCGGTATTATTTTGGTGTCATTGAATGCAATTCCGCACAGACAGCGACGTCTTTGTACAATCAATGTGATGGCATTGAATATGAATCTTCTTCCTTGGTGTTAGATTTAAGATACATCCCTGATGACATTCAATTCAAACATGTTGTTGCACGCACTGCCTCTACGCACATTCCTGAAAGTTATAAACCACCCGAATACTTTTATTCGCATGCGTTGCAACAAACCAATGTCAAATTGACGTGGGATGAACCAGAAATTGAAAGAAAAGCATTGTCGTCTTGGTCCAACAATAGAAATTCAGACACCAACGCCTTTGCCGAACAAGATTTAAGAACGTACTTGGCAGAAGCATCGGAAGAAAGTGAATTGGAAGAAGAAAGGTGGAGCGACGACGACGGCGACGACGACGACGACGATTTACGATTCAGTGACAAAGAAAAGGACGCAGAGGAGGACACGAACATGTCGGAAAAAGAAAAGAAGAAACTTAGAAAAGAAAAGAAAAAAAGAAAGAAAAAAAGAAAAAAGGAAAAAAAGGCGAAAAAGAAAAAAAGAAAAGACAAATATTTAGCCACGTTTGGTATGGACCAAGACGAAGAGGGTCGTTCAATGACGGGTGGTTTAATTCCAGACGACGAATACGAAGGATTGGAAATCAAATTCAGTTCTGGTTTTGGTGATAAAGATTACGACGAAGATGAACAAGAAAAAGAACTCCGTCAAAAATTTTCCAAAAAAGGCAAAGACAAAAACGAAGGGTTGTCGGTTTTTGGTCGGTATCAAGTGGAAAAAAAACAACGAAGAAAAGATCGACGAAAAGCAAGAGCAATCAAAATTGCTGCCGGCGAAGACGTCACCGGGTTTGAAAAAGAAGGCGAAGATCAAGAGGGTGACAATTTCTTTTTGGGTGAAAAAAATATGAAAATGTTTTTAGGTGGTAAAACATCGAAAAAACACGACGATTACGATCACATGGAAGGAGAAGAAGACAGAGAAACAAGAAAGAAGCAAGAAGCATCGAAAGCCAAAGCAGAATTGGATTTATTAATGATTCCTGAAAAATACGGGGATGCACGAGACACGTTGACGATGAAATTAAATGCTAAAAACGATGTGACTTATAAAAAAATGATTCAACAAGAAAAACGCAGCAAGAAAAAAGGTAAACAGGATTGATGTTTGATACGATGTTTTTGTTGGTGGTGGTACTTTTTGCTGATAGACATGGGTTTTGTTCATCTACCACACATTGTTTTACAGGCAGAAAAGGTAAAAAAGGAAAGAAAGGAGAGGACGACGCCCAACAACAACAGCAAACGAAATTTGATGTGAACACGACCGACAATCGTTTTACTGCAATGTACAACGATTCTTCGTATGCAATTGATCCGACTGACCCACGGTATAAAAAGACGGACAACATGAAGAAGATCATGGAAGAGAAAGCTTCCAGACGACGATCGGAAGTGTTGAACGGTGGTGTGATGACAGTCGATGCAAACCAAGCTCAAAGACAAAGGAAACCAACGGTACCGGACAACATGCTGAAAAAAAATCAAACGGAAACGTTGGTGGAAACATTGAAACGCAAACATGAAGAAATGGATTCGAAGAAGAGAAAAAAAATGAAAACGACTTCCACGGCAAGTGGCGGCAGTGGCGGCAGTGGCGGCAGTGGCAGTGGTAGTGGAGATAGGAAGAAGAAAAGCAAGAAAAAAAGCAAGAAAAGCAGGATGTAAAAGTACCTCGATCCGGGTACCTGTATCATCTTTTGTAACACATTCATCATGTATGTGTACATGTACACATATATACTGTATATGTTCATGTGTACACACTTTTAGTATTGCGATTCAAGGAAGGTGGTACATGTGTACATGTAGGGTGCGAATTAAATGAAACTGTCATAACTTCTTTTTACATTTTTACTACCTTTGTAAGGGTAACCTTTCTTCTAGGTACCTATTTCTACATTTCTACCCTACTGTGCTACTGTGGACACGTTCCCCACTTGAACTTGAACGCAACGCACACTTTGTGGCTTTGGAGGGGAAAAAATCCTTTTTTTAATCCTTTTTACCATCCACATCACCGGTAAATTTGTTCCATATGGCATCACATTTTTCACTGCCAGCCCGTTTCACCCATGTTTGTATGAAATCAATTCGTTCAAGTTCCTCCTCGGACAACGTAGGGTACCCTTTGGCTCTTGATCCAACAAAACGTGCCATGAAAGTCAAAACCATAAATGTACCAATAAATTTAACAAAACTCATCAATCTTGTCAAAGAAGAAGCATCTTTATCAGCACTGACGTAGGGTTGTACCGCAGCAACAATTTCACCGTACAACGGTGTTTCCGTCACTACATCAGGTACGATGGATTGAAACGTCACCAAGATCCAAAGAAAAGATAAGCAGACCATGGAGAGCACCAAAACCCACAATGTTCTGGAAATTTGTACACGACATCCTTTCGCTGCTTTTTTTTCAACATCCATTTTTTTCACCGTCTCAATCCAAGACAACAGAGAATCGGAATCTTTTTTTAAACGGCTCATGTTGCTTTGCGCTTTCATGTTTGCACATCTGACAATTTCATCACAAAGATCACCAATTTTATTGGGTGCGGCATGTGGATCATCTGTTGCATGTGATGGTAAATAAATGCACGGCATTTTAAAGTTATGGTTGTTTTCAGTAGCGTTGCCCATGTCCTGAAAACACAAACACACACACAAGAACAGATCGAACAAAACAAACAGAAACAAACAACACAGGGGTCAGTCGTCGCACCCGTATGCAAACATGGCCAACCAACACACAGGATGATCACACTTGAAGGAATTCCTCTCAGAACACGTTTAATTATAACGTAACGCACATGTTTTTCATCAACAAAAAAATTCACGCGTTGGGTTGTTCAAATCATGGAGGAACACAACAAAACCGTCTCTAACAGTGCCACTCGAACCCACTTACTTTACAAATCTGTATGGCAACAGTCATGGCGTCTTCGGCGGTGCCAATGCTGTCAGCTTTCGTCAAATAAAATTCAGTTTTATCAGCACATTTTTTCATCAATAAACGAATGACATTCATTGTTCGAGAACACGTAGCTTTTCCCATTGGGTCTAAAAAGACCAAGATTTTGTCGCAATGGTCCGCCATGGCTTCAATGCCCTTGTTCACATCAAACGGGTATTCCGTTGTATCCACCAATCCTGGCGTATCCACAAAAGTCACCAAAGGAAACAATCGTTCGGAGGACGTCGACAACATGGTCGAAATACATTTCATAATTCTGGGATCCCCGGTCCTTTCACCAACATTTAAGATTTCTGGAAATTTTCTCAACGTGGCATCACTCCCGTACTCTTCTTCTTTGTTGCCCTTGGCGACAAAAGTGATTCCTTTGGTTTCAATGGCCATGGATGTTTTCAACAAGTTTTCTTGACCGACGTACCAATTGATAAAGGATGATTTCCCAGACGAATGGTTGCCCACGACCATGACGGTAATTCTGGAACGTGGCTTGTGAATGACTGAACTCACTGGTTTACTGCTGGCATCGACGAGACCAAACCGAGTCAAGAACGCATTGATTTCTTTCGAATAGTCGGACAGGCCTTTGCCACCTTTGTTTGGGTAATTTGTATAGACAGAGTCCACCGCGTCCAAGGCATCACGATTGTGTTTGAGACGCAATTGATCGGCCTCCCCCACTTTTTTCTTGCTCCCTTTCTTTGGCATGGTTGATTGTGTTTGGGTGGTTTTGAGATCACCGACGGGACGGTTACTGTTTGTGATTGGTGTGTGGTGTGGATGAAGTGATGGGCCCGGGGCTTTTACTGTCACATGTGTCCTGACGAAACATTGAAATCGAAGTCAACACGCCAACACTGTAACTGCTTGTGCTTGTCTCGCAGTGAGTCACCCCATTGTTGTTTGGAATGTTTGATCATTGAGAATTATTTCCTGACAACACATACAGCATTCTACCCAACAACAATGGACCAAAAAACACAGCCGTACACCTTCGAAATCCATACGCCCGAGTCGTCGACTGGCACAAACCCACCACCTCCACCCGGACAGGATCAAAAGAAGGCCCATTCTTTCGCGGGAGAAAACAGAACGATTCGTTTCAATCTGCCCCGGGCATCAAAATACTATGCCATTGACATTGTCGCCTCATTGACGGGTTTTCTAACGCCCTTGTTCACAATGCCGTGCTGGGGTCGCAAGGGGGCGCAAAACATGATGTATGCGCCGAAATCAACAGCCGGCGTTGTTTTCCTGATCATCAGTACATTTTTTGCCGCCACCACCGTCCTGCCTTTGGTTGAATTGATCCGGGTCGCAACTGGTACCAAGCCACAGTCACATTTTTCAATGGGTTCCGAGGGAGTGTTAATCATCATTTTCTTGTGCCTCGCCCCGGTTGGCAGCGCCATGAAATACGGGTTCATGAGCTCTACGCGATTCCATGAAACCGTACTGGGGGAGAATAAAACAACGGGTACCATTGAAAACAACAGCATGGACACTACCGCGGACTCCATGGCCGCTTGGGCGTCACCCCTGAAAGACGATTTGTTGGAGAGGGAATTGGCACTGGCCATGTGGAGATCGGGGGATCCAAGCGACGGCGAAACTTTGAAATTCACTGCCATCAAAAAGAATGGTGACAGCACATCGTTGGAACAAGTGTCTCTCAATCGTATTCTTCGGTCCATCCTTGACCGCAATCGTTCGCCTCGATTTTCACGTCCAATGAAATTAAAAACTGCTTCGTTCTTTCTGGTGTTTGCTCCGTACGCGTTGATACCGTCCTTCTTTCGTCGTTTCCATGGTTTGCCCTTTTTTGGTTCTGATTCCGACAGTTTAGAAATAGCAGCATGTGTCGGGGCCTTTCTCAGCAACTTGCAGTACGTGCATTGGTTTTTTTGGGCAATGTTTCATACAACCGGCCATTTGAATCGGCAGCAAGACATTGAAGACGAGTACCATGCATTGTTGACACCAGCGTTGTCGGAACACGTGGGCACTCGTGGCGAGGTAGCGGTGGACCAGCAACCCGTCGCCACAGTTCTTCTTGCACCGACAGCAGAAAACGTCAAAATCTGGGACCGAGGACGTCGATGTTTATTGTTGTTTGGGCACGGGTATTGGTTGCGGCTCTCATTTAACACGGCATGCACGGCATTCGCAAATTCGGTGCTGTTGGTTGTCGTCGTCGTGCAACTTGTGTTGTCACTTTTGAGCCGCAATGCCATGCAAATTACCAGTTTTATTGTCATGGTTTGTTTGTTTGTATTGATCATGTCTTCTGCTTTTGCGTTTGTGGTGTTGGCGGGCATGAAATTGATGCGGCACCGAAAAGAACACCGGACGTTGATTTTGCGAGAGGCGAACAAATTGAGTTTGGGTGTGCATGGGCAAACAGAAAACACGGAGAACGAAGATGTGGGTGTGGTCATGGCAACAGTCAGGGAGTTGCGCAGTTTGGCGTGGTTGTTGGAAAGTGAATTAACAAGTCATAAAGTAAAAATGCTGGGCATGCCATTGAATTCAAGAATGTTGGAAAGCTTGTTTGGTGGGGTGATTGCAGTGGGACTTGTGGTGTACCAAGTGTCAAGTGGCAGTGGTGGGGGTGTGACGGTCGGTTCATGACGAATGGTGCCCTTGATCATTTTATGGACTTCCCGGGTACTGTATGTCGGTGACAACAATTCGATTCGTAAGAAGACCGGAGGCCGAAACTCCTTGAAACAGGTGCGGTAGATAGGGTGCACAGGGTACAAACGAGATCAGCAAGAGAGCGTACCTGTACTACCGGGTACTGGTACAGAGGTAGTACAGGTACCGTCCAACATTCACGTATTTTGCGAAATCCGATAAATACGGTTCTTCTTCTCAGAATCAGAAGCTATGAAAGTAGAGCAGTCACGCAGTCACGTCCTCTCAGAGTCCCACACCCAACACAACACAACAACAACACAACAACACAACACCCAACATCCAAACAGGACTCCACTCCAACATGCAGATCATAAGTATCTGGAAATGTTACATTGTTGTCCTGGTCACCATTTCATTGTCCATGCTCTTCTGGTATTACTCTCGATTGACAATGCTGGGAACCACTCCGTTGCTTCCTGATTTTTTGAACGCATGGAAGCACCAACCGACCTCTGACCTGTA
>Ga0115007_10003069_pt1 | contig 10206 bp, 7 predicted proteins | sample ArcOceMetagenome_2_FD_87166 | JGI IMG/M metagenome (GOLD analysis project Ga0115007, IMG submission 87166) | Marine eukaryotic phytoplankton communities from Arctic Ocean - Arctic Ocean ARC135M Metagenome | ecosystem: Environmental > Aquatic > Marine > Oceanic | place: Arctic Ocean | collected...
AATGTCCTCGATCATCCCGAATTCAAAGCCGTGGCGGACTTTTTGCTGAAGCAGGCCGAACTCGCAAAAGGCGATAAACGGTCAACCCGAAAAATTGAGGAATAGGATGTTTGTAACTCAAAATTCCTGTCAGTTGGAGAAAGGGAAAATGTCAGTTTTAAGAAAAATTGTAGTCTGTTTATTCGCTGTATTGTTTTCTGGTTCAATTTATGCGGGAGAACGGGTCGCGTTGTGGCCGGCAGGGAAAATTCCGGATTTCCAGAATCATCAGATAGCCGCAACCACTAAGGAGGTTAAAGCACCGGGATTCGACAGAACGAACCATGTAATGCCGCATCTCGACTGGTATAATGCCCCGGCAGAGAAGAACGGGGCCTGCATGCTGCTCATTTCCGGCGGCGGTTATAATAGCTGCTGCGACGGAGTGTGGATTGACCGGCTCGCCAAAAAGTTCACCGAACTCGGGTTTGTCTGCGCGAGCCTTACCTACCGGACCCCGCGTCCGCAAGGACTGCCGATCTATCAGAGTGCGTGGGTGGACGGGCAGCGTGCCGTTCGTCTCGTACGCAATGATGCGAAGAAGCGCGGATTCGATCCTGAAAAAATCGGTGTACTCGGATTCTCTGCCGGATCGCACCTGACGATGCTGCTTGCAACAAGTTCACTCACACCGGCGTATCAGCCGCTTGATACGCTTGATCAGCTACCATGCCACGTTAATTGGGCGGTGCCGGTTTATACGGCCTACGCGCTCACGGATGGACTCACCGGCCCCAACACGCGCGATGGCGACGCAACCGATGTTAAACGCTCAGATGTTTTTAAATTTGATGCGAAGACCTGTCCGATGGCGCTTTTTCATGGCGGGACAGATCTCTATTCTCCAAATGGCTCCACGCAGATCTATCGCCAGCTCCGCCGGATGAAAATTCCGGCAGAGATTCACCTGTTTGCTGATCGCGGCCACGGCTTCATGGGGAATCCGAATAAGGGGGAGGACGGCACGGCCTACGACCACTGGCTGGATCGTGTCACCGAGTTCTTTCGCCAGATGAATTTTGACGGACGGCTTGGGAAAGAAGTTGGTTTGATGTCCCGTTATCCGAACGACGATGCTCGCGGCGAATACCAAAAGGAGCAGGTCTGGCCAAAAGGCAGGATGCCGGACGTGCAGGCGAAACAGTGTCAGCCTTACATCGAGTGGCACATGCCGAAAGAGCGCAAGACCAAGGCGATCCAGATCATCTACTCGGGTGGAGCCTACAAAGGCAATAATCCTGACGGATTCGAAGTGGCACCGGCACGACGTTATCTTAATGAAAAAGGAATGACGGTCGTGACGATGAAATACCGCACCCCGCGTCCGAAGGGAGGGCTGGCCAAGCACACGACGGCGTGGCAGGATCTGCAGCGCGCCGTCCGCATCGTCCGCAGTCAGGCCGCAGCAAGGGGACTCGATCCAAATCGGATCGGGATCATGGGTTCTTCGGCCGGCGGGCACCTGACGCTTATGGGCGCGACCAGTTCAACGGAACAGTCTTATGAGCCGATCGATCAGCTCGACAAGCTTCCCTGCAATCCGCAGTGGGCTATTGCAATTTATCCGGCCTATGCGCTCACCGACGGTACCAATGGCGTTAATGCGAAGGGCGGCAATGAGGACGACGCACGACTCGTTCCTGAGCTTGCATTCGATCCAGCGACCTGTCCGATGCTCTTCATTCATGGCGATGCAGACGGCTACGCAGCGATGAATTCGGTGAAATGCTGGGAACAGCTCCGCCGAATGGGAATCCAATCCGATCTCCACACGCTTGTAAAGCGAGGCCACTGCTTCCAGAGGAAAGCCGCTCCCGGCACGGGCAGTTATACCTGGATGGATCGCATCTGGGAATTTATGAACCATAAGGATTTCAATTAAGTTTATCAAGGCCAACAGAAACCGCAACTGCCCTTTGCCAAATGGACCTGCTATGACAATGGGTTACATACCGGACTTGTCGCCCATTGGCCGGGCGTGATCAAACCGGGATCGGTGATCGACGAGCTTTTCCGATGCAGCTGGCGGACGGAGACGGCAATGCCAAACGATGCAGACCCCGAAGAACGCACAAATATAACCAATCAATCCGTTCTTGAAGCTGAAATGGCGGCACAATTGACTGCAATCGTCCAAGGCAGCGGCGTGCGCGAGTAGCCCACAGCGAGTGCATTTCCACCTAAAACAAACCATCGATAGGCGAGGCAGGTCTGGCCGCACAGGTTTTCCCTTTGTTCCCGTTGCCTCTTTTAGGGTGTGTTTGAGGCTAGTAACCCATTTTTCCATGAAAAACTACATGTTCAGATAGTAGACAGATTGATGAACTATGCTAGAATGTGTGCTTACAAATCGGAATCTGTGTAGCAACACAGGCATCGGATTTTCGGAGGTTGCCGGGAGTCCGATGTTCATTTTCAAAAAAAAAAGGAACTGACTTGGAAAGATATGAAAAGATATGATAAGATAAACGCGATCGCCGGATGCCTCTTACTGGGCGTTTTCTGTGGAACGGGTGTGTTTGCCGAAGACCATACGACAAAGGCGCGGCCATCGAATTTCAAGAAGAAGCAGCCTAACTTTATCGTTATTCTTACGGATGACCAGGGGTGGGGGACAACGTCCATCGCAATGGATCCGGCGGTGCCGGATTCGAAAAGCGACTTCTTCAGAACGCCCAACCTTGAAAAGCTGGCTGCGATGGGAACACGTTTTACGCAGGCTTATTCCGCACACCCGAACTGTTCTCCCTCGCGGGCGGCCGTTCTGACGGGACGGAGTCCTGCCGCACTGCACTTTACCGACATCTGCGGACGTAACAGCGGCGGGTTGTATGTGGGCAACAAGGTTATTCCGCCCCAGCACATCAACGCCCTTCCCGAAGACGACGTCACGCTGCCGGAAATCATCAAGAAGAATATTCCAGCCTACAAGGCGGCGCACTTTGGTAAATGGCATGTGGGTAAGGTGGGGCCGAGCGGGCATGGCTTTGACATGAGCGATGGTCCAACAGGAAACAAGGAGGGGAGTGTACCGGATAATCTGCCGGACGACCCCAAACGTATTTTCAGCATGACAACGCGCGCGAATGAGTGGATGGAACAGCGGGTTAAAGCCGAGGATCCTTTCTATTTGCAGGTCTCGCACTACGCCACCCACATAAAGCCTCAGTCCCGCCCGGAAACAAAAAACCGGGTGGAGAGTCGCCCATCAGGAACGCGTCACCAAAACACGGAATTCGGTGCGATGGTAGAGGACATGGATGATGGGATCGGGCAGCTGCTCGCCAAGGTCAAGGAGCTGGGTATTAGTGACAACACCTATATCTTCTTCACGGCCGACAACGGATCGCTCCCGACGGACGACCCGGGGAATATCAACGGGCCGGTGCGTGGCAGCAAGGCAACGGTTTGGGAAGGTGGCATCCGTGTTCCGTTTATCATCGCCGGCCCCGGCGTACCGTCTGATCATGTGAGTCGTGTGCCTGTTGTGGGATACGATATCTATCCAACCATCTGCGATCTGCTCGGGATCTCCACGCTGCCGGCAGAGGTGGAAGGCGGTAGCATCCGACCGGCCTGGGAATTGGATGCCGACGTCGTCAAACGCTTGCGCCCGGAACTCGTCTTCCATTGGCCGCACTATCAACACGGAAAACATAGCGTGCCCGACAGCACCGTCCTGCTCGACGGCTACAAGCTCCACTATTTCTGGGAAACCGGAAAAGTCGAGCTGTACAACCTCAAGACCGATCTGGCGGAAGCGAAGGACATCAGCCAGTCCATGCCCGAAAAGGCCAAGGAGCTCGAAGCCCTGCTGCACGCGCATTTGAAAGAGATCAATGCCCAGATTCCCGAACTGAACAAGGACTACGACCCCGCCACCGACCCCGCGTTGGTTAAGGTGAAGAAGCCGAATGATAAGAAAAAGAAAAAGAAAAATAAAAAATCCTAATCGAGGGGTAACAAAATGAATATTAAATGGATTATAGCAGCGGTTGTGCTCGGGGTATTTTCAGCACAGGCCAAGCAGAAGAATGTTTTGATGATTTTGGTGGACGACTTGAAACCGTCGTTTGGTGCGTATGGGGCCGGATTTGTGCATTCCCCGAATCTCGACAGTCTGGCCGCACGCGGTATGCGTTTCGACCGTGCCTACTGCAATCAGGCCGTCTGTGCGCCTTCGCGCAATAACCTGATGACGGGATTACGCTCTACCTCCTTGGGCGTCTATGGCCTGGGCACGAGTTTTCGGGATGCGGTGCCCGATGCGGTGACGTTGACGCAATATTTCATGCAGAACGGATACGCGTCCGAAGGCGTGGGTAAAATTTTCCATATCGGCCACGGCAACTATGGCGACGAAGCCTCGTGGAGCAGTCCGTTCCATCCGGACAAGGTGGTCGACTATGTGCTGGAAGAGAGCACGGGCGGACAGCTGACGCGTGAAGAGGCCTATTTTTCAAACCTGGAGTTGGGTAACATTAAAACCCTGCCGCGTGGGGCCGCCTGGGAAAGGGCGGATGTGGGTGACGATGCCTATGCGGACGGCCGTATTGCATTGGAAGGCATCAATCGTCTAAATAAGTTCAAGAAGAGTGGGGAACCGTTCTTTCTTGCGTTGGGTTTCACCAAGCCCCACCTGCCGTTTTGCGCTCCGTCGAAATATTGGGATCTCTACCGGAACGAACAGTTTTCCCTGACCGAACGTGACACGCTCCCGGACGGCGCGCCGCCTTATACCGGAAAAACGAAGGTGCACGAGTTGACTAACTTTAAGCCCGTGCCGGAGGATGGGGAAAATATCCCGGCCGAAATGCAGCGCACGTTGATTCATGGCTACTATGCCGCGCTCAGCTACATGGACGCCCAGCTCGGCCGTGTGCTTGATGAACTGGATCGGCTGGGCTTGGCCGAGAATACGATTATCGTGCTGTGGGGGGATCATGGTTACCACTTCGGCGACCATGGTACCTGGACCAAGCACACCAACTATGAAGCGGACAATCGCATTCCGCTTCTTCTGGTTGCGCCGGGCATCACCCGTCCGGGCTCAAGCACCCAGGCCTTCGCCGAGACGGTTGATGTTTATCCCACTCTGGTCGAGCTTGCGGGACTGCCAGCTCCGGTCGTTCCGCAAGGGCTCGATGGGAAAAGCCTGCTTCCGGTTCTGACAGATCCGGAGATGACGGTTCGCGACCACGCCTACCACGCCTTTAACCGGGGACCGCGCATCGGCCGGGCCATTCGCACCGACCGCTACCGCATGGTTGAATGGAAAAGGGCGGGGGCGCCTGAAAGCAAGGCGCAGTATGAACTCTACGATTACAAGGAGGATGCGCTCGAAAAGAAAAACATCGCCGCGTCCAATCCCGAAGTGCTCTCCCATATGAAAGCCATTTTGGCGAAACATCCCGAAGCCGTCCCCGTCGGGACGGTAAAGCGCAAGTAGATTGATGGATGCATGTTAACACGAATGAAGGCAGGTAAATGATGAATAGGAATTTTACATATATATTTTTAGCAGGATCTTCCTTGATCCATTTGTCCTCTGAAGGAGCAATCCCGACGGATACGTCCACTGCAGTTGAAGTGAACCCGATCTATCAAGAGGTTCATGCGGCTCCTGATGTCGCCGGGAGTTCTCTGCAGATTGTCGTGGAAGCGAACCTAAGAAATGCGGTTTCAGATGGTGTGCTGCTGGCGCACGGCGGCAATGTAACCGGCTACTCGCTGCATGTGGAGCAGGGGATTCCGGTTTTTGAAGTAACCCAGAAAAAAGAAATTTTCCGGGTCGCCTGGCCGGAGCCGGTGAAAGGGTTAATGCGTATTGTCGCCGATCTTGGCGAAAATGAAATGAGTCTTTCTGTGAATGGAGCGCCTAAGGTGTCCGTATCCTCTCCGGGGCTGCTGCAGGCACAGCCCAAGATCGGGTTGTCGGTCGGTTATGATGCCCTCAGTAATGCCGGGTCCTATGAGGTGCCGAATCCGTATAACGGCACGATTCTTTCCACGCGCATCGATGCGGGCGGAACGCCTCCGGCTGTGGCGAACGTGATGCCGCGCAGTGAAATTGAAGCGGGTCTGGATTCGCATGATAAAGCGCTCTTCATCAAAGAAGGCTGGATTCGTGACCCTTACATTATTCTCGGTCCGGATGACTATTATTATCTCACCGGAACCACGCCGAATCCGGGAGATCCGCGTGAACAGTCCGATCCCTATAATACCGGTCTGGGTAAGGAATCGATCGTTGGGTGGCAAGCACAGGTCTGGCGCAGTAAGGATTTGATGGATTGGGAGTCGCTCGGCGCGCCGTTTACGTTGAAGGAGGGGATCTGGTTTGAGAAACGTTCTGCACGTTTTGAGGAGGTGCCGGAAAAACTGTGGTTCCTCTGGGCGCCGGAAGTGCATTGGCTGGGCGATCGCTGGGCTTTGACGCATACCAGTCCGTCGCCGGTTCGCGGTGCCAATCTCGCATTAACTGAAGGTGCTGATCTGAAGGGCCCGTGGACGCATCCCATGGGGGCTACAATCGGGCACCGGCATGATCCTTCGCTATTTAAGGATGATGGAATCTGGTATTTGCTTTACGGCAATACGGAGGTCGTTCCGTTGAATGCGGATTTCAGTAAAACCACGGCGGAGCCGGTTCAGATTGATCCCGCCGGCAGCCGCACGACACCCGCAGGCGAAACCATTTCGGTGATCGGCCATGAAGGCGCCACTATGCGGAAGATCGGCGATAAATATGTGCATATAGGTACCGCCTGGTCCACGGATACGGGCCGCAAGGGCTCCTACAATCTCTATTATTGCACGGCGGATAAAATCACAGGCCCCTACGGGCCGCGTAAATTTGCCGGTCGTTTTCTCGGGCACGGCACGCCGTTTCAGGACAAGCAGGGCCGCTGGTGGTGCACCGCCTTCTACAACGGAAACATTCCGCCGGTAGAACGCAAGGGCATTGAAACACGTGACCTGAGCGCAACGGCACAGACCATCAATCAGCGTGGCGTTACGATTGTTCCGCTCGATGTGAAAGTGCTTGAAGACGGCGCAATCTACATCCGCGCCATAGATCCGGCCTATGCCAACCCCGGTCCGGATGAAGTTCAGCAATTTGCTAAGTAAGCAATTAAAAGAAAAGAGATCAACGTATGAAATCAAACTATCAAAAACGCACCATGATGACCTGTCTTTTGGCCAGCTCGCTTTGTGTTAACGTATTCGCCCAGGATGCTACAGAAAACCAGCCCCTCTCACCGGCAACCGAAATGGCCATCATGAGGGTCATGAATCTGGAGAACCGCATTCAGACGCTCCAGACGGTTCCGGCAAAAAAGACCAATAATGAGTTAGCAAGCCATTTTTCCGGAACGTGGATCTGCTTCACGACGATGAGGCTGAATGGTCAGTTGGGTCGAGGAATCATGGAAATAAGACTCAAACAAGAAGGGGATGAACTCGTCGGAGAGGGCGGACAGCTCAAGAACCCCTATGATCCGCCCGCGACCATTCGCCCGATCGGTATAGGGCATGCGTTTGTGAGCGATTTCGTCGGCCAGTTCAAGAAGTCTGGACACAACATGGTCGTCATTGAGCGGAAGAGAGTGGGTGGTCCAACGTGGGCTACTTTTACCGCCGTCATGGCTGGTGATGGCCGTACGGCACGTGGCACACTGGTCAATTCAGGCGGAAACTACGGATTGATGTTCATGGTGAGGCGCGAATTCCTTTCCGACTTCGAGCACCTGTTGACCGAAGAAGGGCGTCAGGCAGAGGCCGCGCGCAGATTGATAGGTATTGAAAAACTCGAGGCCACCCTGGATACCGCGAGTATGGACACCGCTCGAATCGAGTGGTGGAGAACAGACAAGAACAGAGACGGCAAATTGCAGTATTCGGAATTTCCACACCCAGACTGGGAGCGTGCCAATCGTAACGGTGACGACGTCGTTGACTGGGCCGAGGAAGTGTCGGATCGCGTTCTCAAGAAATTGGCTGAGGAGGGAGACTTTCTTGCCAAGCATGGCAACGACTCGCAAAAGCAATGGCCGTCGATTTATGCCTGGGGCGTTGCTCATCTCGGTTTTGAACAGATCTTCCACTTCGTCGATTGGGATCGCGATGGAAAGATCACTCCGGCGGAATACACGGCGTTTGAGAATCAGTTGAACGCTTATAACGATCCATCCTTCCCGACGAAAAACCAAAAAGGACAAACTCGCGAAGACCTTCTGTCGAAGAAAGGCACGGGGAAGAAATCAAAAGGCGTCAAGAAGACGAAGCCCAACGCGGACTCGCACATTGTGCAAATGGAGGCCGCCTTCAGCGAAAAGAAGCTGGCCAAGTCACGGGAGATGTGGACCGCTCTCGATAAGAATCACGACAAGCTTTGGCAGTACCGTGAGTTTCCGCATCCAGATTGGAACCGAGCCAATCGCGATGGGGATGACGGCTTGAGTTGGAAGGAAGAATTGGCGGACCAAATGTTCAGGTCACAATCGCGCACCTATCCGAAAGCACATGGCTCGGCTTCACGGAAGAGCTGGGATTCACAGAAGGCGTGGAACACGGATCGCCCCGGCTATGAGAACCTGTTTGTGTTCATCGACTGGGACCATGACGGCAAAATCACCGAAGCCGAATACGAGGTCTTCGACGTGCAGATCAAGTCCTACACGGACGGTTCCTATCCAAAGGCCAACGAGCAAGGCGAATCCGGCATGCAAGTCTTCAAGAGATTGGCGGCTGAGGCCCCAAAAAAACCGAAGGACCAGTAATGACCACGATTGCTTTTGATGTCTACGGAACCCTGATCGATACCGACGGCGTGGTGTCCCAATTGCGCGAGTGGATTGGTTCGCAGGCTGATGTGTTTTCGCAAACTTGGCGAAGCAAGCAGCTCGAGTATTCATTTCGGCGGGGGCTTATGCGGCGCTATGAAACCTTCGCAGTCTGCACGCGTCAGGCGCTGGATTATTGCTGCGCCGAATACGACGTGTCTTTTTCCGCGGAGCAGAAAGACGCGTTGCTGCAAAGCTATCGAGCGCTGCCTGCATTTTCAGATGCCGACGAGAGCCTGGTCGCATTGAAGGCGGGTGGGCATCGTCTCTTTGCGTTTTCCAACGGCACCGCCGAAGCGGTCGAGGAAGTTTTGCGGGCCAGTGGATTGCGTGAACGGTTTGAGGCTGTGGTGAGTTGTGACTCGCTTGAGACCTTTAAACCCAACCCGGATGTCTACCGCTATTTCATGAAGGAAGCAGGCGGCTCAAGTGACGCGTGGCTGATTTCCGGCAATCCATTTGACGTGATCGGCGCCGTCTCGGCGGGCATGAAGGCGGCCTGGGTTAAGCGGTCCGACAGAGCGGTCTTTGATCCATGGGGAATTGAACCCAGCGTTACCGTCAAAAGCTTGAACGAACTAGGTGAGAAGATGGCTAGCCAGAGATAAAACGAAATCTTATTAATAACGTAAACAACTAAGAAAAAAGATTAACATGATTCTTCATAAACGTATTTCCAGTGCAGTGGTGATTATTGCGTGCATGCTATCGTTGGCGGGAGCCTCCGCACATGCCGAGTCGCCTAATATTATTCTGATTTTGGCGGATGACCAGGGGTGGAGTCAGCTTTCCGAACCCATGGACCCAACGGTGCCGAACGCCTCTTCGGATTATCTGGAAACACCGAATATGAACCGTTTTGCCAACGGGGGTATTCGTTTTACCAGTGGCTATTCTCCGGCCTCACTCTGCACGCCGACGCGGCGTGGAATCCTCTTCGGGACAAGCTCCGTTCGTAGCGGTAGCGAATTTCGCAGTCGTTGGGAACCGTTGAAACATCTTTCACTGCCACAGGCACTGAAAAGGGCTAACCCTGATTATCAGTGCGCCCATTTTGGTAAATGGGGCGAGCTCATGGGAGCCGAGCCCGAGGCGGTCGGTTACGATGCAAGCCACGGAGAGACGGGGAACGGTACAGGGGGAATGCCAAAAACGTTGGGCTTTAAGCGCGACGCTCCCGGTGCGCCGACTTATGTCATCGACAATGTAGATCCCAAGCGGACGCCAACGATCACCGATGACGCGGTGGAGTTCATGAAGAGCACCCTCAAAGAGGATAAACCCTTCTATGTTCAGCTGAGCTACTACGCGGTTCACTTAA